>Ga0228701_1000913_pt1 | contig 21702 bp, 18 predicted proteins | sample McNCre117_Aug_MG_2_FD_178017 | JGI IMG/M metagenome (GOLD analysis project Ga0228701, IMG submission 178017) | Freshwater microbial communities from McNutts Creek, Athens, Georgia, United States - 11-17_Aug_MG | ecosystem: Environmental > Aquatic > Freshwater > Creek | place: USA: Georgia...
TGATAGGTGGCCATATAGGAGAGCGAATCTCGGTTTGGATAGTAAGCAAGGGTACCGATTTTAGGTATCGTAAGTGCTTGTGCATTTTCAAAAATTTGCAGGTAGTCAATTGTTTTTTTTGCCCCCGCTTCAAGAAAAATAGCCCCAGCTTTACCAGCCAAAATGATATTCCTAGGATTCCAGCTTATTTTATAATGCCAGGGATTGGTATCACATTCAGGAGCGATTAAGCCACCACAATGCGATTTAAAGCTGGTTATTTTGCCATTTTTTGCTCGAATCCTATCAACGAGTTCCATGGCACTCATGTGGTCAATTCCGGGATCTAAACCCATTTCACAAAGAAATAGTAATTTTTTATCATGAATCTCGCTTGCCAAACTTTTCATTTGATCATCCACATAGGAAGCAGTGAATAGCGATTTACCTAATGTCAAACAATCTTTTGCAATTAAGAAGTGAAGACTAGCTGGCATCATTGAAATGACTATATCCGCTTTTTCAATGCAGGCTAATCTATCATCAGAAGCGGATACATCAAGTGATTGGCTATGACCATTGGGGGCATTATTCCATTTTTGTGCAGCCAAATTTACGTCGGCATCTGCTAGGACGATATACCATCCATTTTCCACTGCTTTTTTTTGTAAATATTGTATCAAAACAGTAGCAGATTTGCCTGCTCCAATGATTAGAATTTGCTTACCCATTTTGCTATGTATAAGTCATTAAAAATGTATGACTTAAAGTTAGTCTTTTTATCCAAAAAATGTGGATAAAACGGTGTAAAAAATAGCCTATTTTTTGGTCAAAAAAGGGGGCTAAAAGTTATCTTCGTGAATAGCCGTAAACCCACCCATTTAGGTAGTGCCTTAAAGGCTATAAGAAACAACAATTATGGAAGAAAATTTGAATGAACCCTTAAGCCCAGAACAGACACAAGATAATGATCGTGTGATCAGGGTCAACATTGAGGAGCAAATGAAAACTTCTTACATTGATTACTCCATGAGTGTCATTGTAGGTCGTGCATTACCTGATGTAAGAGATGGTTTTAAACCAGTACATCGTCGTGTTTTATTTGCCATGCATGAGCTAGGTAATAATAGCAATAAGCCTTATAAAAAATCTGCCCGTATTGTCGGTGAAGTAATGGGTAAGTTTCACCCACATGGTGACTCTGCTATTTACGACACTTTAGTACGTATGGCACAGGAATGGACAATGCGTTATAAATTAGTAGATGGACAGGGTAACTTCGGTAACCAAGACGGTGATCCACCTGCTGCTATGCGTTATACAGAAGCGCGTTTACAACGTATTTCTGAAGCTATGTTAGATGATTTGGAGAAAGACACGGTAGATTTTCAATTGAACTTTGATGATAGTTTGTCTGAGCCAAGTGTCTTACCTACACGTATTCCTCAATTATTGGTGAATGGATCTTCAGGTATTGCAGTGGGTATGGCGACGAATATGTTGCCTCATAATTTGGGTGAAGTAGTGGAGGGTTGTATAGCTTATATCGACAATAAGGATATCACGATCGAAGAATTAATCCATTTTGTAAAAGCACCAGATTTTCCAACAGGAGGTGTTATTTATGGCATGGAGGGCGTGAAGCAAGGATTAATGACTGGTCGTGGTAGAGTGGTGTTGAGAGGTAAATGTAATGTAGAGACGAAGTCTAATGGTCGTGAACAAATTGTGATTCATGAAATTCCTTATCAAGTAAATCGTGATAACCTTACAGATAGAATTGGTCAATTAGTAGTAGATAAAACTATCGAGGGCATTTCTCATGTAAACAATGAAAGTAATAAACGTGAAGGAACGCGTATTGTAATTGAGCTTAGAAAAGACGCGGTTGCACAAGTGATCATCAACCAATTGTATAAATATACTGAACTACAAACCAGCTACGGTATTAACAATGTGGCATTGAGTAAAGGCCGTCCAAAAATCTTAAACTTAAAAGATTTAATTACAGAATTCGTTGAGTTTAGAATGGAAGTGGTTATTCGTCGTACGCAATTTGAATTGAAAAAAGCAGAAGAGCGTGCACATATTTTGCAAGGTTATTTGATTGCCTTAGATCATTTAGATGAAGTAATTCGTTTAATCAGAAATTCAGCCAACCCAGAAGCAGCTAAAGAAGCCTTGATTACAGCTGGATGGGGCATTACCGAGATTCAAGCAAAAGCTATCTTGGAATTGAGACTGCAACGTTTAACGGGCATGGAGCGTGAAAAAATTAAAGAAGAGTTTGAGCAATTGATGTTGTTAATTGCTTCTTTAAAAGAATTATTAGGTAGTGAACATTTACGATACGAATTAATCAAAACTGAATTAAGGGAAGTTAAAGAGAAGTTTGGTGATGAGCGTAAAACCGAAATCCAATATTTAGCGGATGAGATGCGCATCGAAGATTTGATCGAAGAGGAAGATGTAGTAATTACTATTTCACATTTAGGTTATATCAAGCGTACTTCAGTTTCTGAATATCGTCAACAAAAGCGTGGAGGTCGTGGTGCTATTGGTTCTAAAACTCGTGAAGAGGATTATGTAGAGCATTTATTTATTGCATCTACCCACGATACGATGTTGTTCTTTACTGAAAAAGGAAGATGTTTTTGGTTAAGAGTATATGAAATTCCAGAAGGCGAAAAAACAAGTAAAGGAAGAGCCATTCAAAACTTAATACAAATTCCTTCGGATGATAAAGTGAAAGCGATTATTGAAGTACGTAAATTAGACGATAAGGAATATGTAAATAATCATTATATCGTATTATGTACTAAACAAGGTATCATTAAGAAAACTTGTTTAGAAGAATTTAGTCGCCCAAGAGTGAGTGGTGTAAATGCCATTACCATTAATGAAGGGGATGAGTTATTAGCTGCAAGATTAACGGATGGTAATCATGAGATTATGATGGCAGTGAAATCGGGTAGAGCTATTCGTTTCCCAGAAGAAAAAGTAAGAGCTACTGGACGTGGAGCTATTGGTGTAGCGGGTATTGAAGTGGATGATGCTAATGACGAAGTGGTTGGTTTAGTATGTATTAATAGAGAAGACAAAGACCGTACCATATTAGTAGTGAGTCAACAAGGTTTTGGTAAACGTACACCAATTGACGAATACAGAATTACCAATAGAGGAGGTAAGGGCGTTAAAACAATCAATGTTACTGAAAAAACAGGAAGCTTGGTTGGCTTGATGGATGTGTTAGAGACAGATGATTTAATGATTACTTGTAAATCGGGTGTCACTATTCGAACTAGCATTAACGAAATCCGCGAAGCGGGTAGGGCAACTCAAGGGGTGAAATTAATTCGTTTGGATGAATCAGACGAGATCGCTGCTACTTCTATTATCGGTGACCAAGGTGAATCTGAATCAGATGGCGAAACTGAGACGGATGCCGAGATTGATGGAGTAGTGGATGGCGAAACGAATGAAGCAACTAACCCAGAAGCATAATTTTTAACAAGCATTTTAAATAAAACAGGTCATATGAAAAATTTAATCGGAGTTTTAGCACTTATCTTGGCAGTACAAGCCAATGCTCAAGACTTTAAAAAAGTACAAACTAGCGTAGTGATCAATCGTTATGATGACGCGAAAGCTGATTACGAAAAAATCATTGCAAAAAAACCTGCTGCTGCAACTACAGCAGAAGGGTATTATTGGAAAGCAAAAATTTATAGTGGGTTAGCAAAGGATCCCAAAAATACCAGTGCATTAGCTGAAGTTAAAACTGCTTTAGATGCCTATATAGCAGTAGATGCAAACAACAATTTTGCGATCGCTAAAGAAAATGGTACAGAGCCTTTCTTCGATTTGTATTTAAACAATTTCAAACAAGGTGTAGCGGCTTTCAATGAAAAAAAATGGAAGGCAGCAGCTACAGAATTTGACGATGCTGTAAAATATAGTGATATCATTTTTACTCAAAGTTGGGCATCTTCAAAACAAAAGTTTGATACCACTTCATTAATGTATGCTGGTTTTGCCAATCAGAATGCAGGTATTAAAGAAAAATCTTTAGAATATTACAAGCGTATCATTGCTGCTAATATCAAATCAGAAGATGTGATGGATATGTACAAATTTGTATTAATCTATTACAGTGATTTAAAAACAAAGGATCCTAATTTTGATGTGTATTATAAGCTTACACAAGCGGCTTATCCCAAAGAAAATTGGTTTGATTTCAAAGTAGATTTTTTTGACAAAAACTATAGCCTTGTCGAAAAATTAAAAATTTATGACGAGCAAGCAGCTGCTAATACTTTGACTGAATCTGAATATTTGATGTTTGGGGATGCATTTATGGCTGCTAGAAATGAGGAAGCCACTACAAAAGACGATACTTATGTAATCAAAGCGGCAGAAGCTTATAAAAAAGCATACGCTTTAAACAATAAGAACTTTACAGCTGCATTCAATGCGGGTATTAGTTACTATAATCAGTTCACTAGTTTAGACGAAAAAGCAGGAGAGAATACTCGTGCTTTACAAAATTTAAATGCGACTAAGCCAGCTGCACCAAAAGATCCTAAAAAGAAAGCTGAATTTGACAAAGCATTTGCTGCAAAAGTAGCTTCTATTAAAGCATTAAATGTTGCATTGGAGCCCGATACAAAAGCGGCAGTTGATGCAGCAATTGAGTGGATCGAAAAAGCTTTTAATACTGTAAAAGACAAAGAAAAATTAGAGCGTTTAGAGAAAAATGTTGCAGCTAGATCGGTTGACTTTTTAGCTACTTTATATCAATATAAGCGTGATAAAGTGCGTGGTAAAGACCAAAAAGCTTATGACGAATTAGATGCAAAATTCAATGCATTTGATAAGTTGCACGATAAGTATAATAACTAATAAATAGTTCAAGTATATTTACACAAAAGCCCCAGATTGGGGCTTTTGTATTTTAAAATATTCGCTAGTCATTAATCTCTAGTGTTTACAAATATTTTATAATTCATTGCTTGGTTCAATTCAAGTTGTATTTCTTCGGCGCCTAGTTTAAAAATGACATGGGCAGGGAAGATGACATTTTGGAAAATATAGGTATTTCTTTTTTGTTGATTGGTTACCGGCAGCATCAATTGGTAAGAGCCCCTTTGAAAAATGGCTTCCGTTAAGCTGGGCTTGGGAATTTCACCATGTACATTAAAAGCACCCCCAGAAACACTTTCCATACTCAATTCAATAGTCGTATTCGGTGGGCTGGCAGGTTCAGTAGTAATTTGTACATTACTTACCATATAGGTTTTAGTGATCAATTTATAAGGATATTCGTATTGTCCTAGATACAAGTCTTTTTTCCAATATCCTGTAATTAAGCTATCCTTGCCTGAACTGGTTTTATAATGCAAGACTCCATAGCCGTCCTTTTTACCTTTTTTAAAATTGCCTTCAAAAAGGTTGCCAATTGAATCTATCAATTGTCCATGTCCATCTGGTAAACCAGCCTTAAGTTCACCTTGGTATTTGGGTGCTTGTGTTGGGGCTTGAGCATTACTTTGATTATTTAAAATAATTATTGCAAAGAGGACGAGTAGGCATCTTACTGTTTTCATAGATCATGCTTTAGTACTTAATAAAGCTACAATCAAATTTGGAATCAACTGTAGGGCCCAAGCATTAAACATGGGGTGTATTCTTACTATAATCTATTTAACATAATGTTAATTATAGGATAATCTATAGTATATAAATGATAAAATATTATTCATTGCTAATGCGATATACGTAAAGAATTGTAAATTGAAAGATAAAATAAACACACTATGTCTTCATCTGTAACAAGAAGGAAATTTGTACAAGATGCCAGCTTAACCACCATGGCATTAGGTTTAAGTCCACAATTTATAAAAGCGCAATCCAATGCTCAAAAAGATACAGTTCGTCTGGGCGTTATTGGAACCGGTTTCCGTGGTCAAAACCATATTGAAATGCTATGTCAACGTAAAGACACTGTGGTTGTGGCATTTGCAGATCCAGATAAGCGTATGTTGGCTGACGCACAAAAGATATTAAAAAATGCAGGCAGACCAGCAGCTGTTGAATATAGCAACGGTAATGAAAATTACAAACAACTTTTACAACGTACTGATATTGATGCAGTTGTGATTGCGACGCCTTGGGAATGGCATATACCACAAGCATTAGAAGCCATTAAAAATGGGATTATTCCAGGCGTAGAAGTTTGTGGCGCTATCAAATTAACGGATTGCTGGGATATAGTGAATGCGAGTGAAAAACATGGCATTCCTGTAATGTGTCTCGAAAATGTATGCTACAGACGTGATGTCCTTGCAGTGTATAATATGGTAAGGAAAGGTATGTTTGGTGAATTATTACATCTTCAAGGGGGCTATGAGCACGATTTGAGAGGTGTAAAGTTCAATGACGGCATTACTGCTTATAATTCTGGGGTTGAATTCGGGGAAAAGGGATTTAGTGAAGCGCATTGGCGAACCAATCATTCTGTCTATAGAAATGGCGAATTATATCCCACACATGGATTAGGACCTGTTGCAATGATGATTGATATTAACAGAGGGAATGCACTAACAAGGTTATCTTCAGTTGCTACCAAGGCAAGAGGTTTACATAAATATATAGTTAACCACCCTAAAGGCGGTGAAAATCACCCTAATGCGAAAGTAAAATTTAAATTAGGCGATATTGTAACGACTACTATACAAGCGGCCAATGGAGAGACTATATTATTAACGCACGACACCAATTCACCTCGTCCATATAATTTAGGATTCCGTGTTCAAGGAACTCAAGGATTATGGCAAGATTTTAGTTCTGGGGCATTTAATGCTGGACATATATATATTGAGGGCGTTTCTCCTAAAGCGCATCAATGGGAAAATCCAGAAGCCTATTTAAAGGAAAATGATCATCCCTTATGGAAAAAATTTGAATCTGACGCTGTTGGAGCTGGTCATGGTGGTATGGATTTCTTTGTTGTAAACGCCTTTATAGAATGTATTAAAAGAAAAGTCCCTTTCCCTATTGATGTATACGATTTAGCTACATGGTATGCAATCACTCCCCTATCTGAGAAGTCTATTGCAGAACAGGGTCAAGTGCAAGTAATTCCAGATTTTACTAGAGGAAAATGGAAGAATAGAAAGCCTAATTTTGCATTAGACGATCAATTTTAGGGTATTTAATAATTGTAATTTAATTTTAATAAAATATGCGTAAATTATTGATTTATAGTTTATTGACAATAGTTAATTCAAATTTAATGTCACAATCATTATTGAACAATAAAAAAGAAGTCATTCAAATTTTAGATAATAGTTATGCTAGTGATAAAGCAACAACATTGAATTTATGGAATTATGCTGAAGTGGGGTTTAAGGAGTCAAAAAGCGCACAGTTACATATTAATCATTTACAGGAAGCAGGATTTAAAGTAGAGACAGGTGTGGCTGGAATGCCTACTGCTTTTGTAGCTTCTTATGGATCTGGTAAACCAGTAATTGGCATTTTAGCTGAATATGATGCTTTACCCGGTTTGTCTCAGGAAGCGCTTCCCGAAAAGAAGATAATTGAGGGAAAAGCAGCTGGTCATGGTTGTGGTCATGATTTGTTTGGTACAGGGTCGGTAGCTGCAGGAATAGCCATTCAAAAATTAATCGCAGCTGGCAAGCTGAAGGGGACCATTCGTATTTATGGTAGTCCTGCTGAAGAAGGCGGTGGCGGCAAAGTATATTTAGTACGCGCTGGCTTATTTAATGATGTAGACGCTGTGATTCATTGGCATCCAAGTAATAAAAATGAAGTTACCATGAAAAGTGCTTTGGCTTATAAATCAGCTAAGTTTCGATTTTATGGTATTTCTGCCCATGCTGCGGCTCAACCAGATCAAGGGCGATCAGCTTTAGATGGAGTGGAAGCCATGGATCAGATGGTCAATATGATGAGGGAACATATTCCTCAAGAAACAAGGATTCATTATGTGATTACTTCTGGTGGCAAAGCACCTAATGTGGTACCTGATTATGCTGAAGTGTTTTATTATGTAAGGCATCCTAAGCGTGATCGAGTTGTGGAAATATTTGATCGAGTAGTTAAAGCAGCTGAGGGGGCTGCATTGGGAACTGGGACTTCTATGAAATTTGAAGTCATCGATGGTACCCATGACTTATTATTGAATACCACTTTGGCAGAAGTCATGCAACCTAATTTAGAGCAAGTAGGTGGTGTTAAATATTCCGAATCAGAAAAAATGTTTGCTCAAAAGCTACAAACTAGTTTTATTGGCACTGCCCCACCTATTGAAGATGCAGCCAAAGTTTTTCCTATCAAAATGGAAACAGGTCCAAATAGTGGCGGTGGTTCGACAGATGTTGGGGATGTAAGTTATGTGGTGCCAACAGTAGGTTTGAGTACCGCTACTTGGGTGCCAGGCACCCCTGCTCATAGCTGGCAAGCAGTGGCCTGCGGTGGTACTGAAATAGGTGCCAAAGGCATGTTAAATGCATCTAAAACAATGGCAATGACGGCTATTGACTTAATGATGCAACCAGCTTTGATAGAGAAAGCGAAGGAGGAATTTAAAAAACAAAAGGGAGTATATCAGTATAAGGCGCTTTTGGGTGATCGTTTACCAGCCTTAAATTATAGAGACTAATTAATGAATCATTTCATTATATCTTTTTAAAAGTTCAATTTGATTGATGGCCCGAACATAGTTCTGGCCATCATATTTTGCACCATAGTATACGTCTTTATTAAGGTGATCAGACAAGAAACGAATTGCTTGCATATAGATCATAAACTGTCCAGCATATACAAAATGATCTAATTCAAAATTACTGAGTGTACTTTGCATAGCAGATACATATCCTTTTTGAAGGGCTTCCCACCTACTCTTTTCAGTCCTTACTAAATTTAAATCACTTTCTTCTTCCGAAACGGGGCAAAGATAGGTCCGGCACATATCTCCCACATCACTTATATAATAGCCTGGCATTACGGTGTCTAAGTCTATGACACAAATGGCTTCATCTTTTTTGTTAAATAATACATTACTAATCTTGGTGTCATGGTGCGTTACCCTTTGCCGGCTTTCTTTTGATGAGATAAAGTATTGGTATTGTGCTACTAATTTGTTTTGATCCTGCAAATATGCAATGGCCTCTTTTGATTGCGCTAATCTATGACTATCCCCTTTTATTAGCGCTTCTTTAAATTGTGCAGCTCTAAGGGTCAAATCATGAAAATGAGGCAAAGTGATTTTGAGAGATGGGGTATCAAAATCATTTAAGATAGCTGTGAATTTTCCAAAAGCTTTAGCTGCTGCATCTGCTTGATCTGGCCTTTCAATCACGTTGAATGCATGGCCGTTGATTTTTTTAAAAGCCCTATAAAATCTATTTTCAAATTTCGTTAAGCTTTCTCCTTTTGCATTGGGAACTAAATGCGTAAAGCAATAATCTGGGTAGTTTTGTGATAGATAACGGCTTATGCTATTGATATTGTAATCAATGGATTCAGGATTTTTGAAAATTTGATGGTTTATGGTTTGGAGAATAAATGATCCTCCGTCCTTGGTTTGAATTTCAAAACTTTGATTGATAAGGCCTTGATGTATCGTATTAAAATGGGTTACCTCCCAATGGTATAAGTCAAATATTGCTTGCATATAGTGATACTAAAATACATAATTCATCTCAAATTTCGTATCTTGATGATTGTAATTACAACAGCTATGAAAGCATTGAATAGAAGAGGTTTTATCCAATTAAGTGGTATGGGGTTAACAAGTTTTACCATCCCAGGTTTTATAAAAAATACAACAGGCGCTTCTTCCATCATGCCCATTGTAGCATCCACTTGGGATGCAGGTATTAATGCAAATGTGGCAGCATGGAAAGTATTGTCAAGTGGCGGAACTGCATTGGATGCGGTTGAGCAAGGTGTAATGGTTACAGAAAATGAAATTAGTTGTTGTGTTGGCTTAGGGGCCAATCCAGATAGAGATGGACATGTAACCTTAGATGCCTCTATTATGGATCATCAATACAATTGTGGTAGTGTTGCTTTTTTAGAGCGTATCAAACATCCTATTTCAGTGGCAAGAAAAGTGATGGAAAAAACTCCTCATGTAATGTTGGTGGGTGAAGGCGCACAACAATTTGCGTTGAGTGAGGGTTTTAGTTTAGAAGTCCCAACTTTATCACCATCCGCCGAAAAATCATATAAAGAATGGTTAAAGAAATCTACTTATAAACCCATTTATAATACCGAACGTCAATCTGCTATCCCTCAAAATGATGTTGCATTTAATGCTCCGCATCATTTAAGTAACGGTGATTATAATCATGATACTATTGGTATGGTGGCCTTGGATAGTCATGGTAATTTAAGTGGGAGTTGTACGACTAGTGGTGCTGGTTTCAAGATGAGAGGACGTATTGGGGACTCTCCTATTATTGGTGCAGGTTTATACGTAGACAATGAAGTAGGTGCCGTAGTAGCTACGGGTCAAGGAGAAGACGTGATTAGGGTGGCTGGTGCAAGTGCCGTTGTGGAATGGATGAGACAAGGCAAATCACCTGAACAAGCTTGTAAATTGGTGATTGAAAAAATCAGGCGCATTAAAAAAGAAAAAGCGGCAGATATTCAAGTATGTTTTGTTGCCATTAATAAAAATGGTGTTGCTGGAGCGTATGCATTACATAAAGGATTTAACTTTGCAGTACATACTGATAAAGGCAATCAATTACTTGAAGCTGCTTTTTTAGATTAATAGCAAATTATATGTCAACAACTTTAGAAATAGCCGTATTCAATTTAGAATCTGCATTGGATGCTATTTATGCTGGGGCTGATAGAATTGAATTTTGTGAAAATCCAGCAGAAGGTGGGACTACCCCCTCCTATGGTAGTTTATCGAGATTGATACAAATTGCCTCCCAGCCAGTTTATCCTATCATAAGACCAAGAGGAGGTGATTTTTTATATTCAGATGAAGAGTTTGAAATCTTAAAATCCGATGTACAATTAGTTAAAGAATTAGGTTATCCAGGTTGTGTAATAGGTCTTTTATTGCCAGATGGTAATATTGATGTAAACCGAACTGCCGAGTTAGTGGCGATGGCAGGTAATATGGAAGTGACCTTTCATCGTGCCTTTGATAGATGCATGGATCCATTGAAAGGACTTGAAGATGTCATTAAAACTGGGTGTAAAAGAATTTTGACGAGTGGTCAAGTGCCTAATGCAATGGATGCACTTCCTTTAATTAAAAAATTAGTAGAACAAGCCGAAGACAGAATTGTTATTATGCCAGGCAGTGGAGTACGTGCAAATAATATACTTCAAATTATGCAAAGTACAGGTGCAGTAGAAATGCATAGCTCTGCTAGAAAAATGTTTCCTTCACAAATGTATTTTAATCAACCATCCATGAAGGAGCAGATGGTATTTACGGGTGTAGATGAGACAGAAATAGCTGCTATGAAAAAAGCAATTTCTATTTAATCAAATCGAAGATTAATATAACATTCTTACACGAATGGTTTCTTTCACATCTTTTAATAATGCTAAAGCTGTTTTAGATAATTTAGAATCTACATCTAAAACCACATAACCAATTTCATCATTCGTTTTTAAATATTGACCAACAATATTGATTTTATTTTTCGACATCACTGTATTGATAGCACTTAAAACACCAGGTACATTATTGTGAATGTGTAATATTCTGTGTGCGCCATCCACTGGTGGTAGACTAATAGAAGGGATGGAATGAGATCCATTGGACACCCCTCTTTCTAAATATTGATATAATTTAATACTTACATCTTCTCCAATATTTTCTTGAGCTTCTTCGGTAGATCCACCTATATGTGGTGTTAAAATGACATTCGATAAACCTTGAAGGGGTGTTTCAAATTTATCTCCATTCTTTTCTGGTTCCCATGGATATACATCCACTGCAGCACCTGAAATATGTTTTGTTTTGATTGCTTCGGCTAGTGCTTCTAAATCAACCACCTCCCCTCTTGCATAGTTAATCACAATGGCACCTTGTCTGCATTGTTTTAAAACTTCTTTATTGATTAAGTTTTTTGTTTGACTTGTTTCTGGAACATGTAAAGAAATGATATCAGCACTACTCACTAATTCTTTAATCGATTTTACTGCTTGTGCATTCCCTAAAGGCAATTTGGTTTCTACGTCATAAAATTTCACTTTCATACCCATGGCTTCTGCCATGATACTAGTTTGTGTACCAATATTGCCATATCCAATGAGTCCCATCGTTTTACCTCTTAATTCAAAACTACCTTTAGCATCTTTGTTCCAAATGCCATTATGTGCCGCAGTATTCTTATCCATGATTTTTCGTATCAACATGATAGAAGAACCAATCACTAATTCTGCAACAGATCTTGTATTACTATAAGGAGCATTAAAGACAGCCACCCCTTTTTGTTTACAAGCTTTCATATCTACTTGATTTGTGCCAATACAAAAGCAACCTATTGCTTGTAATTTTTTTGCACTATCTACTACTTTTTTAGAAATAAATGTTTTTGATCTGATGCCTAATATATGCACATCTTTTACCGCTTTGATTAATTCCTCTTCACTAAGAGCGCCTGCTATTTTTTTAACATCTGTATAGCCTTGTTGTTTAAAATATTGAACTGCTTTGTCGCTGATGTTTTCTAAAAAAAGAATTTTGATTTTATCTTTTGGATAGCTGGTATTAAATGTGCTGCTCATGCTACAAAGTTAAAAAAAATTAACAGCATCTATGTTCATTCACAATAATTTATGCAATAAGATCGTTATTTTTGTGTACCCTTAATAACTAACAGATGATCGTGAGAATATCTCTTTTATGTACATTTTTTATACTCAGTTGTGCTTGTGGAACAAGTCAAGGTCCTAAATTTCATGACGGTTTAAATACGAACACTAGTTTTACTTATAATAAATTGACACCAGCTGATAAAGAAAGGTTGGCATCTGAAATTAAGGCGAAGTATGATAAATTATTAGGTAATAGAGGTTTTAGTGGTCAAATATTAGTGGCAAAAAATGGTGAAGTATTATTTGAAGATTACAAAGGTTTTGTCAATTATAGTGATAAGTCTCCTATTCAACCTGAAACACCCATTCATTTGGCATCAGTATCAAAAACTTTTACTGGAATGGTGGCATTGAGATTATGGGAACAAAAAAAGTTAGATTTAAAAGCACCTGTTTATCAGTACTTGCCAAAGTTTCCCTACACAGAGGTAACAATTGAGCAATTATTGTCGCACAGAAGTGGCCTTCCTGATTACACCTACTTTATGGAGTCAAGAAAGTACGAATCTGTAAAAGTGAAGACCAAGAGAGGTAAATGGGTGAAAAAGTTGAGGTTGATTAAGAACGATAAACCATTTAAGGAAGGAACCTATACCAATCAAGATGTTTTAGATTTTATGGTGTCGAGACATCCTGCACCAGCTGCCAATCCTGATCGTGTATTCAAGTATTGCAATACTAATTATGTATTATTAGCCTTGATTATTGAAAAAATTACAGGTAAGGATTTTCCTACCTATATGGACGAAACCGTTTTCAAGCCATTAAAAATGAATAATTCTTACATTTTTAATGCCAAAACCATCAATAAATATACCCCATCTTATAATGCAAGGATGCAGCCATATCGTATTGAGAAATATGATTGTATTTATGGCGATAAAAATGTGTATAGTACAGTTAGGGACTTGTATTTGTGGGATAAAGCTTTAACTGAAGGCGTTTTTTTAGCGCCTGAAACACTCGAAATGGCCTATCAACCACAAAGTCCAACTAATAAATATTACCATAACTATGGATTTGGGTGGCGTATTTTGACTAAGCCAAATGAAGAAAAATTAATATATCATAATGGCTGGTGGCATGGCAACAATACTGTTTTTACCAGATTAGTCGGAGAAACAGCAACCATTATCATTTTAGGGAATAGATTTAATAAATCCATCTATAAAGGGAAGGAATTGGCTTCTGTTTTCACAGGTAAAGAGGATACTACGGCTTTAGTAGAGTAAAATTCCCTATTTTTGCAGACCTTAATCGAATCAAGAAAAAAAAGAATAAGTATTGCTTATGAACAATCTTCTATTTTACGCCGTTCCGGCGATGGGTATGGTAGGTTTACTATATACTCTATTGAAATTCAACTGGGTATCAAAACAAGATGCCGGTAATGCACGTATGAAAGAAATCAGCACATATATTGCTGAAGGCGCTATGGCTTTCTTAAAAGCTGAGTGGAAAATCTTAGGTTATTTTGTAGTGATTGTGGCCTTATTATTAGGTTTCATGGCGTCTAAAAATGAATCTAGCCATTGGAGTATTGCTATCTCCTTTGTAATTGGTGCTGTTTTTAGTGCTACTGCAGGTTATATCGGTATGAAAATTGCTACCAAAGCAAATGTGAGAACTGCTGAAGCCGCAAAGACAAGTTTATCTCGTGCTTTGAAAGTGTCATTCACTGGTGGATCAGTAATGGGCTTAGGTGTATCTGGTTTAGCTGTATTGGGATTAGGTGGTTTATACTTAATTATTACACATTTCTTTGCTCCTGATGGAAATGCTGAAGGAATGTTAAGATCAATAGAAATCTTAACTGGGTTCTCTTTAGGTGCTGAATCTATTGCCCTATTTGCTCGTGTTGGTGGTGGTATTTATACCAAAGCTGCTGACGTAGGTGCTGATTTAGTGGGTAAAGTAGAAGCGGGTATCCCTGAAGATGATCCTCGTAACCCTGCAACTATTGCAGATAATGTGGGTGATAATGTGGGTGATGTGGCTGGTATGGGTGCCGATTTATTTGGTTCTTATGTGGCGACAGTATTAGCTACGATGGTATTGGGTCAAGAAGTAACAGGTGTGAATGGTGCTAAATTGGTAGATGCTTTTGGTGGCTTATCTCCTATTTTATTACCAATGTTAATTGCTGGTGTAGGTATCTTATTATCTATCGTTGGTACTTTCTTTGTAAGAATTAGTGAGTCTGCTGGTTTAAATACTGCTACAGTTCAAAAAGCATTGAACATGGGTAACTATGGTTCAATGATTTTAACTGCAATTGCTTGTTACTTTTTAGTAATGAATGTATTACCTGAAACAATGGTTTTACGTGGTTTAGAATTCACAAGAAATGGTGTAATTGGTGCTATCGCAGTAGGTTTAGTGGTAGGTACTTTAATGAGTATCATCACTGAATTCTACACAGCAATGGGTAAGCGCCCAGTATTAAGTATCATTAAACAATCAAGCACAGGTCACGCTACTAATATTATTGGTGGATTGGCGATTGGTATGGAATCTACTTTCTATCCCATTTTAGTATTGGCTGCTGGTATTTATGGTTCTTATGCTTGTGCAGGTTTATATGGTGTTGCGATTGCTGCTGCAGGTATGATGGCAACTACTGCCATGCAATTAGCAATTGACGCCTTCGGTCCTATCGCAGATAATGCAGGTGGTATCGCTGAAATGAGTGAATTGCCAGCTGAAATTCGTGAAAAAACAGATATTTTAGATGCAGTAGGTAACACTACAGCTGCAAGTGGTAAAGGTTTTGCTATTGCTTCTGCTGCATTAACTTCATTGGCTTTATTCGCTGCATTCGTAGGAGTGGCGATGCCAAATAATCAACATATTGATATTTACAAAGCAGACGTTTTAGCGGCTTTATTTGTAGGTGGTATGATTCCATTTATCTTCTCTTCATTGGCGATTCGTGCGGTGGGTGAAGCGGCAATGGCAATGGTAGAAGAAGTTCGTCGTCAGTTCCGTTCTATTCCTGGTATTATGGAAGGAACAGGTAAGCCTGAATACGATAAATGTGTAGCGATTTCTACAGAAGCGTCTTTGAAAAAAATGATGTTACCTGGTGCGATCACTATTATCTCTCCTATTTTGATTGGTTTCACTTTAGGCCCAGAAGCTTTAGGTGGTTTCTTAGCGGGTGCTACTGTATCAGGTGTATTGATGGGTATTTTCCAAAACAATGCAGGTGGTGCTTGGGATAACGCTAAAAAATCTTTCGAGAAAGGTGTTGAAATTAACGGTGAGATGTTCTATAAAAAATCAGAACCACATAAAGCATCTGTAACAGGTGATACAGTGGGTGATCCATTTAAAGATACATCAGGTCCTTCAATGAATATCTTAATCAAATTGATGTCAATCGTTTCATTGGTATTAGCGCCTACTTTAGCTCATATGCACAAAACAGATGCTCAAGTATCGACTAAGTCTCAAACCGTTGAAATTTCAGTAATCAATACGGATTCTACTAAAGTAGTTGCTGATAGTGCTACTACAGTAACTATTACAGCAGATTCTAAGACTTTGATGCAAGCTTTACAAGAAGATGGTTTAGCTCCGAAAAATGGTAATGTAAACATCCAAGTAAACAATGGTAAAATTACAGTGAATGGTACTGCATTGACTGAAGTGCAAAACGCAAAATACGCAGCTTACTTACAAAAGAAGTAGTTCGTTTTTAATAAATTTTAACATAAATCCCTCCGATTTTATCGGGGGGATTTTTTATTGTATACATAAATTTTGTAGATTGCTTACGAATAGAATCGTAATACTATGAGCAAGACATTTAAACCTACTGAAAGTGAATTGGAAATATTAAGCATCCTATGGGAAAAAGAGAGTGCTTCAGTACGTACTGTACATGAAGTAGTTCAAAATACAAAGGATGTGGGTTATACTACTACCCTTAAATTGATGCAAATTATGCACGAAAAGGGATTAGTTACTAGAGATGAATCTTCTAAAACGCATATTTATACCCCCGCTATTGCAAGAGAAACAGCACAAGAACAATACATCACTAAGATGATCAAAACATTATTTAGTGGTAGTAGTTCTCAATTGGTTTTACAAGCATTAGGGAATCATCAGCCTTCTAATCAAGATTTAGCTGAGATTAAATCTTTAATCGAGCAATTAGAAAGAAAGTAGCACTATAAAATATGCTAAGCTTGATACAACATATTCCAATTGCGGTTTTACAAAGCATCAGCTTCATGGCGGTTCTATTTGTCATGTATCATTTAATTAAATGGCTGCCATTGGTAAGTGCAAGTTTTTTATACATGGTATTGGTATTATTTCAATTATTGGGTGCTACCCATTTTATATGGGTGGTATTTCAAGTAAATAATATACTAGTCATTGAAATGGCTCATACAAGTGTTATTTACACCAAACAAAATTGGTTGTTTATTTTAGGTATAGTTTACTGCCTCTTTTTCCTAGGCTATTTTATACACTTGATATTACAGTGGAAACAATTAGAAGCGTTGAAGTCGAAGGCAGATTTCTCATCCATTAAAAACTTGCAAAGCCTTTTACCTAGCTCCTATCGGCATATTAAAGTTGGAACACATCCCAATATCCATTCACCGCTTACTTTTGGCTGGTTAGAAGAAGTAATATTATTACCTGTGTCTATGTTAAATCATTTATCACAGGAAGAAATCAAGTATATCTTACTACATGAACTAGCTCATATTATTAGAAAAGACTTTTTAATTCAATTGTTAGTTGAACTAGCACATAGTATTATCTATTTCAATCCATTTTCTTATTTCTTTGTAAAAGAATTGGGCACACAAAGAGAAATGGCTTGTGATGCATGGGTGGTCAAGCAAACAAATAATACATTGGCTTATACCAAAGTACTATATCAAATTGCCCAACAACATAAAAATGAACATCCTTTTTCTTTACAAGTATTAGGAAGTTCACAAAACGAACTATTGATTAGAATAAAAAAAATGCATCAGATTAAAACTGTTGCCAATAAAATCATCATTAAACAAATTGGTTTAGCTATCATGTTGTGTGTGCTATTACAGAGCATTCAAGTGAATCCCAACATGATGAGTCGCCATCAGGTATATCATTTAAAAAAAACAAATACTAGTCGTTCATTGACTGTTAAGCTGATGAATGAAGATCATCCTATTAATACAAATAACCATCCCCGAAAAGTACATAAAGATAAGCAGTCAATTATATCCTCTAAAGTGAATATAATGGCTTCTAAAATAGAAGCATATAACAATATGGTGGCAGCAACGGCCAATTGGATAAAATTAAGAGAAGATCCAGCACATTTTGCCAATTATACCTATACCAATGATTCTATCGATTTTGATATAGCAGAGAAAATGATTTTAAGGTCAGTACTTAAAAGCTATCAACTCAAAAAAGCGATGCTCGATAAGGAATTGGCTACTATGCAGTCTGAACAAGAGGGTATGGAGTATTTACAAAAAAGTAAAGCTTGGCATGAAGTATTACAATATGAAAAATGGACAAGTACTTTTCTTGAAAAACATCCTACAGCTTTGATGCAATTAGATAGCCTTAGAAGATTTTAATAAAAGACTCGCTTGTTTACCACCACAACAAAATAAAAGATCTATTATCGAAAGATTAGGCATAAAACCTGTTTTGTTTTCAAATACTTGTTGATATAAAATGGGATGATTGATTTGATGATAATTTTTGGGTAACCAAGCTTGAAAAGTTTTATGGGTTGTAGCTGTATCTATTTTTTGGATGTCAATGGATTTCCAAGTTCCTTTTAGCTGCTTCTTTACCCATTCCTGTGTGCTTAATAAATAGGACAATAAATGACTATGTTCTTCTGTGAATAAGCGGATTAAACTTTCTTCATAATATTCAAAGAAAGGAGCACGTTTATAACTACTTTGAATAGCTTTAAGATGTTGCGATTTCCATGGGCCTTGATTGGCAATAAGTATTTGATCTAAGGGTGTTTTTTGATCTCTGCCGCCTATGACGGGGATAGATAAGTCTAAAGGGCCTTGAGCTGTTGCAATAATGGTTCTATTTTTGAAACTCATTTTAGAAAAGGGAGCAATGGTGTCAAATGAGATGTATTCATGCTGCATTAACTGCTGAATATAACTAATGGTACCAAAATATTGCAAATCTGTTAACAGCATCAAATAGAATTGTATTGTAAATTTGTACAAATATAACTATGCAGAAGATTTTATTGAGCTTTTTATTGATGAGTATTTTATTGTTTGCTTGTGAAGACCCGAAAAATTTTGAATTCAAGGGCATGCAAGAAATTCAAGTAAGTCAATTGGGTATGGGAAAAAACACCATCCATGCGAAACTTAAATATTATAATCCTAATCATTTCTCCATGATACTTAAGAAAGTAGATTGTGATATATTAATGAATAACCAACCTTTTACACGTGTTCATTTAGATACTAATTTTGTAATACCAGCGCAGTCCCAGTTTTTGGTACCTGCCAAAATGGAATTTGAAATGTCTAATTTGGTTAAAAATAGTGTTGATATTTTATTCAATCGACCTATCAAATTGAACATTAATGGAAATGCTACATTATCAAAGGGTATGTTTACAAAAACACTCCCTATTGCATTTGAAACGACTCAAAAGTTAAATTTAGCTTCCGCTTTATCTAAGTAAGATATTTATTGCATCCATGTAGAGGGACGCTCTCTCCATTGCATGAGTAAATCTTGTGTAGCAGCATCTACTTCTCCTTTTTCCACCGCTAAATCAATTAAACTAGTATAGTTGGTTAAGGAGCAAAATGGTACGCCTGCGGCTTTAAAAGCTTCATCAGCAATAGTAAATCCATAGTTGAAAATTGAGACCATTCCAACAACTTCTAAACCAGTATTACGTAAAACGTCAACCACTTGTAAACTACTTTTACCTGTGGAGATCAAATCTTCAATAACTAAAATCTTGTTGGTCTTATTATAAGCACCTTCTATTTGATTGCCTAGTCCATGCTCTTTGGGTTTGGGACGTACATAGATATAGGGTAATTTTAATTGATCTGCTGCCATGGCTCCCCAAGGTATGCCAGCTGTAGCCACTCCTGCTAACATATCGGCCTCTCCAAATTTTTCAAAAATGACATTACACATTTCACTTTTGATAAAATCTCGCACATAAGGAAAGGATAAGACTTTACGATTATCACAATAAATTGGACTTTTCCAACCACTAGCCCATGTAAATGGATTATTTGGACTTAATTTTACAGCACCTACTTGCAGTAATTTCTCGGCAACAGCTTTTTCGTTAGTCATAATCTATGTATTATTGCTGCGAAAATAATGGCTAAATCCTAGATTCATACTAAGAGTTACTAAATACTATACACATTTTTTATGCCAAAACAGATTATTGCAGCCGGCGGCTTAGTTACCAACCCCGAAGGGGCTATTTTATGGATTTTTAGACGTGGTTTTTGGGACTTACCCAAGGGAAAATTAGATGAAGGGGAAACCATTCAGACTTGTGCAGTAAGAGAAGTAGAAGAAGAAACAGGCATACGAGGAATACAGTTACATGGGATGTTACACTTTACTAACCATAGTTATTTTGACTCTTATTTACAAGAAGAGGTCGTTAAAAGAACCTATTGGTTTCATATGTCTATACCAACAATGCAGGCTGGAACGCCACAAATTACTGAAGACATTGAAAAAATAGAATGGCATACATTGGCAACATCTAGACATTGCTTGGATCAAACCTATCCTAATATTATTGAAGTGATTGAAGCATATCGCGTAAAAATAAACACGGTCACCCAATAATACAGAATTGACTTTTTATTTTCTTAAGGATTGAATCACTGCATCTGGCAAAAATGGAGCAGCATCTCCCCCATTTCTAATGATATCTCGTACAATGGTTGAAGCCACAGAAGTATATTTGGGTTCACCAGTTAGGAAAATGGTTTCTATATGTGCATCCAATGTGCGATTCGCATCTGCAATGGTTTTTTCATATTCGAAATCGCTCACATATCTAATGCCTCTTAAAATAAACTTGGCACCAATAGCTTGACAATATTTTACAGTTAAACCATCATAAGTAGCCACTTCCAACTTGGGCTCGTTGGCATAAATTTCTTCAAACCAAATTTTGCGCTGTTCTGCTGTAAACATTGGATTCTTTGCCGCATTAATACCAATGCCTACAATGATTTTATCAAATAAGGGTAATGCTCTATTAATGATATCGATGTGCCCCAATGTAACAGGGTCAAATGTGCCAGGGAACAAGCAAATTCTTTGCATGATTAGTTTGTTTGAGGATTTGATCTGCCAGTTAATAGGTATAAACAAGCCATTCTAACCGCTACTCCATTTTCTACTTGATCCAAAATGATGGCTTGTCCACTATCCGCTACATTACTATCTAGTTCTACCCCTCTATTAATTGGCCCCGGATGCATGATAACGATTTCCTTATTTAATTTATTAAGTCGTTCCTGTGTAATGCCGTATGCCAAGTTATATTCCCTTAAAGAAGAGAATAAAGGTTGATTTTGACGTTCTAATTGAATTCTAAGTACATTGGCAACATCGCACCAAGCTAAAGCTTTGTCAATATTATATTCAACGCGAATATCCATCGCCTCTTGCAGGTATTTGGGAATTAAAGTAGGCGGCCCAGAAACCACAACTTCAGCTCCCATTTTCTTTAATAAATAGATATTACTTAAAGCAACCCTACTATGCATGATATCACCAATAATGGCCACTTTCAAGCCTTCTAATTTGCCTAATTTTTCGCGCATTGAAAAC
>Ga0228701_1000914_pt1 | contig 21685 bp, 22 predicted proteins | sample McNCre117_Aug_MG_2_FD_178017 | JGI IMG/M metagenome (GOLD analysis project Ga0228701, IMG submission 178017) | Freshwater microbial communities from McNutts Creek, Athens, Georgia, United States - 11-17_Aug_MG | ecosystem: Environmental > Aquatic > Freshwater > Creek | place: USA: Georgia...
TATGTGCGGCTGATGGCGCATGTCGATGCGGTGCAGCCTGGCTCCGTGCACCGCGTGATCCACGAGGCGGTGCTCGACGATTTCGAGCCGCAGGTGCGCGCGCTGCTCGCCCATTGCGGGTTGCCGTTCGAGGAAGCGTGCCTTGCCTTCCACAAGACCGAGCGCGCCGTGCGCACCGCCAGCAGCGAACAGGTGCGCCAACCGATCTTCCGCGAAGGGACCGAAGGCTGGAAGCCCTATTCCGCGCAGCTCGATCCGCTGCGCGCGGCACTGGGCGAGGTGCTCGATTGTTATCCGGCGGCCCCGCCGGCGTGGTAAATCTGCCACGCTTTGCTGCACTTGCGTAACAAACGTGCGTCTGCGCCTTGACGCGCGCGCGTGCAGGAATCAGGGTTGTTTCATTGGGTCCAAAACTCAGGGGAATATTATGCGCACCGCTTCCCGCCGTGCTGCCTTTGCAGCACTTTTCACCACCACCGCGATGGTTTCGGCTCCGGTTCTTGCGCAGGACGCGCAAGGCGCCGCCAATGAAGACAGCAATGTCATTGTCGTGACCGCGCAGAAGCGCAGCGAAAACCTGCAGAACGTCCCGATCTCGATCCAGGCGCTCAGCACCAAGAAGCTCGACGAACTCAACATCTCGAACTTCTCGTCCTATTCGCAGCAGCTCCCCTCGGTTTCGGCCCAGTCGGGCGGCACGCCGGGCACCAACGTGATCTACATGCGCGGGGTCGCTTCGGGCGGGGACGGCAACCACTCGGGCTCGCTGCCTTCGGTCGGCGTCTATTTCGACGAACAGCCGGTGACCACGATCGGCGGCAACCTTGACGTTCACGTCTATGACATCGCCCGCATCGAAAGCCTCTCGGGGCCGCAGGGCACGCTCTATGGCGCCTCGTCGGAAGCCGGCACGATCCGCATCATCACCAACAAGCCCTCGACCGCCGGGTTCGACGCCCGCGTCGATGGTGAAATCAACACCGTCCACAAGGGCGGCGTGGGCGGCAAGCTCGAAGGCATGATCAACACACCGCTGTCTGAACAGGCCGCGCTGCGCGTGGTCGGGTTCTGGCAGCGCGATGCCGGCTTCATCGACAACGTCGCGGGCCGCCGCACCTTCTGCGGCACCACCCTGTTCGACAGCTCGGGCAATGCCACCGGCTGCCTCAAGGACGGCGTTTCGGTCAGCAATGCCGCGCTGGTCAAGAACAACGCCAACTACACCGAAACCTATGGCGGGCGCGCCGCGCTCAAGGTTGATCTGGACGACAACTGGACCGTGACCCCTTCGGCCCTGTACCAGGAAACCAAGAGCCACGGGAACTACGGCTACGATCCGACCGTTGGCGACCTGCAGTACCAGCACTTCTACCCGGATCGGCGCAACGACAAGTTCATCCAGGCTGCGCTGACCATCGAAGGCAAGATCGGTAACTGGGATCTGACCTATGCCGGTGCATATCTTGATCGCAAGACCTACTCGGAAAGCGATTACACCGACTATGCCGAAGCCTATGACAGCTATTACGAAAGCGTCGGCGGGCTGGCCTATTACTTCGCCTATCAGGATGCGGCCGGCAACACGATCGATCCACGCCAGAAGGTCATCGGCACCGATCACTTCAAGAAGCTGAGCCAGGAACTGCGCATCGCCTCGCCCTCGGACCAGTCGGTCCGCGTGGTTGGCGGGGTGTTCTTCCAGCGCCAGTCGAACCTGATCCATCAGGATTACCAGATCCCGGGTCTGGGGCCGAACGTTTCGGTCAACGGGCATCCCGGCACGCTCTGGCTGACCCAGCAGGAACGCGTCGACAAGGACTATGCGGCGTTCGGCGAAGTGTCGTGGGACATCGACCCGACCGTGACCGTCACCGGCGGCGCCCGCGTGTTCAAGTATGACAACTCGCTGATCGGGTTCTTCGGCTTTGGCCGCAACCCGGGGAGCAACTTCACCGCTTCGCCCAAGAATGCGGCCTACAGCTCGAAGACCGGGGTCATCCAGTGCTTCACCACCACCGGCGCGCGTCTGACCGACGTGGTCGGCACGGCCGGCGTTACGCTGGCGCCGGGCGTTGTCGCGGGCAGCCCCTGCACCAACCTTGGCGTCTGGAGCGGCGGCACCGCGATCCCGACCCGCGCCAAGGGCGACGGGGTGACCTATCGCTTCAACGCGACCTGGAAGCCGAGCAAGGACGCGATGGTCTATGCCACCGTCAGCAAGGGCTTCCGCCCCGGCGGGATCAACCGCCGCGGCGATTTCGGGGCCTATAACCCCGACTACCTGATGAACTACGAAGTGGGCTTCAAGACCACGCTGGCCGATGGGCTGATCCGGTTCAATGGCGCGCTCTACCAGCAGGATTGGGAGCACTTCCAGTTCAGCTACCTCGGCCCGAACAGCTTCACGATCATCACCAACGGTCCCAATGCGCGGATCCGCGGGTTCGATCTTGATGCCTCGGTCTTCGCCGGTCCGCTGACGGTCAACCTGGCCGCGGCCTATACCGACGCCAAGACCCGCCAGAACCTGTGCCACGCGATCGACACGACCTACACCTGCGCAACCGGCGGCAACTCGATCGACGCGCCGGCGGGCAGCCGCCTGCCGATCACGCCGAAGTTCAAGATGAGCGGGACCGCGCGTTACAGCGTGCCGGTGGGTGCGGCCAAGGCTTATGGCCAGCTCAACCTGACCTATCAGGGCTCGGCCCCGTCGGACCTGCGCACCGCGAATGCGGCGCTGATGGGTGATCTGGGCGCCTTTGCTCAGGCGAACCTTGCCGTTGGTGCCGATTGGGACAAGTTCAACTTCGAACTGTTCGTCACGAACGTGCTTGATGAACGGGGCGATCTGGGCCGCTATGTCCAGTGCGGCCTGTGCACCCGCACCTACATCGTGCCGAACCAGCCGCGCACCTTCGGTCTGCGCATCGGCGCCAAGTACTAAGCCGCGCCCCAGTGGGCGAGTGAAAGCGCCCCGGTCCTTCGCGGGACCGGGGCGTTTCGCGTTTTCAGGACAGCCGGGCCAAGGCGGTGCGCAGCGCCAAATAGTGCGAGCAGCCGGGCAGGCGGTGCAGCGTGACCGGGCCGGGCAAGGCGGCGGCCAGCGCCTCGGCCATTGCCGGCGGGGTCCAGTTGTCCGCCTCGCCCTGCCAGATCGTCACCGGGGTGCTGACATGGGCAAGCGCACCGCGCCAATCGGTAACATAGGCCGCAACCTCGCCAGCAAAGCCGCGCCAATCGCGGCCAAGGCCGCTGCGCAGCACCTGCGCCATCGCGGTGCGAAAGGCCGGGTCGCGGGCGAGGGCCGCGTCTTCGCCCACGGCGCTGGCGAACAGGCGGCCGAACAGGAAGCCCGGCGCGGCGCGCGCGATCACACTTTCGATCCGCGCGACAAGGCGAAACAGGGCCGGGCGGTCGGCCGCTAGGCGGAACAGCGGACCACCGACCATCGCATCCAGAAAGTCGCCGAGTTGCAGCGGCGCTGCGGGGGAGACGAGGTGGATATGCCGCGCCTGTTCGCCCAGTTCGCGGGCCAGCGCCAGCGCGATCGGCGCGCCGAGCGAAAAGCCGATCAGGGTCACCGGGCTATCTCCGCACGCGGCCCGCACCTGCGCGGCCAGGGCGGCGGCGCTTACCGGGCAGTTGCGGTCGGGCGCAAAGGCGGCCAGCCCCGGCGGGGCGCAGGCGGCCCACTCGGCGCTGCCACCGGGCAGGCCGTGGCAATAGACGATCGGCGATGAAACAATAGGAGCGGCCATTGGCCGCTCCTACCACCGGCCGTGCCCCCACGGCCAGTTAACTTGTTAGCCGCCTCAGGCGGTGAGCTTGCTAGCGTCGGCCCAGTTGCCGTGCAGGCCCGAACGTAGCCGGATCGGCAGCTTGGCCCGGCCGACCGGCCCATCCTCCAACCGCAGCGCATCGAGCACGATCAGATCGGTGTAATTGGTGATGAGATTGTCGACGAGCGCGATGATCCAGCCATCGCCCTCCGCGCTATCGGGCGAACGCGGCACAAAGCACGGTTCCTGCACGATCGACTGCGGCCCGGCCCACCAGGCGTCCTGTTTGCCGGTGGCGTGGTCCCAGTGACCGATCTTGTTCATCTTGAAGCCCGAGGCCCGCCCGCGCACGAATTCCATCGGCAGATCGCGGTCCATCACCAGCCCCCAGCCGTGGCGATAGGGCCGCCCGACATAGCGTTCGTCGATCCGGGGGAATTCGTCGATCCAGTCCGACAGCTTGGTGACCGCGGTGAATTCCTCGGTGTTGCTGGCCATATCGACCGTCCAGCGGTGGAGGTAGGGCAGCCCTGCTTCGGCATCGAAGGGCGCGCCGTGGATGTCGGGGAAGAACGGGAAGGAATTGTTCTCGGCCTGGGGGATATCCATGTGGATCTTCGAGCCGTCCTGAAAGGCGTTCATCACGTGGCTGGCGAAGACTGTCTTGGGCGCCTTGAACCAGCGCATGTCCTTGGCGGTGACGCCGCTGCCGCGCGGCAGGATGCCCAGCCATACCGGCAGCGTGGTGTCGAAGCCGAAGTGCGGCAGACCCGCCTTCAGCCGCTCCCAATTCGAGGTCGAAGGCACGATGTGGAACACCGCGTAGTCCTCGGTCAGCCCGTAATCGTGCATCATGCAGTAATAGGGCACCTCGAACTCGGTCTCGAACAGCAGTTCGCCGGTCGGGCTGATTTCGTAGTACGAGCAGTCGGTGGTCAGCAGGCCCTTGGCCGCATAGCCGAAGGTGCACATGTTGCCGCTGGCTGGGTCGATCTTGGCGTGGGCGTTGAAGGTCTGGTTCTTCAGCTTGCCGCCGAAATCGTGATAGCCGTGGGTTTCCAGCGTCAGCGGATCCATCAGCAGGACCGGGCTGTCTTCCTTCATCGCATAGAGTTGGCCGGCGTGGACCATGACGTTGGTGTTGGCCGTACCGCGGATCATGCCCTTGACCGCATCATCGTCGGTCAGCGGGTTGCGATAGGCGCCGAACAGCGATTTTCCCGCCGCGCGTTCAACCTTCCACTTGTCGGTCTGGGCATAGCGCTGGCGAAAATCGACCTTGCCGTCCTTGAAGCGGAACAGGCTGACCATGCCATCGCCGTTGAAGAACTGGTCGCTCTCGAACTTGGGCGGGAACTGGCCATCGGGGTGGACGCGGTGGAAAGTGCCATCAAGGCTGGCGGGGATTTCGCCCTCGACCTCAAGATCAAGGATGTCCCCTTCGATCCGCAGCGGGCGGAGCGGGCCGGTGAAGCCGGGGGTGCTGGGGTAGTGTGACATGGCGCGGTGCTCCTCAGGCCAGACCCAGCTGGGCGGCGGTTGACCAGTTGCCGTGGAGGCCCTGACGGATCCGCACCGGCAGCTTGGCGCGGGCATAGGGGCCTTCATCGACCCGCTGCGCATCGAAGAAGCACAGCTCGGTGTAATTGGTGACGTGGTTGTCGACCAGCGCGACCACCGCGCCTTCGCCTTCCGGCGCATCGGCGCTGCGCGGGATGAAGCAGGGTTCCTGCAACGCGCATTGCGGCCCAGCCCACCAGACCTTTTCCTGACCGGTGGCGAGATCCTTGTGCGCGAGGCTGTTGGTCAGCGAAACGAACGCGCCGCCCGGCCCTTCATAGGGCTTGGAGGTATCGAACACGAGCATCCAGCCGTGGCGGTAGGGCTGGGTGGCATAGCGGTCGTCGATTCGGGGGAACTCATCGCCAAGATCGGTCAGGCGCTCGACCTTTTCAAACTCCTCGCCGTTGCTGGCGAGGTCCACCGTCCAGCGGGTGAGGAAGCTCATGCCCGCGATCGGATCGAACGGCGCGCCGGTGACATCGGGGAAGAAGGGGAAGCTGTTCTTGGCCGCGATGGGGAGGTCGAAATAGACCTTGGTGCCATCGTTGAAGGCGTTCATCACGTGGCCGGTGAAGCAGTTGCCCGGGGCCTTGAACCAGCGGATGTCCTTGGCCGTGGCCCCGGCCTTGCGCGGCACCACCGCCAGCCAGACCGGCAGCGAATGGTCGAACCCGAAATAGGGCATCCGCCGCTCCAGCCGCTCCATGGAGGTCAGCAGCGGCATGACGTTGAACACGGCGTAATCCTCGGTCACGCCGAAATCGTGCATCATGCACAGATACTTGTTCTCGAAGGGGATTTCGAACAGCAGCTCACCCGTGGGGCTGATCTCGAAATAGCTCATCGCGTGGGTCATCGGCCCGTCTGCCATGTAGCTGAAATTGCACATGTTGCCGGTCTTGGGATCGATCTTGGGGTGAGCCGAGAAGGTCTGCGCCTTCAGCTTGCCATCGAACTGGGTGTAGCCGTGGGTCTCAAGGCTGAGCGGGTCCATGATCAGGCACGGGCTGTCTTCCTTCATCCCGTAAAGCTTGCCGGCGTGGACCATGACATTGGTGTTGGCCGTGCCGCGAATTTGCCCCGCGACCGCAGGATCATCGTCGAGGTGGTTGCGATAGGCCCCGAACAGCGCCTTGCCGGCGGCGTTCTCCAGCTTCCACTTGTCGGTCTGGGCGAAGCGCTGCTTGAAATCGACCTTGCCGCCCTTGACGCGGAACATCGATACCATGCCATCGCCGTTGAAGAACTGGTCGTCAGGGTCCTTGGGCGTGAACTGCGGGTCGGGATGGACGCGGTGGAAGGCTCCGTCGAGCCAGTCCGGCAGGTCGCCGTCGAGTTCAAGGTCGAGAATATCGCCCTGCAGCCGCAAGGGGCGCATGGCACCGGTAAAGCCGGGGTTCTGCGGAAAATGAGCCACGCACGCCTCTCCTTATTTTCTAACAAATGTTAGAATAGTCGGGGCGGCGATCTTGGCGTTGATTCAGGTCAAGTTTCGGGCAGCTTGCAGATGTCGGTCCACTCAGCCCCCACCAGCGCGGCAAGCCGCCGGGGCTCCACCTCGACCGAACTGGTGCGCGATCCAGCGGCGGGGAACACCGTGGCATAGGCGAGCAGGGACTGGTCGGCGACGATCGGCAGGTCGGTGGCAAGCCCGAACGGGCAGACCCCGCCCACGGCATGGCCGGTCAACGCCAGCGTTTCATCGGGATCGAGCATCCGGGGGCGTCCGCCCAGCGCCGCCTTGCACTTGCCATTGTCGAGCCGCGCATCGCCGCGCGCGAGCAGCAGCATCACGCGCTCGCCGACGCGGAAAGCCAGGGTCTTGGCAATGCGGCCGGGCTCGACGCCCAGCACCTCGGCGGCTTCGGCGACCGTGGCGGTAGAGCGCGAATGGTCGATCAGCGTGAGGTCGGGGGCGTGGCTGGCGAGCCAGGCCTTGACGCTTTCGGCGCTCACCGGGTCAGCTCCGCGACCAGCGCGCGCGCCGCGAGGCTGACTTCGTCCCAGGTGACGAGGAACCCGGCTTCATCGCCGTAATAGGGATCGGCCACGGCCTGCCCCTCGCGGCCCGCCACCAGATCCATCAGCAGGCCAAGGTGCGCGCCGTGCCCGGCCGGGGCAATGCGCTGCAATCCCGCCAGATTGGCATGATCGAGCGCGAAGATGTGGGTGAAGTCGTGAAAGTCCTGCGCGCTGGCCTGACGCCCGCGAAAGCCTGCGATGTCGATGCCAAACCGCGCGGCGGTGCGGATCGAGCGGGGATCGGGCGCTTCGCCGACATGGTAATCGGCGGTTCCGGCCGAATCCGCGATCGCGTCGAGCCCGGCCTTGGCGGCTTCGGCGCAGAAGGCCGCTTCAGCCAGCGGCGAGCGGCAGATATTGCCCAGACACACGAACAGGACGGCGGGCGTCCTCATTCGCCGTCTCCGAAACGCTCCATCCGGAAGGCGGCCTTGAGATAGTCTTCCGCCGCGGCTTTGAGCATCGGTTCCTTGGCAAAGGCATCGGCGGGCAGCGGGGCCACGCCCAGCGCGTCCATCAAGGTCCACAGCGCGAACTTGCGGCCCGGCTCGCGCTCTACCCCGAACCCGATCTTGAGCCGTTCGAGGCCAAGTTCGTATTCGGCCTCGGTCAGCTCGGCCGGGTCGTCGGTGTGGAAGAAATGCTGGATGAGGGCGTCGAGGTCCATCGCGTCAGAGCCACCCCAGCAGGTGCGCGCCCCACACGCCCGCGCCGCCCAGGGCAAGGGCGAGCAGATAGCCGCCCCAGCCGCGCTGGCCAGCGCGCTTGTCCCAGACCAGCGGCACTTCGGGCAGCGGCGGGGCCTCGGGCGCGCCGCCCTTGGCGGGGAAGCGGTCCTCGATGCGGCGGATCAGTTCGGGCAGGCGCAGCAGGGTTTCGCCGTCCTTGCGCAGGCGGTCGGCGATCGCGGCCTCGGGCCCCAGTTCGTCGCGGATCCAGTCGCGCACGAAGGGGCTGGCAACGTCCCACATGTTGATCTGCGGATCGAGCTGGGTGGCCAGCCCTTCGACCATCACCATGGTCTTTTGCAGTAGCAGCAGGTGCGGCTGGGTCTGCATGTCGAATTCGCGGGTGATCGCGAACAGGCTGTCGAGCATCTGCCCGACCGAGAGTTCACTGACCGGGCGCCCGCGCGTCGGTTCGCCCACGGCGCGCAGCGCGGTCGCGAATTCGTCGACCGAGTGATAGTTCGGCACATATTGGGCTTCGAAATGGATCTCGGCGACGCGGCGATAGTTGCCGGTGGTCAGGCCATAGAGGATTTCCGCCAGCCACAGCCGGGCGCGTCGGTCGATCCGGCCCATGATCCCGAAATCGATCGCCGCGATCGAGCCATCGGCTTCGACGAACAGGTTGCCCTGGTGCATGTCGGCATGGAAATAGCCGCCGCTGATCGCCTGATGCAGGAAGGTCAGCACCAGCCGCCGCGCCAGCGCCGGCAGATCGTGCCCGGCATCTTTCAGCGCCTGGGTTTCGCTGATCTTGGTGCCGTCGATCCAGTCGATCGTCATCACCCGGCCATTGGTGCGGTCCCAATCGACCCCGGGCACGTGGTAACCCTCGTCGGCCTGCATCATCTCGGCGAGTTCCGAGGCCGAGGCAGCCTCGCGGCGCAGGTCGAGTTCGCGCAGGGTCCAGCGCTTGAAATTGGCGATGACGAGGCGCGGGCGCAGGCGCGCAGCCTCGCCGCCCAGCGCTTCCAGATGGGCCGCGGCCCATTCGTAGGTTTCGATGTCGCGGGCGAACTTCTCGCGGATGCCCGGGCGCAGCACCTTGACCGCCACTGTGCGCCCGTCGGTGGTCACGGCCTTGTGGACCTGCGCGATCGAAGCCGCGCCGACCGGGACCGGATCGATGCTGGCGAACAGCGCTTCGATGGGCCTGGCAAAGCTCGCCTCGATCTCACGCCGGATCAGCGCGAAGTCGACCGGGGGCAGGCTGTCTTGCAAGAGCAGCAGGTTGTCCGCCGCATCCTCGCCGACAATGTCGGGGCGGGTGGCGAGCGTCTGGCCAAGCTTGATCGCGGCGGGGCCGATGTCCTGAAACGCGTGCGAATAGTCGGGCGTCTTGGGCTGGAACGTGCCGATGCGCGCGATCCGGCACAGCCGGGCAACCTGCGGCGGCGTGTTGGGATCGCGTTCGATCCCGCGCAGCGCGCCATGCCGGGCGAGCGTCCGCCCCCAGCGCAGCAGCCGCAGGACATGGGTGCTTGCGCGGGTCAAATCAGATCTTCCACCCCGAATGGATCGCGACCAGCCCGCCAAGGATCGGCTCGACCCGCGTGCGCACGAAGCCTGCATCGCGGATCATGCGTTCGAATTCGGGCATGGTCGGGAAGCGGCGGATCGATTCGATCAGATAGCGATAGCTTTCCGCATCGCCCGCGATGGCAGAGCCGATCCGGGGCACCAGCTGGTGCGAATAGAAGTCATAGACTTCCTTGAAGCCGGGCCACTGCGTGGTCGAAAATTCGAGGCAATAGAACCGCCCGCCGCGCTTGAGCACGCGGTAGGCTTCGGCCAGCGCCTTGTCGATGTGGGTGACGTTGCGGATGCCGAACGCGATCGTATAGGCATCGAAGAACCGGTCGGGGAAGCTCAGCTCCTCGGCGTTCTGGCGCGACCAGACAAGGCTGTCGAGGCCCTTGTCCATCGCGCGTTCGATGCCCACGTCGAGCATGTCCTGGTTGATGTCCGAGACGGTGATGCTGGCGCCGTGGGCGGCCATGCGGAACGCGATGTCGCCGGTGCCGCCCGCCATGTCGAGGATCTGTTCGTTCGGCTGGGGCTTTACCCGGCGCACGAACTTGTCCTTCCACAGCCGGTGCATGCCAACCGACATGGCATCGTTCATCACGTCGTACTTCTTGGCGACGCTGGAAAACACCGCGCCGACGCGGCCCGCCTTCTCCTCGGGGGAGATGTCTTCGTAACCGAAGGAAACCTTTTCGCTCATGGCGCGCGCTTTAGGGGAGTTTGAGCGCGGCGCAAAGCTTGTTAGACGCGAAATCATGCCCGAGCTTCCCGAAGTTGAAACCACCGTGCGCGGTCTGGCCCGCTATCTTGATGGCGCGCGCCTGGCGCGGGTCGAACCCCGCCGCGAAGGGCTGCGCCGCCCGTTCCCCGCCGATCTGGTCCAGGTGCTCACCGGGGCGCAGGTCAGCGGCATGGGCCGGCGCGCGAAATATGGCCTGATCCATACCGATCGCGGCCAGACCATGGTGTTCCACCTCGGCATGTCGGGGCGCTGGCGGATCGAGCCGGACGAACTGGGCGCGCACGACCACCTCGTGCTTGAAACCGAAAGCGGGCACCGGCTCTCGCTCTGCGATCCGCGGCGGTTCGGCTCGGTCGACCTGGTCGAGACGGCGCGGCTGGGCGAATGGCCGCAGTTTGCGGCAATGGGGCCGGAACCGCTCGGCGATGAATTGACCGCGGCGCACCTCAAGGCTGCGCTCGCGGGACGGGCGGCGGCGATCAAGCTGATGCTGCTCGATCAGCGAATCGTCGCGGGGCTTGGCAATATCTATGTCTGCGAGGCGCTGTTCCGGGCCGGCATCGCGCCCACGCGGGCGGCCGGCAAGGTCAGCGGCGCGGCGCTGGCGCGGCTGGTGCCCGAGATCAAGGCGGTGATCGCCGAGGCGATCGAGGCGGGCGGATCGACCCTGCGCGACTATGCCCAGCCCGATGGCCAGCTGGGCTATTTCTCCAAGCGTTTCGATGTCTATGACCGCGAAGGGCAGCCCTGCGCAGCCTGCGGCGCGCCGATCCGGCGGATCGCCCAGGGCGGGCGCAGCACCTGGCATTGCCCCGCTTGCCAAAAGTAGGCCTGTCAAAAGCAGGTCCGCCGAAACAGGAAGGCCAGAAGCGGCGGCGCAAATGCTTGACGATTCGGCACCCCGGGGTTAAGGGCCGCGCTTCTTGCGGGTCCGACTCCGGTTGGGGCCCGTAACACTGCACGAGATTCAACCGTTAGGTGGCTGCGCGATGAGCAGCCGAATGAAGGACGAACATGGCCAATACGCCGCAAGCCCGTAAGCGCATCCGTCGCAACGAACGTCGCGCTGAAATCAATGGCAACCGCCTCAGCCGCATCCGCACCTTCGTCAAGAAGGTCGAATCGGCCCTGGCCGGTGGCGACAAGTCGGCTGCTGCCGATGCGCTCAAGGCGGCTCAGCCTGAACTGGCTCGCGGCGTGGCCCGCGGCGTGCTGCACAAGAACACTGCAGCTCGCAAGCTTTCGCGTCTGACGAAGCGCGTCCTGGCGCTCTGACCCGGATATAGGGATTCGCACGGGGGCCGCGAATCGGTCCCTGCGAAGACCGGATTCGAGGTTCGAAAACACCAAACGGCCGGCGGATAATCCGCCGGCCGTTTGCGTTGCGCGTCCCGGATTAGAACATGGTTCTAAAAAACCCCATGGAATCGCGCGATTCGCGCAGGGTCATTTGAAAAAAATAAGCCTTAACAGATGCTTGTTTTCGGCCTTTGGAATTCTCCGCTGCGGCACTGAGTCAAGGCCATTTATTTCAATTTTTTTACCAAGCGCGCCTTGCTCTGATCCCAGAAGCGTCCATACAAACGCAACTGTCCAGCGGCGTTATCCGCCACGGACATCACAGACAGTTTTGAACAATGTGCCGGCTTTGGGCGGCTGGCATTGGTGGCGTTCGCCGTAAGCACACGGCGGGCGCTTGGGCATATTATATCGGGGGCGCACCGGGTGACTGGTTCGGGTATTGGCGGGCAGCGGAGCAATGCGTCCGCGAGCAACAGGAATGATGCAGAGCGCATGATGGAAGAACGCGAAGCGCTCGACCTCGCGGCGGACTGGGCTGATATCAGCCAGGGTCTGCGCAAGGATCTGGGGCAGCAGCTCCACACCCAGTGGATCAAGCCGATCCAGCTGGGCACTTTCTGCAAGGAAACCGGAACGCTGGACCTGTTCCTGCCGACCGAGTTCTCGGCCAACTGGGTTGCCGATCGCTTTGCCGACCGGCTCTCGCTGGCGTGGAAGATCGCGCGTCCTGACGTGCGCCATGTGCGGATCTCGGTCATGCCGGGCCGCCGCGCGCTGCCGGGCCTGCGCCTGGGGCGCGAGGACGGCACCCGCCGTGCGGCCAACGATTCGCCGATCCCCTCGCAGCCGGGCGATGCCCTGGGCATGGGCGCCGCCGAACTCGGCGCGCTCGGCCAAGGCTCGATCGGGCTCGATCCGTCGCTGACCTTCACCACCTTCGTGACCGGTTCGGCCAACGTGCTGGCCAGCAATGCTGCACAGCGCATGGCCGCGGTCGAAGTGCCGCAGTTCGCGCCGCTCTATCTCAAGGCGGCGACCGGGCAGGGCAAGACCCACCTGCTGCACGCGATCGGCCATTCGTATCTCGCGAACCACCCGCGCGCGCGGATCTTCTACTGCTCGGCCGAACGCTTCATGGTCGAATTCGTTCAGGCGCTGCGCCAGAACCAGACCATCGAGTTCAAGGCCCGCCTGCGCGGGTTCGACCTGCTGCTGGTCGATGACATCCAGTTCATCATCGGCAAGGCTTCGGCCCAGGAAGAACTGCTCTACACGATCGATGCGCTGCTTGCTGAAGGCAAGCGGCTGGTCTTCGCCGCCGACCGTGCGCCCCAGGCGCTCGACGGGGTGGAACAGCGCCTGCTCTCGCGCCTGTCGATGGGCCTGGTCGCTGATATCCAGCCGGCCGACATCGAACTGCGCCGTTCGATCCTCGAACACCGCCTCCAGCGCTTTTCGCCGACCCACGTGCCGGCCGATGTGGTCGAATTTCTCGCCCGCACGATCAATCGCAACGTCCGCGAACTGGTCGGCGGTCTCAACAAGCTGATCGCCTATGCCCAGCTCACGGGGCAGGCCGTGTCGCTGCAGCTGGCCGAAGAACAGCTGACCGACATCCTGTCGGCCAACCGCCGCCGCATCACGATCGACGAGATCCAGCGCACGGTGTGCCAGTTCTACCGGGTCGATCGCACCGAAATGGCGTCCAAGCGCCGCGCCCGCGCCGTGGTGCGTCCGCGCCAGGTGGCGATGTATCTCGCCAAGGTGCTGACCCCGCGCAGCTATCCCGAAATCGGCCGCAAGTTCGGCGGACGCGATCACTCGACCGTGATCCACGCCGTGCGCCTGATCGAAGACCTGCGCGCCCGCGATGCCGACATGGACGGCGACGTGCGCAGCCTACTGCGCCAGCTGGAAAGCTGAGGCTTTATCCCCCGCGCCTCCACTGGGCGCGCACAGGGTTGTAAACAGGGTTATGGGCAGGCTTTCCACACGGGGAGCCTGCCCTTTTCCTGTTCAGCAGGTCATCCCGCTACCATCCCGCCATCGACCACCAGTTCGCTGCCGGTGGTGAAGGCTGCCCGGTCCGAGGCGAGGAACACCACCGCATCGGCGACGTTCTGCGGCTCGCCCAGATGGCCGAGCGGGTGGGCGGCGGCGACATTGGCGAGGCTTTCGTTGTTGCCCACGCCTTGGGCCGCGGCAAAGTCGTCGATCAGCTTGCGGCCCATGTCGGTGTCGATCACGCCGGGGTGGACCGAGTTCACCCGGATCCGCGCCGGAGCGAGTTCCACCGCGCAGCCCTTGGTGAACAGCCGCACCGCGCCCTTGGTTGAATTGTAGCAGGTGCCGCCCGCCGCGCCCTGCAGCCCCGCCACCGAGGACAGATTCACGATCGCCGTGCCGCCGCGCCACTGGTGCGCGCGCTCGGCCAGCAGCGGGATCGCCGCGCGGGTGCCAAGGAACACGCCTTCGACGTTGACCGCGTGGAGGCGCCGCCAATCGTCGAGCGTCGTTTCGGTGATCGGCTTGAACAGCCACAGCCCGGCATTGTTGACGAGGATGTCGAGCCCGCCGGCTTCGGCCCTGATCCAGTCCATCGTCGCGGCCCAGTCGGCCTCAAGGCAGACATCCTGCGCGCGGGCGATTCCACCGATCTCGGCGGCAAGGTCTTCGGGCGCGACTAGATCGGTGACGGCAACTTTGGCCCCGGCGGCAGCCAGCGCGCGGGCAGTGGCCGCGCCCAGTCCGCGCGAGGCCCCGGTTACGAGCGCCACGCGCCCGGCAAGATCGGTCATCTATTCCTCTCCTTTTGTTCGGCTTTTGGGGGAGTGTGGGCAAGGAACGCGCGCTTGTCACGCACGCAGATCGCGCGCAGCCGCGAAGGGCCGCGCCACGCGGGGCATGGCCTCGCGCCACGTTTCCTGCTTAAAGCGCGGCGATGAGCCTGCCCGCCGACCGCCTCGATCGCTTTGCCCGCCATATCGTCCTGCCCGAAGTCGGCGGGGTGGGGCAGGTTGCCTTGGCCGAGGCCCATGTCGTGCTGATCGGCTGCGGCGGGATCGGCAGCCCGGCCTTGCAATACCTGGCAGGCGCCGGGGTGGGGCGGTTGACGCTGGTCGATGGCGACGTGGTCGATGCCAGCAATCTCCAGCGCCAGACGATCTATGCCGAGGCTGATATCGGCCGGCTCAAGGCCGAGGCTGCGGCGCAGTGGGTCGAGCGGTTCGATCCTGCCCTGAAGGTCCGCGCACACGCCGGGAGGGTGAGGGAGGATGACGTGGCGCAGGTCCTTCAGGACGCGACCGTTGTGCTCGATGGATGTGACAACTTCGCGACTCGCCTCGCGGTTTCCGATGCCTGCGTGAAGGCGGGCGTGCCGCTGACCAGCGCGGCAATCGGACGGTTTCAGGGGCAGGTGGCGAACTTTGCCGGGCACCGTCCGGGCGAGAGCTGCTATCGCTGCTTCGTGGGCGATGCCTTCGATGCCGAGGATTGCGATACCTGCGCCGCCGATGGCGTGCTGGGGGCGATGGTCGGCATGGTCGGGGCCTTTGCCGCGATGGCGGCGATACGGGTGATCCTTGAAGGCAAGACCGCGCTGGGCGATCCGCAGTGGGGCAGGTTGCACCTGATCGAAGGGCTGGTGCCGTCCATGCGGACCATGCGGATCGTCAAGGACGGTGAATGCCGGGGCTGCTCAGGCGCGGCCTAGCAGGTCATCGACCCAGGCGGGGACCAGTTCGCTGGCCGGGCCCAGCCGGGTTTCGTGGAACCAGTGCGAGCCTTGTGATCGCTCCAGATTAAGCTCCAGCGTTTGCGCGCCGAGATCGCGCGCGGTCTGGACCAGCCCGGCCGCCGGATAGACCGCGCCCGAGGTGCCGATCGAGACGAACAGATCGGCCCCGCGCAGCGCGGCATAGATCGCCTCCATCCGGTAAGGCATTTCGCCGAACCAGACGACATCGGGGCGCAGGCTGCGGGCCTGGCATACCGGGCAGGGCGGGCGGTCCGCCATCGGTCCGGTCCAGGGTGAGCGCACGCCGCAGCTGGTGCACCACGCCTTGAGGTGTTCGCCGTGCATGTGCAGCACCCGCCGCGCGCCGGCGCGGGTGTGCAGATCATCGACGTTTTGCGTGACGATCAGCAATTCCCCGTCCCAGCCCTCGTCCAGCCGGGCGAGCGCGCTGTGCGCCGGGTTGGGGGCCTTTTCCTGAATCGCGGCGCGGCGCATGTCGTAGAAGCGGTGGACCAGATCGGGATCGCGGGCGAAGGCTTCGGGCGTGGCGACGTCTTCCACGCGGTGCTGTTCCCACAGACCGCCGCCGCCCCGGAAGGTGTCGATCCCGCTTTCGGCGGAAATCCCCGCGCCGGTCAGGATCACGATGTTGCGGATTTGGCTCATCACGGCCATGAAGCACGGCATCAAGGGGATTTGCAATGGCCAGAATCGGGATCATCGGCAGCGCTGGGCGCATGGGACAGGCGCTGGTCGAGGCGATCCTCGCCGCGGGCGAGAATCATGCCGGAGGGGTCGACAAGGGCGATGACGTGGCCGCGCTGGCCGCGCGCTGCGACGTGCTGGTCGATTTCTCCAGCCCCCACGCGCTCGAAGCCAATCTCGATGCGGCGATGGCCGCGGGCGTGCCGATCGTGATCGGGACCACCGGGCTTGAAGAGCGCCACCACTGGCTGTGCGACAGTGCGGCCGCCTCGATCCCGGTGCTGCAGACCGGCAATACCTCGCTTGGGGTAACCCTGCTGTCCCATCTCGTGCGCGAGGCGGCGGCGCGGCTGGGCGAGGACTGGGACATCGAAATCGTCGAAACCCATCACCGGATGAAGGTCGATGCCCCCTCGGGCACGGCGCTGCTGCTGGGCGAGGCGGCGGCCAAGGGGCGCGGCGTCGATCTGGCTGAAGTCAGCGCGCGGGGGCGTGACGGGATCACCGGCGCGCGGCGCGCGGGCGACATCGGCTTTGCCGCATTGCGCGGCGGCAGCGTGGCGGGCGATCACACCGTGCATTTCCTGGCGGATAACGAGCGGCTGAGCTTTTCGCACCTCGCTGAAAACCGTGCGATCTTTGCCCGCGGCGCGGTGCGCGCAGCGCAGTGGCTGCTGGGCCGCGAGGCCGGGCGCTATACCATGCCGCAGGTGCTGGACCTTTGAAGAAGGACCAGATTTTCGAATTCTTCCGGCGGCTGGCCGAGGACAATCCCTCGCCCGAGACCGAGCTTGAATTCGGCAATACCTATCAGTTGCTGGTGGCGGTGGTGCTTTCGGCCCAGGCGACCGACGTGGGGGTGAACAAGGCCACCCGCGCGCTGTTCCGCGAGGTCAAGACCCCGGCCCAGATGATCGCGCTGGGCGAGGACGGGCTCAAGAGCCACATCAAGACCATCGGCCTGTTCAATTCCAAGGCGAAGCACGTGATCGCCCTGTCCGAGATCCTCGAGCGTGATTTCGGCGGCGAGGTTCCGGCTGACCGCGATGTGCTGACCACCCTGCCGGGCGTGGGGCGCAAGACCGCCAACGTGGTGATGAACTGCGCCTTCGGGGCCGAGACCTTCGCGGTCGACACCCATATCTTCCGCGTCGGCAATCGCACCGGCCTCGCCAAGGGCAAGACCGTGCTGGCGGTTGAAAAGCAGCTCGACAAGAAAGTGCCCGCGCCGTTCCGCGTCGGCGCACACCACTGGCTGATCCTGCACGGCCGCTACATCTGCAAGGCCCGCACCCCGGAATGCTGGCGCTGCCCGGTGGCGGACCTGTGCAGTTTCAAGCCCAAGAGCGTGAAGAAGTAGCCCGCCTTATTGCTGCGGGTCGAGGTGCAGGCCCTTCTTGCCGTGCTCGGGCGTGTCCGAGGGGGCGTGGGGATCCTCGGCTTCGGGATCGAGCGGCGGCTGGAGCATGCCTTCCCACTTGGTGATGACGCTGGTGGCCACCGCATTGCCCAGCACGTTGGTGGCAGTGCGGCCCATGTCGAGGAACTGGTCGATCGCGAAGACCAGCGCCACGCCTTCGACCGGCAGGTCGAACATGGCAAGCGTGGCGGTGATCACCACCAGGCTGGCGCGCGGCACGGCGGCGATGCCCTTGGACGAGACCATCAGCGTCAGCAGGATCAGGATCTGCTGCATCGCCGAAAGGTGGATGCCATAGGCCTGGGCGATGAAGATCGTCGCGAAGCTGGCATACATCATCGAGCCGTCGAGATTGAACGAATAGCCCAGCGGGATCATCAGCCCCGAAATGCGGCGCGGGACGCCGAACCGGTCAAGCTGTTCGAACAGCTTGGGCATGGCCGCTTCGCTGCTCGCGGTTGAAAAGGCGATCAGCACCGGCTGGCGGACATAGCGCACCAGCATCAGCGCGCGTTCGCGCAGGAACACCCAGCCGATCGCGATCAGCAGCGTCCACAGCAGCAGCAGCGAGACATAGAATTCGCTGAGCAGCGTGAGATAGGTGACGAGGATCGAGAGGCCGTATTTCGCCACCACCTTGGCCAGCGCGCCGAACACCGCCAGCGGCGCAAAGCGCATTACATAGCCGGTGATCTGCAGCATCAGTTCGGCCAGCGCCTCGGCCCCGCGCACCAGCGGCGCGCCCTTGGACCCGATCGCGGTCAACCCGACGCCCGCAAACAGCGAGAACACGAGGATTTGCAGCACGTTGTTTTCGGCCATCGCGGCGACGATGTTCTTGGGGAACACGTGTTCGATGAATTCGAACATGTCGAGCTTCTTGACCTCGCCCACGCTTTCGGTGGCCGCGGTGAAGTTAGCGCCGACCCCGGGTTGGAACAGGTTGACCATCACCAGCCCGAGCCCGATCGAAATGAAGCTGGCCACGATGAACCAGGCAATCGCCCGGGTGCCGATCCGCCCGATCGCGGCGCTGTCGTTCATGTGGGCAATGCCCGAAACGATCGTTGCCAGCACCAGCGGCGCTACCAGCATCTTGATCAGGTTGAGGAAGATCGTGGACAGCAGGCCAAAGCTGCTGAGCCAGGTTTCCAGCGCCGGACTGCCGGCCGGCACCAGCGCGCGGACCAGATAGCCGGCGATCACGCCCAGGAGCATCCCGATCAGGATGTAGAGTGTCAGCCGTTTGTTCATGTGGTCCCCGCGTAACGATATTGCGCCAGAGCCTAACAGGCTGGCGCGCGCGGGGCAATCAGGTGGAAAGCGCGTCCTTGGCAATCCGGGTATAGATCCGCGCCAGGGCTTCAAGGTCGGGGATGGCCACGGCCTCGTCGCGCTTGTGCATGGTGGCGTTGCACAGGCCGAATTCGATCACCGGGCACAGGCTCTTGAGGAACCGCGCGTCCGACGTGCCGCCGGTGGTCGATGCCTCGGGGGTCTGGCCGGTTTCGGCCTCCACCGCGGCGGCGACGAGCGCCGAAAAGGCGCCGGGCGGGGTGAGGAACGCCTCGCCCGAGATCACCGGGCGGGCGCTGCCGCCGTGGCGCGCCGCGATGGCGCCAACCCGCTCGGCCAGACCGGCGCCGGTGTGGCAATCGTTGAACCGGATCGAAAGCCGGGCCGAGGCGCGGCTGGGGATCACGTTGGTGGCGGGATTGCCGACGCTGATGTCGGTGATTTCGAGGTTCGAGGGCTGGAACCAGTCGGTCCCGGCGTCGAGTTCGAGCGCGTCGAGTTCGGCCAGCATCGCCACCAGCCGGGGGATCGGATTGTCCGCGAGGTGCGGATAGGCGACGTGGCCTTCCTTGCCTTCGACTTCGAGCCAGATGTTGACCGAGCCGCGCCGGCCGATCTTCATCATGTCGCCCAGCCGGTTCACCGAAGTCGGCTCGCCCACCAGGCACAGATCGGGGATTGCGCCCACGCTGCGCATATGTTCGATCAGCGATACCGTGCCAAAGCGCGCCGGGCCTTCCTCGTCACCGGTGATGATGAAGCTGATCGTGCCCGCGCTCTGCGGCACCTCTGCAACGGCGGCGACCATTGCGGCGATCGCGCCCTTCATGTCGACCGCGCCTCGGCCATAGAGCAGCTCGCCCCTGACTTCGGGTGCAAACGGCGCGCTGGCCCAGCCTTCGCCCGGCGGGACCACGTCGACATGCCCGGCAAAGGCGAAATGCTTCGAGCCTTCTGGCCCCCGACGGATCGCGAAGAGGTTTTCGACCGGGCCATCGGGGGCTTCGCCGCTGACAAAGCGGTGGACCGCGAAGCCGAGCGGGGCCAGCTGCCCTTCAAGGCAATCGAACACCAGCCCCGCGGCAGGGGTGACGCTGGGGCAGGCGATGAGCGCTTCGGCAAGCTGGGCAACGTTCGTGGTCATGGCGGAACATCGCATATGGTGTATGCCCGCAAGGCACAAGCCGGAGTGCCGCCATGCCCAAGCTGAACCTCGCTGAGATCCCCCAGACCAACGCCACCGGCTATCCGCCGGTCTATGCCGGGGTGATCGAGGGGCGCTGGTATCGCCGGCTCGCGCCGGCGGCGGGACTGGAGGATTTTGGCGCCAGCCACGTGGTGCTGGAGCCCGGCGCCTGGTCCTCGCAGCGCCACTGGCACGAGGGCGAGGACGAACTGGTGGTGATGATCGCGGGCGAGGCGGTGCTGGTTGACGATAACGGCGAGACGCTGATGCGGGCCGGCGATGTGGCGGCCTTTCCCAAGAACGATGGCAACGGCCACGTGCTTCAGAACCGCTCTGACGCGCCGTGCGTCTATGTCGCGGTCGGCCGCCCCAGCGCGAGCGATTGCCACTATCCCGATATCGATATGCACCTTGCCGCCGCCGTGGGCCAGCAGCGCCGCAAGGACGGGCGCGAATTCTAGGGCGCTATTGGGCGGCCTTGGGGGCTTCCCACTGCGCGATCACCCAGTCCTCGGCCTCGGCGGCCTCGATCCAGGCCTGAACCCATTCGTGCTCCCACAGCGCCTCCATATAGGCCAGCGCGAAGCCCGGCACGGCGATGCGATAGGTGATGAAGCGGCTGACTACGGGCGCGTAGAAAATGTCGGCGGCGCTGAAGGTGCCGAACAGGAACGGCCCGCCCCGGCCAAAGCGCGCGCGGGCCTCGGCCCATAACGTCAGTATGCGTACAATATCCGCCCGCGCCGCGTCGGAGATGGCCCATTCGGCATCATCATCGATCTGCCGGCGGATCGACATCGGGCATTCGCTGCGCAGCGCGCCATAGGACGAATGCATTTCGGCGGCCATCGAGCGGGCCATCGCCCGCGCATCGTCGGCCTTGGGCCAGAAGCGTTCGCGCCCGACCTTGTCGGCAAGGTATTCGACAATCGCCAGGCTGTCCCAGACCACTGCATCGCCGTCCCACAGCACCGGCACCTTGCCCGATGAGGGGGCGATTTCTTCGTTGTCGCGCTTCTGGGCTTCCCAGTCCTCGCCATAGAGCGGGACGGTGATTTCCTCGAAGTGCAGGCCCGATTGCTTGCAGGCCAGCCAGGCGCGCAGCGACCAGCTGGAATAGGACTTGTTGCCGATGATCAGCTTCATGACCCTAGGGGTATCTGTTCAGCTTGACGCTGTCGAGCCTGAACGGGTAGCCCGAGGGCAAGGAGATCTCGATGAGCCTGCGCCCGTTCCACCTTGCTTTTCCGGTCCGCGATCTGGCCGAAGCCCGCGCCTTTTGGGGCGGGGTCATGGGCTGCGCCGAAGGACGCAGCAGCGCCGACTGGATCGATTTCGATTTCTACGGCCACCAGATCGTCGCCCATTGCACCGGCGCTGCGGCGGCCGATGCCGGGGCCAACCCGGTTGACGGACACGGCGTGCCGGTGCCGCATTTCGGGATCGTGCTCAGCCTTGAGGATTGGCAGGCGCTGGCCGACCGGCTGGTCGCGGCGGGCGTGCGGTTCGAGATCGAACCCTATGTCCGTTTCAAGGGTGAGGTGGGTGAACAGCGCACGATGTTCTTCCGCGATCCCAGCGGCAATGCGATCGAGATGAAGGCCTTTGCCGACCTCGGCAAGCTGTTCGCGAAGTAGCGTTCAGATCTGCGCGTCGGCGAGCACGGCGGTGCG
>Ga0228701_1000915_pt1 | contig 21680 bp, 18 predicted proteins | sample McNCre117_Aug_MG_2_FD_178017 | JGI IMG/M metagenome (GOLD analysis project Ga0228701, IMG submission 178017) | Freshwater microbial communities from McNutts Creek, Athens, Georgia, United States - 11-17_Aug_MG | ecosystem: Environmental > Aquatic > Freshwater > Creek | place: USA: Georgia...
GGGACCAGAGGGTCGTAGGTTCGAATCCTATCGCCCCGACCAAGTGAGTAGAAAAGGCCCCATTTGGGGCCTTTTTTCATGTCTGAACTGCCCGTAGCTCAGTTGGATAGAGCAACAGCCTTCTAAGTTGTGGGTCACTGGTTCGATTCCAGTCGGGCAGGCCAATATTCATGCGCTATACAAAGCGTTTTAAGCTCGTAACGCTTGCAGTTACGAGCTTTTTTATTTTTTATCCTTTGTTTATGCGGTTTGCAATGTATTTTTTCAAGTAAAAATTACATAATTTTCAATCGTACGCGAATTACACAGTTCACTTTATGTGTCGCTCAAATCGACAAAGTTATCAAAGTTTGCTTTAATGCAGCTATGGCCAAAATTAAAGCTGAGCACACACAAACGCTACGTGACAAGGAGTTGTACCTTGTGCGGCGTGAGGGCACGGCTAACTGGCAAATCCATTACAAAGTTCCCTCGCTTAAAAAGTGGCACAGGCGCAGCGCAAACACAGCAGACTTGGAGGCGGCGAAAGCAACTGCGTGGGAGTTTGTTGCTGAGTTGAACTTTGCAGCAAAACGTGGACTGCCACTGTTTAATAAAAAATTTGAAGCGATTGCCGAGCTGGTGAGCGAGGAGTGCAAGGCGGAAAGTGCAAAAGGCAAAGCGCCCAAAGTCTACGCACAGTACCCAAACATCATCAAAACGTACTTGACGCCATTCTTCGGCAACATGTACTGCGATGCAATCAACGTGGGCACCATCGCTGAGTTTCACAAATGGCGCTACAGGCTGGTGGGACGTGAGTTAAAGAAAAGCACACAAAACACGCATAACTTGGTGCTGACAAAAATTTTTGACAAGGCTGTTGAGCTGCAATACATGAGCGACAAGCAGCGCCCCAAGTTAAAAAACACTGGTGAAGATGGCGAAACACGGGGCACCTTTACATACGATGAACTAGTTGCACTGGAAAAGTTCTTGTGTAACTGGGCAACAGAAGGGCGCACACAGAAGACACGTGACCTGCGTGAGCTGTTGATTTTGTACGTTGCATTTATCGCAGCAACTGGCGCAAGACCTGGCACTGAGCTGTATGAGCTGAAGTGGAAGCACATACGGTTTGTCGAAACAGCATCAAAAAATCAAGCCATACGCATCGACACGCCGCAGGGAAAGGTTGGTGCTCGACCCATGTATGCACAGAAAGAAATGCGGCCTGCGCTTGAGAAGTTAAAGCAGCTGCATACAGAGTTTGATGCCATGACATTGGACGAGCTTGTGGCTGGCAAGAATGAGCAGTACGTGTTTAGGATGCGTAACGGTGCAAGGCCCTACAACTTTGTCAACGTGTTTAAGGACGGGCTTACAGCAGCGAATATGCTGACAAACGGGCGTGATGAAAACGTGCGTACGTTATACAGTTTGCGGCACTACTACGCGACGCAACGCTTGTACGAAAACATGACGTACGAGAAGTTGGAAGAGCAAATGGGCACCAGCACCAAAATGCTCAAGGACCACTACAAGCATTTGGACATTGATGCTTACGCTGACGAGTTGACTGGCACGGGTGCGAATGCTGAGCTGACCAAGTATTTGTCACCAGCACGAGCTAACCTGATTGGCTTGATGGGTGCAGCTACAGGCATTTATTTGGCACTGCCCGAGCAAAACTACAACGCAACGCAAGAGCTGGAACAGGCGCTCTTGCAAAAAATCACCAACACCAAGTAAGGCTGGCTGAAAATGGCACATAGGATTACTCTGGCTGAAAGCGCACTATGACAAGCATGGCTGAAACACTACTACGTAACAAGGCTGTGGATGCGATGGAGCAGGCTGCACAGCGTGTTGCAGACTTGCGCTTTTTTGAACAGGTGCAGATGCGCTTGGCAGCAGGTGAGGACTTGAGTACTGAGCTGGCTGCATTTGGCAAGGTGGATGCAGCAACAGCGGCTGAAACTGTGCGTGAGTTGATTGAACGTTGTACAGCAGATTTGAGGGCAGGGTACTGGACTGTGGGTAATGCCAAGAATGTTGCGGTGCAGGTACGACAAACGTTTAACCGCGATGAAGCTGTACCGCGCTATGACGTAACTTATAACGTGACAACCAAATATGGCGTTGTGCTGGCGCTGATACGAACTGCTGCTGCACGGATGGAGCTAAGTTTTAACACCAGCAAATGCAAGCGTGTGCCCGAGGAGTACGCGATTGACGAGGCGGGTAAGCAGCTATCGTTCGCATTTTTGATGTGAAAATGATTAACTTTATTGATTAAATGTTGCTATGACTAGTGAATGGAAATCTTTGTCCCCTGATGAAGCTGAGAAGCATGAGCTTTACGGCGTGGGTGGTTGGCTTCTTCTTTTTGCCATCGGATTGATACTGGCGCTGCTGAAAGATCTGGGGTCAATTAATAGTGAGGCGATGAAAGCAGGTTTAAGAATTGGAGAGTTGCTTGCCATCAGTCATCCGGCAATCTCATTTGTAAAAATTGCTTTAGCTGTTGATGTAATCGTGGTGCTGGTAATTTATTGGATGATGTTTACCAAGGCCCCTGCATTCAGATTCATTTCCTCTTGCTTATTGCTTGGTTCATTTCCCTTTCTAGCGGTGCTAGGCATGATTGATCCGTTTGAAGGATTGGGAAATACATTGGGAATGACGTTTTTGCCTTGGTTGATTTCATGCGGTATATGGGTAAGTTACTTAAATAAATCCCGTCGTGTACGTATTACGTTTGAACACATGGATAAAGTCACGCCGTCAACAGAAGAAGTGAAAAAGAATAATGTTGTAAAGGAAGTGGAAACGTACAACGAAGTTAAAGCACAACCAACGGAACTGCCGATTGATGAGATTTATTGGGCTCAAGCATTAGAAGAATTTGAAAGCACTCAACGTCGTAGCGGCCTTTGGGCTCGCTGTTATGCACAAGCCAAAGGAGACGAAGTACAAGCAAAAGTAGCCTATCTCAATGCGCGAGTAGCAGAGCTTTTAGAAGAGTATTCCGCAAGACTTGTTGCAGATGAAAAGTTACTGGAGAAACAAAAAGAAGAAGAGCGTTTAGCTAAGCTAACTGATGAGGAAAGGGTGTATGAGTTGTTGCCAAAAGGCAAGTGCCCTAATTGCTCATCAGTGCAGCCGCTATCTTCGGAGCAGTGCCCATCGTGTGGCGCATTGTTCGGTGATGCGGCGTGGAGCCTAATCCCGTTAAAAAAATAACTGTTAAAGCAAGGAATAAAAAATGTCACTCATTGGGGTGCAGCTGATTTCTTACAAACAAGTGCTGACTGAGTTGGGGGATGATGATGCAACACAAAGTTCGTCAGCGGCGAACAACATTGTTGAGTTGTTGCGATTCATGCGCTGTGCGGTTTGTTAGCGTCGGTTTAATCTTCGCTGGCGCGAAAACCTTAAGTTAAGGTTTTGCACTAGAACAGCCGACCTGCGTTTGAAGCCAGCGCCAGCTACCCTGCATAGCCTAAGTCTTGATAAGTGCGTTGTCAGCGTTTGTCGCCAGTTCTCGCCTAAGTCTGAGCTGTGTAGTTTCAATTTGAGTGACGCAGAAAGTTCGTTTGCAAACGAACTTTTACTCATACGGGTGTTTAGTTTCGTGATGTACGTAAATTAGTAAGCTGTAATCTACGGTAATGCTTTACTTTTGAGCGCGGATACGCTGATACCCAGATTTATTCACCTTATGAACTGTCAATACAAATTTACTGATATCCGCAGATTGCTATGCATCTTTCTGCTCATGGCGACATGCGTCTCTGTCGCATTTGCCGATGATCGAATTGTGAGCCGAAGCTATTGGGAAGATGCCACTGGAGAAGCATCGCTCGAACAAGCTCAATCAAATGAGTTCAAACCCTACACAGGAGTTCTTAGTAGAGGGTATACGACATCTACCGTTTGGATAAAGCTAGAAGTGTCGCCGCAGCATGATGTGAAAGCCGATGACAAATTGATCCTCCGCATCCGTCCTATTTACTTAGATGAAATCACCCTCTACGACCCACTGGATACTTCTGGCAAGCGAAGAGTAATTGGGGATAGAACTAACTATAAAGACGAAGAATACAAATCCCTCACGCACACATTTGTAATTCCAGCAGGCGAAAACCCAAGATATGTATGGCTACGCTTGAAGGCGACGAGTACTAGCCTGATCAACGTTGAAGCATTTACGGCGGAAGAAATGCTGGCAAGTGAATACCATTTGCTGATTGGCTACTGCCTAGTCCTATCGTTAATTGTTGTTTTTTTGGTTTTAGTTTTCATCAACTGGCTGAATTATCGCGAGTACCTTTACGCGGCGTTTGTTGCAAGACATGCGCTTTACTTCATCTACACGGCATCCTTCTTCGGCTTTCACCGCTATGTTTTGGACGGAGTGATTGATGCTAAGTATTTGGACCTGATATACAACTGGTTAGTCATTGGCGCTACTGGATTTTCGTTATGGTTTGAAAGCCGATTCCTTCGCGAGTACTCCCCACCTACTTGGGCAAAGAATGTGATCAATGGCCTACTAATGTGGTCAGCGTGTGCTGCGATCTTGTTGCTATTTGGTCAAATCCATCAGGCCTTGAAACTCAACATGATGCTCAATGGGGCAGGAATTATTGTGCTGTTGGTTGTTTCTGCAATTTTTATTGATGACGACAAGGCAAAAACACATCAAGTCTCCTCATTGCTCAAGAAAAAGGTTGTGATTGCCTATTACGCTTTCATAACTCTGTTGCTGATGTTTAGCGTTCTGCCTTATGTTGGTGCAATGGCTGGAAATGAGTTTTCTATAAACGGATTGGTTTTTTATGCGCTTTGCTCAGGCATGGTCATGACTGTGTTGATGCAGCTTCGAGCCAACCAGTTACGAAAAAGTAATATCCAATTTGAAAAAGATCTTTTGCTAGCCACTCAGCAGAGTGAGATGGAGAGGGTTCGTCTTGAAGAGCAAAGTCAACTCTTAACGATGTTGATGCACGAGCTAAAAACACCGCTCACCATAATTGATCTTGCACAACAAGAAACAACTGATCTTGAAGTCAAGGGATACGTTGCTAGAAATGTCGTCGTTATAAAAAACATTTTGGACAGGTGTTTGAATGCAGATCGTATCGCTGTCGGAAAATTAAATGTAGACCTACAAACGGTTTCTATTGAAAACGTCTTGAACGAAATGCGTGAGCAATATCAAAAGGGCGACAACAAAGTCGAGATAACTAGTTCCACAAAAATTAGGAATTTGAATACTGACTACCAGTGTTTGCAAATCATCTTGAACAACTTGATGGACAACGCCCTGCGGTATGGAGATGCAAAACAGCCAGTTCAGCTGCTTGTGACTGATAAGCGTAATGATCAAGGTCTTGACGGTCTGGCTTTTACCGTGATTAACAAGACTGGCATTGCCGCTTGGCCTGACCCAGATAAGGTATTTCACAAGTACTACCGTAGTGCAGGGGCGCAATCAATTTCTGGTACAGGACTAGGTTTGTTCCTAGTTGCCAGCATCGCCAAGATCATTGGAGGGGCATGTGCTTACATCCCCGATGACACAAATGTGAGGTTTGAACTGTGGTTGCCAACTTAAATATCGTAGTTGTTGAGGACAACAATGAACTGAGAACCTTGCTGTGCAAAGGACTCAGGGTAGACGGTCATTTGGTTACAGGCTTATCTTGTGCTGAAGAGTTAGAAGATGAGCCGGATGTTGACCATGCAGATGCTTTTTTAATTGATATCAATTTGCCGGGTGAAGATGGCTTAAGTCTAGCCAAGCGAATTCGTAAAGCTCATCCTTTAATAGGAATCATCATCTTGTCGGCTCGTGTTGCGCTTGACGATAAGCTTGTTGGTTACGAGTGCGGCGCAGATATGTACCTTACGAAACCCGTAGAGATGACTGAACTAAGAGCTGCATTCAAAAGTTTTGCTCGTCGCCGTCAAGCCACCTTGCAGCACGTCACACCAAAAACATTGACGTTGAACAAGCTAGACCTGACGGGTGATGCTGGCACGGTGAAGATCAGCATCCAAGAGGCCACAGTATTGACGGCAATGGCTAGAGCGCCTGCTGGAAAGTTGGAAACATGGCAAATAGCAGAGTTGCTGAAGTTGGAAGTAGACGAGGCTTTCAAGTCCAGTCTTGCCGTGCGGATGGCAAGGTTACGGAAAAAATTAAATGATGCAGGAGCTGAGGGTGTAGCTATCGAGGCTGTTCGTCAATTTGGGTATCAGCTAGTGACACCAATAGAGGTTTGTTAGCACCAAAAAATGTCTGTAATCTACTGTAATGATTTATGAAGGTGAAGTTCCAGAATTAATGTTATTTTTGAGATCAAGTCACTTTGAGTAACTCTATTCGTAGGTTTGCACTTTTCCTGTTTTTAGGAGCATTGTTTTTTTCTAACTCATTTGCTCAAAACTTGTTAAATACGATTCCAGCATCCGGTGTTACTGGTTCATGGATGTCAAATAATGGTGGGTTCGGTTCATGCTCATCATTCGCCAATAGTGGTTGTACAGGTAACGTTGCAATAGCAAACAATGGACCTGCAATAGCAACGTTGAATGCTCCTGTTACTGTTGGTACAACCTATACCTTGAAATTCAAGGTTGCTTTCACATCATCTTCGTTTAATACGCTTCAAGTCACTCCCAGTTGGGCAACTCCCAACCCGTGCACAAACTTAACGCCTGGGGCAATTGTTGGTGTGAATGCTTTCCAAACTTATACGTGCACGATTACTGCAACTGCAAACAATGCAACCAATACTATTTCGTTCCGTCACATTTACACAAGTCCGACTTACTCAGTTAACTATGTATACATTGCCGAAGCACAATTAACTGCACCAGTATCAGTTCCAGTTGCATCAGCCGTATCGCAGTCAGTTGCTTACAGCTCATTAAATAACAACATCGCACTAAGCGCAACAAATACACCAACCAGTGTTGCCGTGTCCACAAACCCATCGTATGGAACTGCGACAGCAAGTGGGACGGCAATTACATATACGCCCACTACGGGATACTTTGGCACGGATACTTTTCAATATACAGCAACAAACGCTGGGGGAACATCAAGTCCAGCAACAGCAACAATCACAATTAGTCCGCCAACGTTGGTTGCTTCGCCTGTTGCAGGTGCATTAACGGCAGGAACTGTCGGAACTGCATATTCCAATGTAACTTTAAGCACGAGCGGTGGCGCTAGTCCTTATACATACGCTGTGACAACTGGTAGTTTGCCAGCTGGTTTGAGCTTGAGTTCGGGAGTGATTAGTGGAACGCCAACAGCAGCAGGAACTTCAAATTTCACTATTACTGCAACGGATAGCAGCACGAATTCACATGCAACACGGGCAACAAATTATTCAATTGCAGTCGCGCTTGCAACCCAAGCGACCTTAAACGCATCTACTTCCCCTTCTAGCATCAATACAAACGCTACATCAACAGTCAGCACTACGGGTGGCAGTGGTACTGGTGCGGTTAGTTATGCAGTGACAAGCGGGACTTGCACGATTTCAGGCGCTACTGTTACGGCGGGCACCGTGGCTGAAAATTGCACTGTGACAGCAACTAAGGCTGCTGACAGTACCTTTGCATCTACTACTGCAACTACGTCCATAACAGTTACCACAACGCCAACGCCAGTTCTTACGTTTGCAACACCTACCTCTGCTTCTGTAAACATGGGTGCTAGTTTGACGAATACAGCCACATCAACACTTGCTGGTGGAAGCTATGGCGCAATCAGCTACAGCAGTGCAACCCCTGCTGTAGCAACTGTCGATTCATCAGGGGTAATTACACCTGTGTCTGCAGGAACCTCTGTTATCACAGCAACACAAGCTGCTGTTGCCGGAGTAAACACATCAGCTAGTCAAACCTACACCCTCACAGTTTCTCTTGCTAACCAAAGCATCACTGCGTCTTCAACATCAAGCAGCATTAACGTAGGTGCAACTTCCACAGTAAGCGTATCTGCTGGCAGTGGCACAGGTGCAGTCACCTACAGCAGCTCCAATAATGCGGTCGCGACAGTTGACTCTTCTACGGGTGTGGTCACTGGCGTGAGTGCTGGCTCCGTCACCATCACGGCTACAAAAGCAGCTGATAGCACATACGCATCTGCCACAGCAACGAGATCAATCACTGTTAACGCAACGCCGACACCTGTTCTTACTTTTACTACGCCAACTGCTGCATCAGTAAATATGGGTGCTAGTTTGACGAATGCCGCCACATCAACACTTACTGGTGGTAGCTATGGAGCAATCAGCTATAGCAGTGCTACACCTGCTGTAGCTACTGTCAATTCTTCAGGGGCAATTACAACTGTATCTGTAGGCACGTCAGTGATTACAGCAACACAGGCGGCAGTAACGGGTGTCAATGCACAAGCAACGCAAACATACACTGTCACTGTAAATGCAACGCCAACACCGACGCTGACTTTTGCTACTCAAAACACAGCTTCAGTAATGTTGTCTGGTGCACTGACTAATGCGGCTACTACTTCAATTCCAAGTGGTGGCAATATCAGTTACACAAGCTCGGTGCCATCTGTAGCAACTGTGAATGCCTCGGGTGTCATTACACCGCTAACAGCTGGTACTTCCGTGATTACTGCAACGCAAGCAGCGTCTGCGGGTATGAATGCACAAGTTTCTACAACGTACACGCTTACAGTCAATGCATTACTTACGCCCACACTGACCTTCGCAACGCCAACGTCAGCATCAGTTGTTTTAGGCGGCGCACTGACAAATGCTGCGACCTCAAGTAATTCAGGTGGTAGCTTTGGTGCAATTTCTTACTCAAGCTCAAACACAAGTGTTGCAACCGTTAACTCAAGCAGCGGTGCTATTACGACAGTTGCAGCTGGTACGGCAGTTATAACAGCCACTCAAGCAGCTGTCGCTGGTGTCAATGCACAAGCTACACAAACTTACACGCTCACAGTTCAATCCACCAATGCGGCGCTATCAAATTTAAGTTTATCAAGTGGGGTTCTGTCGCCAACTTTTACAGGTGGTAGCTATGCGTACTCAGCATCAGTTGCAAACGCCACCACCTCAATAACAGTGACACCAACAGTTGCTCAGTCAAATGCAACAGTCAAAGTAAACGGTACGACTGTGGCAAGTGGCAGTGCAAGTGGCAGTATCAGTTTGAACGTAGGCAGTAACACCATCACAACAGTGGTGACTGCACAAGATGGAACGACTACGCAGACGTATACAACCACTGTGACACGTGCTGCTGCAAGCACTGCAACTTTGTCAGGTTTGACCTTATCCAGCGGAACACTGTCACCAACATTTGCCAGTGGAACTACCAGTTACACCGCATCAGTCACTAACGCTACAAACACTATTACTGTCACGCCAACGGTCACAGACATAAATTCAACCGTTAAGGTAAACGGTACGACAGTGGCGAGTGGTAGTGCTAGCGGAAGTATCAGCTTGAACGTTGGCAGCAATACCATCACAACCGTGGTGACTGCTCAAGACGGGACAACTACGCAGACCTACACAGCAACGGTGACCCGAGCGGTAGCAGCACCCACAATAACTTCGCTGAGTCCGTCAAGTGGCTCAACATTAGGTGGAACGAGCGTAACTATTACAGGCACAGACTTTACTGGGGCAACAGGTGTCACGATTGGTGGTGTGGCAGCTACCAGTGTGATTGTGAATAGTGCGACTTCTATTACAGCAACTACTCCAGCAGGAACAGCTGGAACAGCTAGTGTTGTGGTAACAACGCCTGCTGGTAGTAATGCAGCGAATACTGCGTACACCTATGTAACACAAGCTTCAAATAATGCAAATTTAACTGGCTTAACGTTATCCAGTGGAGCACTCACACCTGCGTTTGCCAGTGGCACGATTGCCTACACACAATCAGTGGCTAACAGTGTGTCTTCCATCACCGTCACGCCCACAGTGAGTCAAGCAAACGCTACAGTGGCAGTGAATGGCGTTGCAGCAGTTTCTGGCAGTTCTAGTGCAAGCATCAATCTTGCTGTGGGTGCTAACACCATCACCACAGTCGTAACTGCTCAAGATGGCGCCACGACCAAGACGTACACGACAACCGTGACTAGGGCTGCAGCAGCATCAACGGATGCGAACTTGTCTGGACTTACATACTTAAGTGGCGCACTCACACCTGCGTTTGCCAGTGGCACGATTGCCTACACGCAGTCTGTTGCAAATACTGTGTCATCAATTACGGTAACCCCCACTGTGAGTCAAGCCAACGCCACGGTGACAGTGAATGGCACTGCAGTGGCAACGGGTGTTGCCAGTGGCAGCATCAACTTGAACGTGGGTGCTAACACCATCACCACAGTCGTAACTGCTCAAGATGGCACAACGACCAAGACGTACACGACAACCGTGACTAGAGCAGCAGCCTTGCAAGCTCAAACTACATTGGTTGTCGTTGCATCTCCAACCAACCTGAACGCAACAACGACAACGTCCACATTAAGCACTACAGGTGGCAGTGGTACAGGTGCTGTTAGCTACGCTATGACTGCTGGAACTTGCACCTTGTCTGGTAGCACAGTTACAGCAGGGGCTTCAAATGAAACTTGTACTGTGACTGCTACTAAGGCAGCTGACAGCACTTACTTGCCAGCTACAGCTACCGTGAACATTACTGTTAGCCGCAGGGCAACGTTAGCAGCTGCTGCTACAGATGCGTCAGTGGGTAGAACGCAAACCACACAAATGATGCAAACACAAAAGTTTGTACAAGCTCAAGTGCAAAACATCACAAGCCACTTGGACACCTTTAGACATAACTTCAATTTGTCGCCCAGCAACATGGGTGTGAGCTTGATTACACCCTCAATGGGTCCAATGACACCACTGTTTTATAAAGTCAAAGATGTATGGTCTGGCAACACGGGTGAATCCACTACATCCAGCTTGCAAAAAGCTGGCATGAAGGACGCTGGTCAAGCTAACGGTGCAAGCAAGCCATTTAACGACTACAACAACCCTGACGAGATAGACGAGCAAGCAAGGATTGAAGAGCGCATTTATGCATATGAGCGCAAGCAAGAAACGTATAGCTTGTGGTCTGCTGGAACGATTGATACAGGGCTATTCAAAACGGGTGACAACAAGGACATTTCCAACAAGTTCCGTGTAAACGGATTGACTTTTGGGCTTGATTACAAAGTTGGCCCACGTGCAATTATTGGTGCAGCATTTGGCATAGGGCAGGGAACAAACGCTTCGCCAGAGTTGCAAAGCACAGTCAAATCAACACAACGCTCATTGTCTAGTTACGGCATGTTGGGCTTTGGTGATAACTGGGTAGTGGATGGACTACTTGGCTATAGCAGCCTTGCATTTACTGGTGATAGAACAACAGCAGATGGTGCAGCAACGCTTGGCATGAACAGAACGGGTAACAGTGCTTTTGTATCCACCAGCATCAGTAAGATTTTTAGCCTTGGATCTTTGCGAATTGCACCGTTTGTACGTGAAGATTTAACGCAGATACGTTTGGGGAAGTACACGGAAACGGGTGCAGCTGATTACGCTCTGGGTTACGACACCACTAGGTATACAGCTACAACAGCATCTGCAGGTCTGCACTTTTCCAATGATGTTTATTTAGATCGCGGTAAGTTGACAACCACTGCTAAGTTCAGCGGTAATCGCATGAGAACAGGGGCAATAGCGCAAGATGTGTACTACGTGGATAGCGGCATGGCTGGTGGCATATACACACTGCAACAAAACTCTAGCTATCAAAGCTCCCGTTCACTAAATCTTGGCATCATGTACAGCAATAAAGCAGGCGATGGTATTGATATTGGTTGGATGGGGGCAATGGGCGCTAACCAATACAAGTTAAATGGCTTGAGATTTGGTATGCGATTTGCAATGTGATTTGAGCGAAGAACATTAAGTTAACTATTTCATTTCGCATAGTGCCTGCCACGCCGACAGCCCCGTTTATCGAAGCGGTCGTGACCTTGAAGAAAACCGCTCTGCCGCCCCGACAGCCCCGTTCTTGGCTATGGTGTTACCAAGTCGATTGGGTTGGAGCCACGCTTGTCTGGCGGCAACATTCGTCTTGCAGCTTGGTCAACGGCATTGGGGTCCGTAATACTTGGGGGTGCTGGCTTTTTAATTACAGGTCTTGCCTTCGTCATAGCCATGCGTGTGGTGGGTGGCAATGGTTTTGCTGTTTTGACGGGGCGATACGCTTGTGGCGCTGATGCTTGACTTTGCGTTTGCAGCACTGGTTTGGGTAACGCTTTTGGTGGTGCTGCATGTGGTGGTTGCTTGGCCTTACGTGCCAGAGCTCGAGCCTTCTTGGCAACTTGAGGTTTGAGTGTTGCAGCAGGTTTGGTTGCAAGGCGTTGCTGTGTTGCACGTTGCTGCTGATACGCAGCCAATGCCTTGTATGTGCTGGCGTAAATCAACTGTTCCAGCCGTTGCCACTCTTCTTCGTTAAATATTTCGTGTAATCGCATGTTGTGTTGTCCTCCCATGTATTTACACAACAGGCATACCCAGCATTCAGTATTCACTGCACAGCATCAGCACCCAAAACTCACCGCCCCAACACGCATAAAGTTGGATGCTGGTCATGGGAAAGTTGGTAAATGGGATGTGTTGTTGGTCCAGCACACGCCCATTGCCATCATCCAGTGTTAGCTGCGCTGCGATACCAGCACGAACCAACTTGGCAACAATGAAATCCTCTTTGCCTGTGAACTGTGGCAAGTAGCTGGCGATGGCATCCATCAACCAGTACGCACCTGCGGCATCTGCCAAGTACTTGGTGCCATCTGTAAGCACTGTGCGGGGATTGATGCGCCAGTAATTCTCAGTGCCTGTGAAGTGACTGAGCAGGGTGGGGTCAAAATGCTTGCTCATCTTCATCCCACCAACTGTGGCAAGTGAACTAGGTTGTCGCTGCCGTACATGCCCTTGAGCAAGCTAATGGCGTCGCTGATGTTGTTGGCGCAGACTTGGGTTTGAACGACCTGTCCGTTGGCGCGAACGTAGGCTGAATAAATGTGCATGTTGAACTCCTAAATAAACGGGGTTGATGCACTGAACTGAACACCAACCCCTTGTCGATCACTTGCCAAAGCCTTCGCGTGTAGCTTTCTTGGCATTGGCAATGGCATCGTCAAACTCGCCAGCAATGGTTGCTGTAATCAAGCTCTTAATCACGTCAACAAGTTCTTGCTGGTTGCCGACTTGGATTGCTGTAGCGTTCTTTTTGTTTAGGTAAAGCGTGGTAGCGCCGTACTTAACCGACATATTGATTACACCTGCATCGCCATTCCAAAACCACTCACGTACACGCTTGCTGACTTCCACAGTTTTGCTTTCGCCTGTAGCTGCATCAGTAACAGTGCGGAGCTTGGTGGGTGCATAAGCACGACCATTTAGTTTTGCTTGTGCAATGTTCAACTGCTCGTTCAACTTTTCCACCAACTTGCTGCGGCTTTGTTGAACAGGGTCAACAGTGCGAGTGCGTGTTGCAGAGACCAATTTGAGTGCTGATAAGACTGTCATTTGTAAAACTCCTTGTGTGTAAACGACAGTCGTAAGTCTGAACATGACCTTGTGTGAGGTCGATCAGAAAACAAATGATTTTGTTGGTCGGCACTGAAAAACAACAGACCAATTGCACCGAAATAGCAAGAAATCATGCAGATTTATTTCAATACTTATTTGCAAAGACTAAATAAAAGTGCGAGTTGCTTTGAGTTGCTATTGGTTACAAGTCGAAGACAACAAGTTACTAGCTACTAGTTACTCCGTAACTGCAAATGCGACGAGGTGACTGGTAACGGCAACAAGTGACCTTCTTTTTTGGCTACGCGACTAGAGCAACTAAAGCGACAAAGCCACGTGAGACAAGGCAACACGTGGCTAAGGAACTCGCAAACATTCCATCAATAACAAGGAGAAATTAAATGGAACACAAAATAGCAATACGTCTTTATGACAACCCCAAGTTCGGCAAAACATTTGGCAAGGGTCAGTACTACAACGCAGTCTATAACGGCACACTGGACTTGCCAGAGCAGCGCATCAAGTATTTAGTTGACCTCGTGCAATTCGAGAGCTGGCAACACAGCGCCCAAACAGATGCAGACATGGATGCAGTTGCAACAGCCATTGAGGTCTATGCAAAAAAGGGCATTGACATAAATTCCAAAACCAACAGCAGCAACATTTTGTGCAGCTATGTGAAAAGGTTTGACAGCCACATGAGCAAGCCTAAAGTCGCTGGCCTCATCTGCGTGGACTTGAGAACGTGTGAATTAAACGTGATGCTTGTGGATGAGCAAAACAACATTGCATTACACGAGCAATTCTCAATGCGTCCTTGCCGTGAAAAGAATGGCAACAGCCCAGATTTCTTTGCGTCTAACTACGATGCAGACATGAAAATGAAATTAGCGGCCTAAGCGTAAGTGGGTGAAGTGCGCTGCGTGTGTACTCACCCATTTTCGTGTTGCGTATGCGTTTACTAGCCTTGACATTTTTTAGATGCCCAAATCTTGTGTATTTAGGGTGGGGAAACAAATAGATCGACACGATGCCAAGACATGTACAGACTTGGGTTGACACAAACAACTTGAGCAAAACATGCAACAAACCCAAACCCCAATCCGCATTGGCTACGTACGAGTTAGTAGCGCAGACCAAAATACTGAACGCCAACTCGATGGTCAACAACTAACGGTCACATTCACCGATAAAGCGTCAGGTAAAAACACAGACCGCCCACAGCTTCAAGCACTGTTAGCTGGAAACTGGCCCGAGGGCAGTGTTGTTGTCGTGCATTCGATGGACAGGCTGGCTAGAAGTTTGACCGATTTGTTACAGCTGGTGGAAAACTTCACAGCACGTGGTCTGTCCGTGGAATTTGTTAAAGAGGGCAAGTCGTTTAAGGGCGGCGACAACACAGACCCCATGGACAAGCTGATGCTGTCAATGCTTGGGGCGTTTGCTGAGTACGAGCGCACATTAATCAGGGAGCGCCAACGTGAGGGGATCGCCAAAGCTAAGCAACGTGGCGTGTACCGTGGTCGTCAACAAAAAATAACTGACCCAGAGACTATTGCACAGATGGTCAGCGATGCCACAGCCCTTGGTGCAATCAAAACCCAAGTTGCAGCCAAATACGGCGTGAGCAGGGAGACGCTGTACAAGTACTTGCAAGTGCAAAAACTCACAACTTGTGAGATTTCCGCAAAATCCCCATAGTTGCTTAAGCAACTTTCATCTTTTAGTTCTAATATTTGCGTGTTTTAGGCAGGAAAACCAAGAAGTCCAGTGCTTGCATGGGAAAACTGACCCCATAAAACGGCGTTTACGGCGTTTTTTTGATGCGGTAAAGGGGTAGGTGAGGTAGGCGATCAACGCAGGGGAAGCGTCCACGGGCTGCATTTTCGGCAATCAGCACGGCGTTATTTGCAAAGCGGTGGCCTGTAATCGCCATCTTTTCACGCACATGGCTATCAACTTTTTGCCCACTATCAATGCTTTGCTTAGCCAACTTACAAAGCGTTGGGCTGATGCCAGTCCTGTAAACAATCTCCCAAATGCTGTGCTGGTTGTCTTTGTACAACTCCAAAAATTGTGGCCCCAAGTCCAAAGTGCTGTTGTTGATTTTGTTGACCAGCAGTTTGTACTTGGGCGGTGGTGGGCCTTGGGGTTTTTTGTTGTCAGGTCTGCGCTTTGCATCGTATAGCTTTGTGACAAAACGTATGGCCTCGCTTCTGCTCAGCTCTTGCGGCAGTTCCACATAAAAGTTTGCACGTTCAGGGGTTTGTCGGTTGGGGTACAGCTTTGAAGTTGCGTCATGCAGTGCATCGGGCAAGTTCCGAAATTTTGCAGATGACGCCAATAGCAAGCGAGGCTCCATTGGCGCATCTTCGTACACCCCAAAACACACACGCCCATTTGTCAGCCACCACTTAAAAAAGTTTGTGTTCCAAACATCCCCAAAGTTTTTGGCGCAAGCAACTACATCGTCAAAGTCTGGTGGGGTGTTGGCTTTTGCAGGTTTAGTGCCGTGCTGCAAAAATTCCCAAGCAAGTTTGTAGGAAATGCTTTGACGCAGGTAGTTGAAAAAGCGCACGTGATCGTCACCAGGCGGTGTTCTGGGCAAGTCATCCGGCCCAATAAATCTTATTTGCACTTAAAAAACCCTAACTAATATAAAAGCCTAGATTTTAGTGTAATTCTCATATGGGATAATTTTTCCTATCATATACGTACTGCAACAAACATACACATTTATAAATGTTTGCTGCATATAGCAATACAAAAGTGTTGCTATTGCGTAGCTGCTACGTTTTGTAGCAAGCGCAAAAACAATTGCATTACAAAGGAAAAATTATGCAAAAAACTAAAGTTAGTAACGTAAACAAAAAGCAAGTGCAAGTTGCACAAATGTACAAAGCAGCAGTGCGTAAGCATGTTGCAGCGCAGTACAACTATGTAATGAGTATGCTTGCTGGAGGGGAGTTAGGGTGGCTAGCGCAACATAGTATTTTTGTGGATGGGGAAAACAGTGCAGAAATTAGCGCAGAACAAGTGTGCAATGCACTGGGAACGCAAGAATTGCTATGTGAGGGGCTAAGCAACAACAACATGCATGTGGATGTTGTGGATATGTACTACGCAATGGACTTGCAATGTGTTGTGCATGATTTTTACGTGGAGCATGTTTGCGACAGTGGTGTATGCGTAAGGTACATATTTGCACTGGAAGATGCAGACACGGACGACTTGTGGGACGAGGAACTTGCAAAACTTAGCGAGCAGCAACTTACAGATTTGCTGGAGGAAGTGCTAGTAATGTAAGTATGCGTATACGCAAACACAAAGCAGTTATGCAGCAATGCATAGCTGCTTTTTTTTTGCCTTTTGAAAATGCAAACAGTACGTGCGCTATACCTGTCTGCAAAATTAATCAGTGCGCTATAAAAACTCACAAGTTGTGAGATTTCCAGCCAGTGCAAAGTCGCTTAAGCAACTTCCAAATTATTTGTATTCCGTGGGGTGGAACTCATCAAGAATTTGCTGATTTTGGGTGATGTACTTGCGCCAATCCTTGCGTTCAAACGCCTCGCGGATGATGTCCATGCAGCGCAGATACAAGTCAGGCACTAGCTTGTTGGCGTCAGTGCCAAAAGCAGCATCATTTGCACGTTGAAATGCGTCCAAATAAACCCAGACGTTGTGATTGATCAGCAGCATATTGCTCAACGTATCAAACTGACGTTTGCCAAGAACATAGTCCTGCACATTCAAGTGACCAAGTTGAAGTTGGTTTCCTAGCGGTGAGTTGTATGGGAAACGCTCAGTACTGCCGACAAAAGCATGGCTTTGAATAAGAAAACTCTCATCCTCGCGCACACGCCAATCTTCAATATTTTTAGAAATGGTGGGGGTGATTACTGGAACTTCATAGCGCCCACCTTGCTGAAATGGGCTTGCTGTGTCGTAGCTGATGCGGAATTTGGGATTTCCTTTTTGGATGCACTGTTGAATAGTGGTCAGCATGATTGCCCAGCGCATTTCTGATTTGCCCAACGTGTGCAACCAGTCATTGCCACCAGTAAAAGCATCATCGTGCTTCATCATCAAAAACGTGTGCAGCATTTGCGCTAGTCCACCACGAGGGCCAGCACCACTGCCAATAGCCCAACCACCTTTTCTAAAGAAATTTGTAGCGTCCCACCAGTCCTGCTTTGATTGTTCGTCAAGGCCTTGAACAACATTCAGCCATTTTGTTTGGCCCTTCATGTGCAACTCGATGAACTTCAAGTTGTCCACTGTCATGTCCGTCAACTGTTTGTAGCTGCACTTGTGAAATGGGGACTCTGTGTGCTTTGGGCGAGTAGCCCACAAGGGCATGTCAATGGTCATTGCATAGTTGGTGTACGTATCCAACCAACCCACAATCCACTTTTTCACGTCATAAGCACTGTCCCAAACGTCGATGGCATCTTGGGCTTCCATGCCAGCGTACAAGCCCTTGAAGCCTTTGAGGTTGCCATTGCCAATTTGAAAACCACCACTGTCACCAAACAAATATTTGTCTGTGCGTCCAGTGCGTGTGAGTGCGTTATCAATCTGCTTGCCAGCGGCGAACTGACCAATTGAATGCAGCACGTAGGGGTAATAAAACAGCTTGTTTTTGCGATCCCAAAAGGCGAGGTCGCTAACTTTCAGGTCACTTGGAAAAGTTCTGCCTTTGGGAACATCGCGCAGCAGGTACTCTGCATACGTGTCATTTACAGCAGGGAGGTACAGCGAATAATTTGTTGTGTTGAACGACATCGCATCAATCCAACTCTAAGCTGCTTGTCATCTCGTAGTCGTGCAAGTCGCCAATAATTTCTTCGTAGTCATCCTGTGCGTCTTGCCACGCAGCCTCATCAATCATGCTGTCAGTCAGTTCACCAATTTTTGCAAGGTTGGAAATTTCCGCATAGTACGCAGCATCAAACGTGAGGGATTGATTGGGTTTGGTCTTTGTGCCGCCATAGTCAACTTCAGGCGCATAGTTGCTCAGTGCAGCACTTTGACGTTGCATTTTTGTGTTGCATGTTGGGACGCAAATTGTGAATGCAGCTGCGCTTGTTGAGAAGTTCAAGGCGAGGGCGGTTGCATCACCAGTCAGTTCCACATTGCCCACAACTTCAAGTGCTTCAAAACTACCCAGCACGGGCGCTATGTCGTGGCTCAAGAAGATTTGCTTGAATGGTTTGTCCAGCTTGATGGGCTTGTCAAACGTGATGTTTGTACTGACACGGAACTTGCCTTCACGTGCATGGTCAAACTCAAACTTAATGCCAGTGCTTGAAATGACCAGCTGAATGCTTTGGAACTTTTCTTGGTTTATGCCAGAGCCAGCATCATCCATCCACGCTCCAACAATTTGCGTGGCAAGTTTGCGTAGCTCGTGGGCAGGGATTTTTGTTTTTAATGTTGCACGTTTGCTGTGTGCAGTGCTGTCGTATGTGAGCTGCGTGTACTGGTCAACACTGCTTGCGAATGTCCAAAAGTCGTTGAACGTGAAGTCAGTTGGGTCAGCTTTGTTGTCCAGCCTAATCATGTACCCAACAAGGCCATTGCTGTTGTACTCAGGGAAAGCGTCTGTTTTGCTTGCGCGGTACAGGTTGAAATCGTTGGGTACAAGCAGGCGATGCTCAATGAACTGACGATTGCGAATGGGCATAAAGATGTCTTTACGCACCTTTTTGAAAACTGGCTCAGTTGGCGTGACCAATGTGACAACGCCCAAGCTGCCACCAATGGGACTAAGGATGAACTGCTCAGTGTTTTTACAGTACATCAACCTACGCTTGCCGCTGATTGATTTGCCATCGCTGTTTTTCTCAACTGTTTTTGTGTCGAGCCTTTTCTCATGTCGCAACATTGCTTTAGACAAGGTTTGCGTTCTAATGGTTTCGTAGATGGCGCGAAGGCTGTTGGGCAGGGCAGAGTAGCGTTTGCAATATGCGTTGACCACAGCTGCATCAATTGCCTCTTGTTCGATGGATGCGTCAAGTACTGTGTAGTTTGTTTCGTTGCTTTGGGCGAGGACTAGGCTGTAGTTGTGTTTGTTTTTTCGTAATGGTGGCGAAATCTTCGTTGCAATACCTTGAGCTGTGGTTGTGAAATATTCGTATGCCTCAGCCTTTAGTGCGTTGATGCGTTGTGCATCATTCACACGCAAGTAGATGATCTTTCTGCTCTTGGCATACAGAGGCTCATAAGACAAATGGTGAGCGTATTTGCCTGCTTCTACTTCTTGCTCTTTCTCAATTGCCTCTGTCGGCACTATGCGGTCTTTAAGAAGTCCATCAAACCCGCCGCTCGTATCAATAAAATTTGCTAACTTTGCAACACCATCAATTTTGAAGTGATGAGGGTCTTTTTCATAGTGCTCATGTACTTTGTTGAGCACACGACTTTTACGGGAGATCACGGCATCAGGCATATTCTTGCCGTATGCAAGTATCAATACATAGCGATAGTTGTATCCATATTCCACACTGCGAAGTTCGCGGTTAGAAAGTTTTGCGTACTGTGCTTCCAAAAAATCATCATGTGCATATGCAGCTCGCCACCAAAGATAAATCTCTGCTGTGTTTTTGTACTCAAGTTTTCGTGTTGAAACCTCTAGTGTTTTTTCATGCGAGCACGTTTGCTGCAACAGGTGCAAATCTTTAAGTAACTTGTTCGCAGTTGGTTGCTTTGTGGGTTTAGACATTGAGCTACTTGAGTTTGGGTTTAACGAATGTGTGGGATGCATATACCTGTCCCACATCTTTGCCTTGCACGACTGCATCCGAAACTTTGCGGCTCAACTCGCGCTCGTAGTCTTCAAATGCAAATCTGTAAATTTCATCTTCAGCCATCAACTGATCAATCTCAGTGCCAAGCACAGCTAGTTGGTCTTGTTCCATCTGCTGCTCAAGGTTGTCCAAGTCGTTAACAACTGCGTGTGCAAGGTAATGGATGAACGTGTGTTCAATGCTTTGTGTTTGTGGGAGCAGCCAAAGTGTGTCCAGTACATCTTCTTTGTTTTCATCTTTGCGCCGCTTGCAAATTGCTAGCTCGTACTCTGTGTCACCCTTGGTGGCTTCAATTAATGTCTTGTATTTGGCAATGCTTTTTTTGTTGTAGCTTGCAGTTGAGATTGGTTTTGCTTCCCTGATCTCAAGCCAAGTGTGTATCAGGGCTACTGCTCGTTTGTATTTGCCCTTGTTACTGATCTTTACTGTTTGAGCGTCTTTAATTCTTGATTGGCGGCGACTGACAATTTCAACGCCGTTTTCTTGCATCCATGCTGGGTATTCTTTTGGCGTAATGCCTTTGCGGTAAGCAATGTCCATGTGCTTGCCATACTTGCTAGCTTTGCTTTTGTTTTCCTCGCCAAGTATGGCTTTGGTCATCAGCAATGCTTCGCTTGTGTTGGATTTGTATGAAATATTTTTGCCATCTAGGTAGCCTTGTAGCTCTTCAAAAAATTCATCTTTGTTTTTATGCTCCATCCACTTGTAATAGATCACATAAGTTTCGCGCAGTCTGCTGTACAGGTGCTCCTCTGCTTTAGTGATGATCTTGTTGGATTTGGTGGCTATGTCGTTGAGCAGGTTGATTGACTTTTTAATGGCGTCATCAATTGTTTGTGATGGTTTAGCTACTGATGAGTGCATGGAGTGATGAGTAGTTGATAACGCTGCTTTAATTTCAAACTAATTCCATTTTGCCAATTTAATTTATTTGGATACTAGTGAGCATCTGTTTTTTTGAGGAAACGCGATTAGGCGAATGCCTCGCGCCAGCAGGGCGCTTAAATGCTAGGATTACATTTGAGTTCGCTGGGTTGCTTTGGGCTGCTTAAATGTTGCCAAAGCCCCGTTTTATTACACAGTCTTTTGCACAGTGACCGTATTTTTAAGCTAACTTGTTGATATTGTTAGCTTTTTGAGCGCCCGATTCTGCTTCTAAGCTGTGGGTCGGGGGTTCGATCCCCTCCGGGCAGGCCAATTTTCATGCGCCTTGTGAGTTGTGGGTGCAATGAAATGTAATAAAACTCCCCAATCCGCTCCTAGCATCGCAGCACATATT
>Ga0228701_1000918_pt1 | contig 21655 bp, 21 predicted proteins | sample McNCre117_Aug_MG_2_FD_178017 | JGI IMG/M metagenome (GOLD analysis project Ga0228701, IMG submission 178017) | Freshwater microbial communities from McNutts Creek, Athens, Georgia, United States - 11-17_Aug_MG | ecosystem: Environmental > Aquatic > Freshwater > Creek | place: USA: Georgia...
CGCTTCATAGATTCCACGACTCTTTGCTTCGATGATGCGGTTTTCGATCTGGTCGCTCATTCCAAGCCCGTGACGACCGCCGATTTCGTTGGCCTTCATGATTAGGTCCACGGCGTTTTCTGGACTTTCGCCGTTGATCGCAACTGGGCGACCCTGGCGGAAGGTGATCTTTACATCCTCGGTCTTGATTTCAACGGATGGATCCCAGAACTTGACGCCCATTATCGGCTCGACGATTTCGTAGGAAGTGTTTAGTTCTTCCAAAGTTTTGGCTTCGTGAGTTGCACCAAGCATGTTCGCGTCAGTCGAGTAAGCCTTTTCGACAGAGGCACGATAAGGCAAGTCACGCTCGAGCAGCCATTCGCTCATCTCGTGGCGACCGCCAAGCTCGGTTACAAAGTCCTGGTCTAGCCATGGCTTATAGATGCGTAGGTTTGGGTTAGCCAGCAGGCCGTAGCGGTAGAAACGCTCGATGTCGTTGCCCTTATAGGTTGAGCCATCTCCCCAGATCTCAACGCCATCCTGGTGCATTGCACGAACCAACATGGTTCCGGTGACAACACGGCCTAGGGGAGTGGTGTTGAAGTAAACCTTGCCGCCGGTTCGGATGTGGAACGCGCCACATGCGATTGCAGCCAGACCTTCTTCGGCTAGCGAATTGCGGCAGTCAACCAAGCGACCCTCTTCGGCGCCATAAATCTTTGCGCGGGATGGAATCGAGTCGATGTCATCCTCGTCATACTGACCTAGGTTTGCGGTGTAGGCGTAAGGAACAGCGCCTTTTTCTCGCATCCATGCCACAGCAACAGAAGTGTCTAGGCCGCCTGAAAAGGCAATGCCAACTTTTTCACCAACAGGGAGGGATGCAAGTACTTTAGTCATACCTCCAAGTTTACGGCTAACCGAGCAGAGACTTCATTTGCTTGTAAATAACGCCTGCCGCCCACACGGGGTTGATGCGCGACATTATGTCCATCATCTTGGCATCTTGACCAATGCAAAGTCGTGGCTTATTTGCTTCGATTGCGTCGATCATGAGCTTTGCTGCTACCGGCGCCTCGGTCATTTTGAACTTGGCGGTCTCGGCCGAATCTCCGCCCGGGGTCGCCATCCCAGAGTTAGCGGCGATGTTCGTTGCAATCGCACCAGGGAAGACGATGGTGACACCAACCTTGGTGGTTAGCAGTTCAGAGCGAAGACCCTCAGTGAAGAGTTTGATTGCAGCCTTGGACGCACCATAAACGCTTTGGCCGGGAACTGGGGCATAGGCGCCCATGGATGAGACGTTGAGAATGTGTCCCTCTGGTCGGGCGAGGAGGCCCGGCAGGAATGCCTTAGTCAACATGAGTGGACCGTGGAAATTCACATTCATAACCTTGGCGGCAGCTTCAACCGTTAGGTCGTTGATCATAACGAACGGCTGGATGATTCCAGCGTTGTTGATCAGTATGTCAGCGGCGCCGAGTTTGCTTTCAACTTGCTTTGGTAGAGCGATTACCTTTGCATCGTCGCTAACATCCAGAACAAAGGTTTCAACCTTGCCGCCGGCTGCTGCAGCCAGTTGCTTGGTTTCCTCAAGGGTTTCGGCGCGCATGTCAACAGCTGCAACCGATGCACCTCGCTTGACTAACTCGAGTGTTAACTCTCGACCCATTCCGCTGCCAGCGCCGGTTACTACAACGACTTTTCCATTTACCTGCATGTGAATCTCCTTTATTTGATCCGTGATCTTATGGTTAGTGAATCAGTTGGTTGAGTAGACGAACCAAATCCTGCTGGTGCTTTTGGGTGTTGGCATCGTTACGCAGATACGAGGTTGTGTAACCGAATCCGATACGAGCGTCAAGACTTCCCCAACCCGCTTGTCCTCCAAGCCCATTGTGACCAAAGCCCTTATGCCCAGGCATGAGGAAGTGTTCAGAGATAGGAAGCATGAAGCCGTTTCCCCATGCTGGGTAGGGTCCTGGCTCATGCCAAACGTTCTCACCGGTCGAGGCGACCTTGGTTGCATTTTCTAGGCCGGCATCGCTAACCAAACGGACGCCATCGGTCTCGGTTACGGCAGCCGAATAGATCTTCGCCAAGCCGCGAGCGTTGGTAACGCCTCCCGCTCCTGCGAGCTCGATGCCAAGCGTTCTAAGGTCGTTGAAGCCGCCCTCATCAGTTGGGTCCACCGGCAAGGCGCCACCGAAAGTCATGGCTTTTTCGACCCAGTATTGGTCGCTTCCCGTTGCGGGGTTCGATGACTTGAACTTTCCGTCACTTTCCAACTTGGCGAGACGGTCTGCTTTATCTGCAGGGAACCCAATCCACATGTCAACACCTAGCGGCTTGGTCACGTGCATCTGCAGATATTCGTTAGCCGAGAGGCCAGTAACAGAGTGCACGAGCTTGCTGACCAAGTGCCCAAAGGTCAGGGCGTGATAGCCGTACGTGGTGTCAGGTGTCCAGAGCGGTTCCTGCTTGGCAAGTTCGTCAACGACTGTGTGGCCGTCGAGAAGTTCCTCGTAGCTTAGGTCTCTACGAACTGCGCTTAGGCCAGCTCGGTGTTGCAAAAGCGTCTTGACTTGAATGGCCGACTTGCCGTTTTGGGCGAATTCTGGCCAGTACTGGGACACGGGGGCGCTGAGGTCCAGCAGCCCCTGATCGACGAGTCGCGCGATGATCAACGAGATTATGCCCTTAGAGCAGGAAAAGACCGTCGATACGGTATCTGCTTTCCATGCATTTCCGGGATCGGCCTCTCCTTGCCAGGCGTCGACAACTAATTCGCCATCCTGGTATACCGCGAGCGATGTTCCTCCGCGTGGGTTTTCACTTGCCTGCGCAGCAAAAAGTTCAACTAGGGGTTCGAACTGTGCGGTGAACTGCCATGAATCCATCTGAGTCTCTTTTCTTAGAATGTCGATGCGCCTAGGTCGATGCCCAGGTGCTCTGCGATGCAATCGGTGGCTAATTTGTGATCCTCGCGCTGAGGTAAGCCAGAGACTGTGACGGTTGCAACCATCCCAGCTCCTTTTACGCGGATGGGGAAGCAGCCGCCGTGTGCGGCGTGATCGCGTGGATCAAGAGCCATAAATTCGATGGTCTTGTCACCGAGGCGTTCTTTTGCACCAAGGGCGTAGCTTGACACGCCAAGTTGGTTTACTAGATTGCGTTTACGTCTTGCCCAGTCCGCGTTTGCTGGGGTGGTACCGGGCATGGAGACAAAGAAAAGCGGGTCGTTTGAGGTGGTTCTAATGTCAACGATCACCGGGCCAAGGGGCACTGCACGATCTCGAATGAGAAGCCCGAGTTCGCGGGCCGTGTCTTCGGTGAAGGTTTCGAACACAAGAAGCTGTTCTTGCGCGAGTGCCTTTTTCAGATCGAGATCATCATTGGTCGTCATGGTTACAGACTAGTTGACCGTGAAACCGGCTTGTTAGACTTATGGCTGCTCGCCTACGCGGGCGTGCCCTCGTAGCTCAGTGGATAGAGCAAGAGCCTTCTAATCTCTTGCCATACTGAAAAACTGCTCTTGAGCAAATCCTCGCCCTGACTGACATTTAGTTGAGTTAAAAGGGCATTCTCAAATGTTTTCCGACTTTTTTTATGGAAAGTTGTGGAACGTTGTTAACCCAACGGCTGACTCTAAGTCGTGTCTAGGTCGTGTGGACGTACCACACCAGGCAGAAAAGAGTCATTGTGGCAGCTCCAAAAAAGAGTAAGTTCGGTTCGGTTCGGGAAATTGGTCGAGGTAAGCAACAGGCTTCGTACAAGAAGAAAGTCGAAGGTGTTACTCGCACGTTCTATGCACCTCACTGGTTTCCTAGCGTCACAGAAGCGAACAACTGGTTGGCAAACGAGAAGTACCTCATTGTTAACGGGTTGTGGACACCACCTGGAGTTCCAGACAAGAAGAACACTGAGGTGCCTACCCTTGAGCAGTATGCGCTCAAGCACATCGAACTTCAAACAAGTTCTAACGGTTTGCCGCTAAGGCAGTCCACAAAGCTCAAGTACACCAGCTACATCTATAACCAGCTTTCTTCACTGAAAGATAAGCCAATTGACGCCATCACACGTCAAATGGTCGATGAATGGTGGCAGGCGCAAATGCAGACGGGAAAGCGAACAACTGCCAGCAAGGCTTACAAGCTCCTACATGCCGTGTTTGACCGTGCAACAGACCCAGAATTCGGGTGGGTCGAATCCACTCCTTGCAAAGTAAAAGGTGCGCAAAATGCTAAAACAGGCGTTGCAACAACGGCTGCCACGGTGTCCGAACTTCGCCAAATCGCTGCAAACATCAATCCTCGCTATCAAGTTTTGCTCTACGTTGCCACCTTTGGAGGATTGCGTTTCGGAGAGGTTAGTGCTCTTCGTCGTGGCGATTTTGTTCTACTTTCCGACGAGCACGGGGATTACTACGAAGTGTCTGTGACTCGACAAGTTTTGCGCCTAGCGGGGCATTGGGTTGTTGGACCAACTAAGAATGAAGCTGGGACTGACTTGGTCCGATTGCATTCTGGATTGACCGCAATGATTTCGGCACATTTGGCGGACTTGCCTTCAAAGGGCAAGGACTCTTTAGTCTTTCCCTCGGCATCTGGAACTTTCTTGCACAACGGTGTTCTTGCTAAAGAGATGAAACTGGCTGCCGCCCGATGCAATCTTGAAGACCGCAAAATTACCCCGCACTCATTGCGCCGTGGCGGTGCAACCGAGTTCGCAAACACCAATGCCAACCTTGATGAAGTCAAGGGGTTTCTTCGGGACAAGAGCACTGCTGCTGCGATTGGCTACATCAAGGAAACGAACCGTAAACCTAGCCAAATCGAGTCTATGACTAGCCCTCTCGCCTAGAGCGAACACCTGTTGCGTCTTCGCTCGGTGTGGTCTATTTTTGTTAACGACGCAGAAGTGCGTATGACGGTGTGACTGCCTTTACAGGTAAAACATTGTGCAAAATCGGCAAAGAAGAAGCTGAGGCAACCTGCCTCCGTGGAGTCGTAATCAGAATGGCGCAAGTGCGCCCTCAGAATTACGAGGTTTTCCATGTCTCCAGACTTCTACACAGTTGCTGAAGCCGCTCAAGCGGCAGGTGTCTCCACAAAGACCATCCGTAACCACATCGCAAAGAACTACCTAAAGGCGTATCGCCGTGGTCCTCGCAACCTAATCATTCGTTTAGACGACTTCGACAACTATTTCCGCCCATACGGCAAGTCTTACCTTCGCAAGTTCTAACTAACCCCAGGCGCTTTGGTCTTCCAGAGACCAGCCTGTGGGTGAATTGCGCAACACGCTTTGTGTGCGTGACACATCCGAGGTTATGCGCCTATTACTAAAGGCAAATAACATGACTCAAATTTTCAGCAACAATCTCTTACTAACAGGCGCAGAAACTATCACTCCAATTCCTACGGATAGCGAATGGGGCGTTGATACTGTCACTCTCTATTTCCCCTTCGATGAGAATCTCCTCGACCTAACTTCCCCTATCTGGCGTCGGAGTAGTAGCGGAATCTATCTGGATTCGGGCAAAGAGTTCGCCCACCATGTTGGCTATCTCGAAACGGAACATGGAAGCGTGCGAATCTCGCTCAATTTGGTAAAGCAAACCTGCAGTCTCCACTTCAATGCCGCACGAATCGTCCAAGGAAAGTCTCGTCAACTGCTCAAGCCAAACGCTTTAGAACCGCTCGTTGAAGACTTACTGGAGCTCATTGCCGACGCAGTTGGAGGCACGTTTGAGGTTGATGCTAAAACTGGTGAGCTGGTTCGCTCAGCTACATGGGCTCGCCAAGTCTCAATCTCTCGTTTGGACCTAGCTCGCAACCTCAAGGTGTCTCAGTTGCCACGGCTTAAGGAAGCTCTCCGTCTAGCAATTCCTAAGAATGGTAAGACTCAGCATGTGTACGACAGTTATAAGGGCAGTGGCTGGACCCTTGTAAACGGAACTATCAGTGCTGGAAAGGACCGTATTTATGACAAGGATGCGGAACTTCAGGGCTTGGAAGTTGAGGAAACATTAAGCGACGAGCAGTCTTGGTTCCGCTTCGAGACGCAGCTAGAGAATAATCGGTTGTCTAAGTTCGGACTCACCACTCTTGACCGTGTGGGCGACCTTCGTTGCTGGGAGGCTATTCGGGAACGTTGGACTGCCTGCAACTGGGCTGTAACTGTTTCAGAACCTGGGACGCTCACAAAAGCCGTCTCGCACCTAACTGCCAAGGAGATGCAAGGCATTGTTGGGTTCCTCTGGCAGTGTGAAAACGGGCTTGAGGTAATGCATACGAAAGCACGCCAGTGTGAATACCGCAAGAAAGCCTTGGGTTTGGGTCTAACGCCAGGCATGCCTCTGACGGAGCAAGGCGTTGGAAAGCTTAGCCTTGACTTGTTCGCTGGTGGACTTATTTCGGACCCCACCCACGGTTAAACCGCAATGGATTGAACTAACCACGGGGTCTAAGCCACGGATGTGAGTGGACAATCTAGGCAGTAGCCAGACTTTGACAACATTTTTTGATGGAATCTTGAGACTGTAGTTGTGAAAGGAACGTGACTATGGATACCCAAGACTTCCCATTTCTCTTCGATGTGAAGGCGACTGCTCGAATTCTCTCGATTTCAAGAAGTGCCGTATACGAACTAATACGCAAAGGAGAGCTAGAAACAGTCAAAATTGGTCGTTCGAGAAGAGTTACACAAGGTCAACTCAATAAATTCATCGCCAGTCTCACATAAACGCTGTTAGTAGAAACCTCTGGTGAAGGTTCGGTGGAATTCCGTATAGAGGTTCTGCTAACAGTGATGTGTCCGTCTAATAGGCGCACTAGCGTGTACTTGCCTGGACAGGCTGACCTGCTAACAGTGTCAAACCGCCCTGTTCACCTGGTCGCTCGCAGGGAACTAGGCTGTTTTACAAGGCAGTAGCTAAGGGGAGGGCATGTTTCCAGAATTGGGTGGCGACCCGCAGTGCGGAGTTGAACTGGTAGTTGCTGAGGGTAGCGGTGTCTTGATGCAGAGACACATTCCCGCACTCAAGCAGGTTGCAAACGGGCACCTCGTATTTGATTACGATGAAAAGTACATCCGAGGGGAATACCGCTACAAAGAAACGCATGGCACCTGGCAGCAATGCTTCTTCGAGGTTTCTTACGAGAGTCAATCCCCAGCACCAAATGGGACCAAGATTACGAAACTGACGGTGAAGGTTTGGAGCTACTCTCTTGGCAAGCTCGAAAGCAGAAGTATGAGGCATGACGTGGCACGAGCAAATCTTCTCAGTTTCTTATTCCCAAATGGGCACAAAGGCGCTCTCATGGAGATAAAGCTCTACCCAAACTAGGTCGGTAAGACCATTAGTCTTCAAGGCTGAAAGGATTGGGATTTAGTCTCTCAACCCGTTCAACGTGACGTTCAAATTCAGGGTTTTCGTCATGGATTCCCTCGAAGTGCCAGCTCGGGAGGCTGTCGGCGAGTTCGCTTGGAACTCTGTGGGTTACCTGGCAGCAAAGCTCGTAGAGCGCTTTCATGAAGGGCAAGTACTGTGAAGTGCCTTCCCAAAGAGCAACGTTAAGCATTGACTCAGACCATTTCCAGGGGTCAACACCTGGTCTCTTTTCAGCGTGAAGGTAGCTCGTGTGGAGCAACTGTTCGATGATTTGGTAAGCGGTGAAGGACTTTTGGGAATCAATTTGGAAGCTAATCATCCCGCTTTTCCCCTTTCGCAAATCATTGAACTCTGTCTGCACCTGAAAAAGCTTCGTTTTTGAAACGCTGGCGGCGCCTACCTTGACTAGAGAAGTTAGCACTCTGGGAAGGTAAACCAGGTCCTCACCTGAAACGAACTTTCTCAATGAAGCAGCAACTGCCAATCGTTGCCACAGTTCGGGAGCGGGTTCATTGTGCTTGACTATAAAACCCTCTGTCGAGGTTATAAATCGCTCACTAAGTTTCAAATGGAACTCAAAAGCCTCGCAATACAAGCCAATTAGCTCGATGTCGCTCAGTTTGGACCTCGTGTGAGGTTCTTGGCAAGTGCAATCAATCATGAGGCGAACATAGCAGCAGCATGGGACACCTGCGAAGAGCAAGAGCCGTAGCGATTAGTCTTTAAAGCATGAGTATCGGGGGAGAGCCAGCGGAGCAAGCAGCACGTCGTGTAATCGACGCAAACTTGGTATTAGCTGGCTGGGCAGTACAGGACCGCAAAGATACAAACTTAGACGCCAGCAGAGGCGTGGCTATACGTGAAGTCTATGTTGCCAATGACGCTGGGCGAGCCGACTATCTACTGTACGTAGACAAGCAAATCGTTGGAGTAATCGAAGCCAAACCAGCTGGCACAACCCTCGCAGAGGTTCACCACCAGGCAATGCGCTACGCCGAAAACCTGACAGCAGCACAGAAATTCAACGCAATCCTTGTGAACAGCTCCCTGCCCTTCGTATACGAAGCAACATCAACCGAGATTTACTTCACCAACCACTACGACCCGCACCCACGCTCACGTCAAATCTTCAACTTTCAAAGACCAGAGGCGCTCGCCGCATACGTTAGAGATGGAAAGGCTGAACCTGGCAACAGTACCTGGCGCTCCAAGGTTCAAAATCTTCCAACTACGGACAACTACGACCTGCGCCCAGCATCACGCCGCTCCGTAATCGGAATCGAAAACTCATTGAAGAGCGACTCCCACGGGAAATCTTTGGTCCAAATGGCTACAGGTGCGGGTAAAACCCGCATGGCTGTTACTGAAAGCTATCGCCTGCTGAAGTTCGGTGGTTTCAAACGTGTCCTTTTCTTAGTGGACCGAAACAACCTTGCAGACCAGACCCTTCGAGAGTTCAGAGACTTCACAACGCCCGATGACGGTCGAAAGTTCACTGAGCTTTACAACGTAGATAAGCTCTCGTCTAGCGGGCTCACAGACTCATCCAAGGTGGTTATTTCGACTATCCAGCGAGTCTGGGCTGGCATCAAGGGAGACCCAATCCCAGAGGATGATGACCAACAGCTGGATGACTACAAACCAGATGAGATTGTCAGTGCTGTTTACTCTGAGGCACTCCCACCAGAGGCTTTTGACCTCATCATCGTAGATGAATGTCACCGCTCTATTTACGGACTATGGCGCAACGTAATCGAGTACTTCGACGCACACATCATTGGGCTTACAGCCACGCCGACAAAGCAAACTCTCGGATTCTTCGAGCAAAACCTAGTTAGCGAATACACGTTCGCCGAATCGGTTGCAGACAAGGTCAACGTTGATTTCGATGTCTACCGAATCAAGACAGCCGTAACCGAGCAAGGCGGCGTTATTGAGGCTGGAAGCACTATTCCTGCCTACGACAAGCGCACTCGTGAGCAAAAGCTCCTGGACCTTGACCAAGACCTGGACTACAAACCGACAGAGTTAGACCGAGCCGTAGTCAACCCAAACCAGATACGGCTAGTACTGGAAACTTTCCGTGACAAGCTTTTTACCGAAATCTTCCCAGGTCGCTCAACCGTCCCTAAAACCCTAATCTTTGCCAAGAACGACGCACACGCTGACGACGTCGTGAGAACAGCTAGGAAGGTATTTGGAAAAGGCGACGACTTCGCTCAAAAAATCACCTACACTGCCCAAAACCCTAAAGACCTGCTTCAAAAGTTCCGCAACAGCGCAGACCTGCGCATAGTCGTAACAGTGGACCAGATAGCCACTGGCACAGACGTAAAACCAATTGAGTGCGTCTTCTTCATGCGAGACATCCGCTCAGGCACCTATTTTGAGCAAATGAAGGGAAGAGGTGCTCGAAGTATTGACGACGCCACGTTCCAACAAGTCACTCCAGATGCCACACACAAGGAACGCTTCGTCATTGTTGACGCTATTGGAGTCACTGAGCACCCATTCAACGACGCAACCACGCTGGACCGAGTCAAGAGTGAAAACCTTGAGAGGCTCCTTGAGAAGGCTGCGAACCGTGAACTGAATCAAGATGAGGCTGCAACTCTGGCAAGTCGTCTATCACACTTGAGTCGCCGCCTAAGCCCATCTGAGAACGATGAAATCGCCTCACTAGCGGGAATGCCTCTTGAGGAGATTTCCCAGGGTCTGATTCGAGCTGTAGACGCAGATGCAATCGCCAAAGCTGTTGCAGCGTCACCTGATGAACCCGACGGTACAAAAAACGTTGCACATGCCATTCACGACTTCGTCCAGGAACTTGCGGCGCCATTAGCCTCGAATGTCGCATTGAGAACAGCACTGGTCGTCATGCATAAATCTCAGTATGTCTACCGTGATGAAATGACAGCCGATTACCTATTGGACGCTCATGGTGTGGTGGATTTCGATAAAGCCGAGCACACCGTCTCATCCTGGAAGCAATACCTCGAAGATAACAAAGACGAGATTCAAGCGATTCAGCTGCTCTACTCAAAGCCTCAAGGTGCAAAAGTAAGCTTCAAAGAGCTGCAGAGCCTCGCACAAGCCATTAGAGCACCACACCCTGAATGGACTCCAGAAGTCCTCTGGAAGGCATACCAGGCACTAAACAAGACCAACAAGAGCATTCAAAATAGCACCGCCGACTTAGTGTCCCTAGTCCGCTATTCGCTTGGTGTAATGCCTGAACTCCAACCTTTCGCAGAAGTGGTCGAGTACCGCTACATCAACTGGCTTGAAGGGCAGAAACAGCAAGGAGTCACCTTCTCAAACACTCAGAAGTGGTGGCTAGATAACATCAAAAACGCCATCTGTTCGGGCGTCACATTTGAACTGCAACAACTCGACCAAACACCTTTCACAGAACGTGGAGGAGCTGCAGGAATCGTCTCAGCGTTCCCGAATGCCAAGCAACTACTTGATGAACTCAATCTGAAACTAGGCGCCTAGGCATGAGTGAACCACTTTGGCGACGGTACTCTCTCGGCGAGTTGGGTAGGTGGGTAACAGGGTCTACTCCAGCAAGTGCCGACCCTCTAAATGTCGGCTTCGACGTGCCTTTCGTGACCCCTGGAGATATTGGTTACGGCGGAAAACTCGGCAACGTTTCAAGAACCATCTCCAATTTAGGCGCAGACAGGGTTCGAAGGCTCCGAGCAAATGTCGTCTTGCTGGTTTGTATTGGCACAATCGGAAAAGTTGCGTGGACTGACCACGAAGTCACAACGAATCAGCAAATAAATGCACTGGAAGTTGATGAATCGCTTTTCGATGTGAGGTTCGTTCACTGGCTCTTAGCTTCACCCTCAGTTCAGGCAGAGCTCTGGAACAAATCCACAAGCACCACCGTTTCATTGCTAAACAAGAAGACCCTTGAAACTATTTGCGTGACAGCACCACCACTGGATGAGCAGCGCAGAATCGTAGCCACACTCGAAGTCCACCTAGACCGACTCGACAAGGCGCTGGGAGAACTCAAACTCACATCCCAAAAGAGGGCTCATTTCCAACACTCGCTACTTCACTCATTGTTTGAAGGTGTTGCTGGTGAAGTTGCACCCCTGGGTCAATTCGTTAAGCCAAAGTATGGCAAAGATGTGCCTAAACACCTTAGAGGCGACGGCTTCGATGTGCCAGTGGTGGGCTCCGCTGGAGTTATGACATACACGCAGGAAGCTCTAGTAACAAAGCCAAGCGTCTTAGTTGGTCGCAAGGGTAACGTTGGAGCCGTTCAGAAGTTCGAGGGACCGTGCAGCCCCGTTGATACGGCTTACTACCTCGTCTGCCCCGAAGACATCGACCTGGATTATTTGTATTACCAACTTTTGGCAAAGGACCTGAAGTCGCTCGACAGTTCGACAGCAATTCCATCACTACGGAGGGAAGACCTGGAAGCTGTTGAATTTGTGAAGCCGTCGCTTTCTGAGCAGATTGCTATAGCCGAACGTGCTGCAAGTTTGCTTTCGTCCGTGGAGCAGGGTCTGGAAACTATTGAAGCGTCGATGAAACAGCTGGGATTGTTGCGCCGTAGCCTACTTTCGAAAGCATTTACTGGAGGGTTAGTTGAGTAAATCAACCATAAGCTGCACCGTTTGCAGCGCAAATGAATTACGTATTGCTACATCTCCTGCAAAGCAGCTTGTTGACAAATTATGGGCATACTGCAACGTGTTGAGGGATGACGGTGTTGGTACGGTCGATTACACAGACCAGCTCACTTATTTGCTCTTCTTGAAGATGGCTAATGAGCGTGAAACCAACCCATTGCTCCCAGAGCAAATCGTCCCAACAGAGTGTTCGTGGCAACGCCTTCTGGACGTTGATGGCGCAGAGCTTGAAAATGTTTACGTTGAGATTCTGGACACTTTGAGCAAGCAACCTGGAGTGTTGGGAACCATTTACCGCAAGGCGCAGAACAAGATTCAAGACCCTGCCAAGCTAAAACGTCTCATTGTCGAACTAATCGACAAAGAGAACTGGTCTGGAACTGGCGTTGACATCAAGGGCGATGCCTACGAAGCGCTACTTGCTAAGGGTGCCGAGGATATGAAGTCTGGCGCAGGTCAATACTTCACACCACGCCCACTTATCGCCGCCATGGTCGATGTCCTCCAGATAACTGCAGATGACACCGTCCATGACCCTGCTTGTGGTTCTGGTGGCTTCCTGTTGTCCGCATACGAGCACGCTGCGCACAGTGACTCTCTCACACCTACTCAAAAAGAGCACCTCCAGACCAAGTTCGCCTCTGGCACAGAGCTTGGCAATGGTCCTGCCCGATTAGCGTCCATGAACATGATTCTGCACGGCATGGGTAAAGCCAACGGAGCAAGCCCAATCGAGGTTCGAGACTCATTAACTGCCGACCCTGGCAAGCGGTACTCCGTCATCCTCGCAAATCCTCCATTTGGCACCAAGTCATCGAATACGTTCGTTGGCGCAGATGGCAAGGTGTCAAAAGGCGACCTAGAAATTGTGCGTGACGACTTTTGGGTAACGACTTCCAATAAGCAACTTAACTTCGTGCAGCACATCAAGACCATCATGACCATCAATGGTCGTGCAGCGGTCGTTTTACCTGACAACGTTTTGTTTGAAGGTGGAGCTGGCGAGACTGTGCGCCAACGCCTACTGAAGGAGTTCGACCTTCACACAATCCTTCGTCTACCCACTGGGGTTTTCTATGCGGGTGGCGTCAAAGCGAATGTTCTCTTTTTCGACAAGAAGCCTGCTGGTGACAAGCCGTGGACGCAGGAAACCTGGGTTTACGATTTCCGAACCAACATGCACTTCACTCAAAAAACCAAAAGCCTCAAAAGAGCGGACCTGGAAGATTTTGTCCAGTCATACATGCCTGGCGAACGAAACAAGCGAGTTGAGTCTGAGCGCTTCAAGCGCTTCGGATTAGAGGAAATCGTCTCCCGTGACAAAACCAACCTGGACATAATCTGGCTGAAAGACGAATCAATAGTTGATGCCGCAGATTTGCCAGCTCCAGATGTTATTGCAGAGGAAATTATGGATAGTCTCCAATCGGCACTCAACGAAATTCAAGCTGTTCTTGAGTCTTTGCGACCAAGTTCAAACGATGAAATTGCCTAGCTCAGTTTGAATCTAGACCTATAAATTCGTTCAATCTAGCTGCGATTGCCGCACGGCGGTGTTCTACAAACCTTTCAAATCCAGTTTCGGCATCTCTTGAATCTGCGAAATCGATAAGTTGGGTTGCCATCACTTCATCCGAGAAATCCAGACGATAATCCTTGGGAGCTCTATCTGTTATTTTCTTGTTAGTTTCAGAACCTATGAATGCAAGATTGGCTATGTCGTCAACCTGACCGTTCGCTAGATGAGGTTGCACCTTGCGAAGGTAAGCCTTTGGGAATACGTGGTGGTATTCGATTGTGTCTGCCTTGCCTGCATGCTTGGCACTTATTTTCAAATTGGTTTTCCAGTCCCGAGCATCTGCTGCTCTGAATGCTAGGAACATCGTCTTGAAGACACCGCTTCGTGAATTTCGTCCAACTAAATCCTCTGGAGTGAAGGCAAGGCGACCAAATTGCTGGACAAGCCTTTGGGTAAGAGTGCTTGCGTTTCCGCCGTCACGAAGACTCGCCAAATCCTGGTCGAGCAAGGATTCGGATGAACCACGGGAATAACGTCCTTTTGCGTTAGCGGTGAGGAACCAACGTCGGAAAGAAGCTGATTCTTCGTCGCTGATTTTGTAGTCCAACTTGTCAGCCCAGTAAGCAGTAGTGATTAGCAACAAAGGTGACGAGAGTACGGTTTGGCTGTCAATGTCCAGATTGCTCACCGCATAGTTTAGGGCGAATGTAAATGCCTTTTTGGTGCGGTCCCAGCCGCCCTGGAGCTGCTCTAGTTTGATGCCATTGATTACAGCGAATTTGGACTGGCTGGTTGTTAGTGAGACGAGCGTTCTGACGAAAATGCCCAACTCAAACTGGAAACCAAGCCCGTTTACTTGTTCCTGGAATTCCCTGAAAATCTCCAAGGAGCCCCGCCATCTGGCTGTGATTTGCGCCAGGGCTAAATCGGAGCCTCGCAACTTAGCCCCAAGGGAATTAACTCTTACAAAGATTTCGGTAACTTCCTCGTAGGACTTTGTTCTCTCAAGAATGTCCATACGGTACTGGTAGTCAGCAATAGCACGGACAGCCTTAAGTCGGTCTGCGTATTTCTGGTATCTAGGGTCGTCCCAGCCAGTCAATCCTGAACTCTTCAGTATTTCGGAATCTGGCAGCTTGAAAATGTCAGAAACACTGACCCAGTTACTGTGCGACTGCAAGGCGCTGCTAGCCACCACAAAGGTCATTCTCTTGAAACGCTCCTGGATGTCTAGCTCTTGCTCATCGTCGGGTTGGACGTCTTCGTCCGAATTTTCGTAAACATCAGAAACATAAGACAGTTCGTCAGGGTGGTCCAGGTTGAAAAGTATGTCCACTGGGCGTTTTCTTCCCTGAACCGTTACGGGAAGCCCTCGAAGCACTGCAGACAGCGACGTGAGTCTTTGTTGCCCGTCAAGGAGCAACAGCGGACGCACTGCCGAGGTCGCACTTGTTTCTACGGCAAAGCCAGTTGTCGCAACGACTTCGTCTGATTCCCAGGCGAGAATAACCCCAGATGGGTAGCCACGGTAAAGAGAGTCGAGCAGGTCACGTACACGAGTGGCTCGCCAAACGTACTCACGCTGCATCTCAGGAAGACGCAATTCACCACGTTCAACCATCCCTACTAAAGATTGAATCGTGTAGTCAGCTTTTGCCAATATTTCCCCTCCGCCTAAGAGTCTAGAAGAGCGGTGCTGAAAAAGTTTCTGGAAAGTTGTGGAACGTTGTGGAATCAACGATTTCTAATCAAATAATCAACGTTTCCAACTTGAAAGGACAAGAAAATGTGTAACTACTATTACCTTCCCCAGGACCGCCTTCACAGCATTGAAATTCACGAAGATGTTGAGGCTGCTGAGTGTCATGCTGTGTGTTTTGATTGCAATCGAGTGCTGTGTGACGGAGTGACCAAGGCAGAGGCTTTGGAGGTGGAGCAGGAGCACAAGGAGTTTTTCCTCAAGCTCAGCAGCATGGAGTCAGCTTTTCGTTTCATGCCTCGTTGTGAGTGTTACTCAAGCTACATGGCAACGTTGTCGTATAAGCAATTTGACGCTGAATTGGAGCGAACCTTGGAATTGGAGGAATTCATCGATTTCCAGGTAGCACATGGGACTGACTCCGAAGCTGATGCAGCTTTCCGTTTAGAGAGTGACACCATCTTCAACCCTGTGCCACTTTCAGGTGTTAAGCTCTTGATTTTCAAGTGGCGCAAAGTCTTTATGTGACCTCCTCGGCTTGCCTAAACCCGCCCTAACCAGGCGGGTTTTCGCTTATCTTTAGAAGCCGCTGGTTTAGACTTGGCAGCAGTTAGAAATCGCCAACATTTGGCTTTGATTTGTTGTCAAGTCGTGTGACAAGTCGTGTGTAAATGTCAGAAGCTATTTCTAAACTCGTATTGATGGGCTTAGTTGCCAGTCAGGACGGGAAATTTGCCCTCGTAGCTCAGTGGATAGAGCAAGAGCCTTCTAATCTCTTGGTCGCAGGTTCGATTCCTGCCGGGGGCGCTCACTATTTAAGCTTGTGGCCCTTTGTGAAAGTGCTCGAAGACGAGGTTGGTTCTGGTCGAGGCAACAGTGGCGTTATTTGAAAGGTTTTCGAGCACGAACTCGCGCACGGCATCAGAGTCTTTAACCGCGAGGTGCACGATGAAGTCTTCCGAGCCTCCCAAGAAGAAAACTTGGATGACCTCTGGGCGTTCACGCATCTGCTGCATGAAGTCGGAAAGGTGAGCGCGGGCTCCCGCGCGAAGGGTCACCGAGATCAGAACCTGAGAGCCAAGCCCCAACTCAGCTGGTTCAACGTTTGCGCTGAAGCCCGAAATGACACCCCGACTTACTAGCGAGCGAACACGGGTGATACAGGTAGATTGAGCGATTCCCACAGCTGCGGCTAGGTCGGCATTGGTGATGCGGGCGTTCTGCTGCAGCAGGCGAATCAGATCGAGGTCGATTTCGTCTAGGGGAGCATCAAGGTGCAGATTCTTCGACGCCATGGCTATTTATCCTCATTATTCGGCATTTATTAACTAAATTTACGCAATTTCCGAAGAATATTCAATCTTTACACGTTCGTAACGCAAATACTGCAATCTTGAGGAAGATTTAGCACAAACCAAGGAGCAAGAAATGCGCGTAGGCATCCCAACCGAAATCAAGAACAACGAGAACCGCGTTGCGATCACCCCAGCCGGTGTTCACGAACTAGTTCGTCGTGGCCACGAGGTATTCATCCAGGCCGGTGCCGGAATCGGCTCGGGTTTCACTGACGCGGCATACATCGCCGAGGGTGCCAAGATGCTAGCCACCGCCGAGGAAGTCTGGGCTAAGGGCGACCTGCTGCTCAAGGTGAAAGAGCCAATCGCTGCCGAATACCCACTACTTCGCAAAGACCAGGTCTTGTTCACCTACCTGCACCTAGCTGCATCACGTCCTTGCACCGATGCCCTAGTGAACGCCGGAACCACCGCGATTGCCTACGAAACTGTGCAGCTACCAAACCGTGCGTTGCCATTGCTTCAACCAATGTCTGAGGTTGCCGGCCGTCTTTCTGCTCAGATTGGCGCCTACCAGTTGATGTCCAACGAAGGCGGCCCTGGAGTGCTTATGGGCGGCGTACCTGGAGCACCTAAGGCAAAGGTCGTCGTTATCGGTGGTGGCGTTGCCGGCGAGCACGCAGCCACAATGGCCCTGGGCATGCAGGCAGATGTCACCGTGATCGATATCTCGCTGCCAAAGCTTCGTGAGCTAGATGCTCGTTTCGGTGGTGTGGTTAAGACTCGCGTTTCGACCGCCTACGAGATCGCCGAACAACTCAAGGATGCCGACCTAGTCATCGGCTCGGTTCTAATTCCTGGCGAGAAGGCTCCAAAGTTGGTTACCGATGCGATGGTTGCCAACATGAAGCCAGGTTCGGTCCTTGTCGACATCGCTATCGACCAGGGCGGTTGCTTCGAGAACTCAAAGCCAACGACTCACGACAACCCGACCTTCAAGGTTCACAACAGCACCTATTACTGTGTGGCAAATATGCCTGGTGCGGTTCCAGCAACCTCGACCCGCGCGTTGACCAATGCGACCCTTCCATACGTGATTGCGCTTGCCGAAAAGGGTTGGAAAGAAGCTCTAAAGGCCGATGCATCGCTAGCCCTTGGCTTGAACACCCACGAGGGGTTCGTGACCTACGGTGGCGTGAAGCACGCATTTGCAGACGTTCCGTTCAGGGAACTCGCCGAAGTTCTTGCCTAAACGGCAAACAAGCGAAAGCCCGACACTCTCTCGTCGGGCTTTTTGCTTTAAGCGGGCTGTTGTTGGGTGATGCAGTGAATTCCGCCACCGCGTGCGAATAGGGGTCTGGCATCAACCAATACGATTTCGCGATCAGGGTAGACCGACTGCAAAGTCGCCACAGCGCGGCCATCGTTGGCATCACCGAAGCCGCAGAGAATCACGCCGCCATTGACCACGTAGTGATTGATGTAGCTGTAATCCACGAAGCCCTCATCATCCTGAAGAGTAGTCGGTGCGGCTACCGGAATAAGCCTGTAGTCGCCGGCTTCTTCGAGGGTTCGTCGAACTTCCTGGCTCACTGCGAAGTCTGGATGTTCCGGGTTCTCTTGGTTGTGAAACAAGATGGTGTTCTCATTGGCGAAGCAGGCCACGATGTCGACGTGACCACGTGTCCCAAACTCGTCATAGTCACGGGTTAGGCCCCGCCTCAGCCAAATTGCAGAGCTAGTTCCAAGCTTCGAGTGAATCTCGGCTTCGACTTCTTCCTTTGACCAGGTTGAGTTTCGCCCTTCGCCAAGCTGAACAGTTTCTGTTAGCAGCACCACTCCATTTCCATTCACATGGATGCCTCCACCCTCATTGATCAGTGGGGAGTGAATGGTTGAAACCTCGATATGGTTATCGATGAATTCTGCTACCTTCGCATCTTTGTCCCAGGTCGCCCAGTGCTGTGCGCCCCAGCCGTTGAAGACCCAGTTCACGCCGGCAATCGAGCCAGCGCTGTCTTTCACGAAGGTCGGTCCGATGTCTCTCATCCAGGCATCGTTGAGTGCAGCCTCGATGAGTTCGACACCGGAGTCTAGAAACGCTCGTGCAATCTCAAGGTCGTCCTTTTCACAAAGCATTGAAATAGGTTCAAATCTGGCAACCGCGTTTGCGACTGCTGCCCAGGTTTGGCGGGCCTCCATTGCTTCGGATTCACTAGCACCGAGCGTGTAGCCACTTGAGGGCCAGGCCATCCAGGTGCGCTCGTGCGGAGCCCACTCTGCTGGCATGAACCAGTTGCTCATTAGTAGCTCACTCCGGCAACTCCGCCTTCAAGACCATCGCCTGACTCGTTCCGAGGATTGACCACGGCTTCAGTCAGCATGTCATATGTGTCTGGACGGCGGGTTGCCAAGAATGGAAAGAGGTCCAGCCAGTCGCGACGCTGATCCAGGTCGATTTCGGCAACCAAGACTTCATCGCCTTCGCGTCCCGCACGAGCAAGGATGCGACCATACGGATCGCTGATGAAACTACTGCCGTAGAAGTTAAGCGAGCCTTCATTTCCATAGCGGTTAGGCACAACCATGAAGGTTCCGTTGGCGATGCCATTGCCAACGATTACCTGTCGCCAAAGTGGCTCGGTGTCGAAGTCTGGGTGGTCGGGTTCTGAACCAATCGCAGTCGGATAGGCGAGTATTTCCGCGCCACGAAGACTATAGTTTCGGGTCACTTCAGGAAACCATTCGTCCCAGCAGGTCGGCAAGCCGATGTTTGCGGTGGTCTCTTCGAACTCGATTTCATACACCGGGTATGGCTCGCCATCGGCAGGGCCAGGGGCAAAGTACTCATCCTCGTAGTAACCAGCGGTGACTGGGATGTGGAGCTTCGGCGTTCGAGCGACGATTTCACCGGTCGGCGCCACGATGATTGCACAGTTCAGACCGCGACCATCGGCGCGATCTTCGTGCTCGTATAGCGAGATGTGCACGTAAATGTTGTTCTCAGCCGCTGCCTTGGCTGCCAGCAAGTGGGTTGGTCCACCGTCTAGTTGTTCCGCAAGCTCGTTCGGGGTTCCGGTAGGGCGAGTGTCGGCCATGTAGCGGCTAAGCGTCAACTCGGGAAGAAATACGATTTCAGCTCCGTTTTGGGCGGCAAGTCGAATGCCCTCGAGAAGCACCGCTTCGTGTTCAGCCGCGTCGGCATGCCACTTGGTTTGAACGAGTCCAACCTTGAGTGGCTTGCGTTCTGCCGACTTTGCTCGTGAAAGGGGCTTTCCGGCCTCTGCGACGGTTACTTTGAAGGTCATTTGCTCTCCATTGAATCTAGAATCTGGCACAAAAGTTCAAAACTGGTCTCTGGGTTCACAATTGCAAAACGGGTGTTCGGTTTGCCCTGGTGCGAGCTTGGTACCACGAAGGCAACGCCATCGAGCAGTAGTTTCTCCGACCAGGCGTTGTAATCGTCTAGAGTCCAGCCATCTTTGGTGAATACGACCACCGAAAGCTCTGGCTCGCGAACCAACTCAAAGCCAGGGCGACGCTTGATCTCGTCAGCGATTTCGTGAGCCAACTCGACGTTATGGGTGACTGCTTCGCGATAGGCCCTAACTCCGTGGGTTGCTAGCGAGAACCAGAGCGGCAAACCGCGCGGGCGACGGGTCAGGTTGTAGGCGTAGTCACTTGGATTCCAGTCGCCCGAATCAGTCAGAGTGTCTAGATACTCGCCGTGCTGGGTGTGCGCCTGTCGGCCGTCTTCTGGGTTGCGGTAGAGGAGCGCACAAGCGTCGAATGGTGCGAATAGCCACTTGTGCGGGTCAACGATGAAACTATCGGCAAGTTCTAAACCGGCGAATAATGGCTTTGAGATTGGGGAGAGGATTCCCGCGAGCCCGTATGCCCCGTCCACATGGAACCAGATATCGTTTGAGCGGGCAATTTCGCCCACCTCATCGAGTTTGTCGACGATTCCAAAGTTCGTGGTGCCTCCGGTCGCGACGATTGCAAACACCCCAGATCCTGCCGCATCCAAGGCCGCCTGAACCGCTTGGCCGCGAAGTCTTCCCTCTCCGTCAACTTCTGCCTTGATGATTTCGACATCCATGACCGCCGCTGCAGCCTTCAGTGATGAGTGTGCCTCAGCGCTGCAAATGAACTTCCAAGAATCAGGTTTCGGTTGACCGGCAGCCTTCAAGCGGGCCATCGCGCGATGTCTTGCAGCCACTAGAGCGCTGAGGTTTCCGAGTGTGCCACCCTGAACGAATACACCGCCTGCTCCCCTCGGGAGCCCAGCCTCTTTTGCGAGCCAGGTCAGAACTTCGTTTTCCGCATAGACGGCGCCGGCGCCTTCCATCCAGGATCCGCCGTAGATTGCCGAGGCAGAGACGATTAGGTCAAAAAGTTTTGCCGCTTCGGTGGGTGCGCACGGGATGAAAGACAAATAACCAGGGTGGTCGGTGGAAATTGTCGCTGGGGCCAACACATTCTCGAACAACTTAAGCGACTTGAGTCCACCGAGGCCCTCTTCGGTAACCGTTGGACCGGCATTTTCGGTCAGGTATTCAAAGGTTTGCGGTGCATCGAGTGGAGCGGGATCGTATTCGAGTCGCTTGCGGGCGTATTCAAAGATTCCCTCGCGGAGGGCTACAGTCGCGTCGTTGGGCTTGTGCACAAGAGCAGTCTATTTGTGTTTCTTAATCCGCACGATCGAGACGGCAAAGCCGACAATCGACAGCGCCAAGAAAGCGAAACTTCCTAGATGACGCTGCTGTTCGATGGCGGCGCATGACGTCCAACCCTCTAGCTGCTGAACGGTACATAGGTCAGCGTTGAAGAATCCCAATGTCGAGGCGAACACGCCGACAACGCTGACGGTCGCCAACATCGCCATGGAGTTGTTGCCGACCTTAGCCATTACTCGACCTCTGATAAATCGCCGATTTCATCGCCCTGCTTGGCGATTTCTGCTCGGATTTCATCCATGTCGAGGCCCTTGACTGCCGCGATCAGGTCCTCTAGCCCAGCACCCGGAAGCGCTCCGGCGCGGTTGTAGAGCAGGATTCCATCGCGGAACACCATAAGGGTCGGGATCGAACTGATACCAGCCTCGCC
>Ga0228701_1000925_pt1 | contig 21563 bp, 24 predicted proteins | sample McNCre117_Aug_MG_2_FD_178017 | JGI IMG/M metagenome (GOLD analysis project Ga0228701, IMG submission 178017) | Freshwater microbial communities from McNutts Creek, Athens, Georgia, United States - 11-17_Aug_MG | ecosystem: Environmental > Aquatic > Freshwater > Creek | place: USA: Georgia...
TGCCAGAGCAGATCACACCGGCGATTTCCAATGTGGTGGTGAACCTGGCCCAGGGCGGCGTGTCGGCAGCGCCGATCCAGGTCGGCCGCATGTGGCATGTGGTCAAGCTGACCGGCAAGCGCGCCTACGAAATTCCGGGCTTCCAGGACAGCGTGCAACAGCTGCAGGGTGCCGTGCTGCAGCAACGCCGCGCAGCCTTGCTCAAGAAGCTGCAAGACTTGGCCAAGATCACGCGCTGAGTTCAAGAATGAAAAAAGCCCAGTCACCGACTGGGCTTTTTTATTGGTGCCGTTGAGAGGAATCGAACCTCCGACCTCCGCGTTACGAAGTAACAATTCTTCAATAGAACCATTTTATGAAATGCGTTGATCTTCATTAATTTGCAAGGCTTTCAGACTTATAAGTGAAGAAAGTGAATTCTTGACATTGCCTAATAATTCAGCAAAATAGCATTCACTCAACATTCACTTTCACGAAAATTTGCAATGACAGAAGGCGCAACTTTTGAACTAAATAAAACCATTCTTCGTGATGGTGAAATAGTTTTGTATCAAAGACCTGACCATGCTGTGAAGAAGTGGCAGTGTCGTGTGAGAGTACCAACAGCAGTTGGGTATGTCATCAAGAGTACCAAGACAACAGACTTAGAGCAAGCAAAGCAATTTGCACAGAACTTGTGGGATCAGATGCGACTCACAGTCATGGGTGGTGGAACGATCAAGCCACAGAGCTTCAGTGAGTTGTATCCAAAGTTCAAAGAGTGGTTCAGCATCCATGCGAAGTCCCCAAGAAGATTCAAAGATGTGACTGAAGCCATAGAGCGATATGCACTTGTCCACTTTGAAAAGAAGTCTGTAGATCAGATCGCCACAAAAGAGATTCAAGACTTCGTTCAATGGCGCATCAAGAATCCCGTTTACAACAAGCAGACAAAAAAGACAGTTGACCAACCAAGTCCATCAACGATCAGACATGAGTTGTCTTCGTTGAAACGCTTCTTTGATTGGATGAAGACCAATCGCCATATCAAGCACGAAGTAGAACTCACGCCACCACCACTCAGCAAGAATCGTCGCCCACACTTCACAAGTGCAGAATGGAATCGCATCACTCGCAATCTTCGTGAATGGCACAAGAAGGACATGCGCCAAGAGCGTGGAAGATTGATGCTCGCTCAGTACATGCTCATCTTGGTCAATACGGGAATCCGTGTTGGCGAGGCGAGAGGATTGAGGTGGGCTGACATTGACAGTCAAACAAGAACAGTCAATGGCAAAGAGATTGAGGACATCATTCTCAGCGTGAATGGAAAAACAGGCTCTCGTGATGTTGTTGCAAAGAGCGGAGATGTGAAAGAGTTCTTCAAGCGCATTTGGGATATGCGATGCGCTGAGTACTTGAAACTTCATGAAGGTGAGAAGGACGCAGAGAAGGGTCCACCACTCACGGAACCTGTCTTCTCAGACAAAAATGGAAAGCCAATTCACTCGTTCAAGAAAGGCTATGAGAGCTTCATTAAGAGTCTGAACCTTCAGAAAGACGCTGATGGTCACACTCGCACCATCTATTCATTGCGACACACCTATGCAACTTTCAGACTTTCACATGGGGTAGATGCCTACAAACTTGCCCAAAACATGGGAACGACTGTTGAGATGCTTGAACGGCACTATGGGCACACAACAAACAGAGGCAATGCTGCGGAACTGACGAAGTTCAATGCCTCGTCAACCAAGAAACATGCGTGGGAGTAGCACTACTTTTTTTGCTAAAATTTTTAGGAGTGCCGCAGTAGCTCAGTTGGTAGAGTATCTCATTCGTAACGAGACGGTCGGAGGTTCAATTCCTCTCTGCGGCACCAACATCAAGTCGTCTTCGGACGACTTTTTTCGTTTTTGGCTGAAAAATTGCAAGGCTCTAATCACTGACTCGCATTCGGTAAAAAAGGGATATGAGAAATGACGCAAATACTATAAAGTTTATGGAAATGACTCTTTTTCTGAGCGAGGTCAGCAGCGATGAAAAGCAAGGTTCAACTCCGTGAGTGGCTTGAGAGTTTGGCAAGTGAGGCAGATGCACAGACAAGGCTTTACGACTCAGCTATTTCAAAGCTGTATCACTGCTTGTCATCGTTGTATGTTTGGTGGAGAGACGCAGATAGATACGATGGTTTCTTAGAGGAGCTGTACGCTGAGAATGACATAACGACTAGAAGAAAAAATGAAGAAAACTTTGTTCGTGTCATCAGACTAGTTTGGCGAATTGATTGGGCTGGAAATAGAGGTGCCTCATTACAAAATTGGAGCAAAGCACTCAGAGAAATTCACCATGAGTACGAGACGAACAAGGAAAAGTACTCAGTCAATGCGATAGAAAACCTTGTCTTGTTCATTCGCAAGAGTGGTGGCGTGAGTGGTCTGACGAAAAGTAAAGAAGATTCAGAAGACGCAACATTTGATGATGAAAAAATCAAAAAGAAAAAGAAGACAGCATCAAGAAGAGAAATTGAGAATCAAGCAAAACTAAAGGGAAAGAACAAGGAGCTTGCTGAACTCTATTTTGAGAATCAAGCAAAGACGATCTCAACTCTAGACCTACAAAACATCGCAGTCACTACAAATGACAAAAACTATGCGATTGCGCTGATACGCAAGAAAAAAGATGGCTATCAAGTACTGAGTCTCACAGAGCAAGATGACCTAATCACAGAGGCAATGGTTAGGACTTATAGAAGGCAGCAAGACTCTGCGCCGATGACTCTAAGAGTCATTAATGAAATCATTCAAACTCAATCACATCCTATAGAGTTTGAAAAGTTCAGACACTCTCTAACCTTGAGATCAAGAGTCAAGGATGAGAACAACAAACCTATGAGACAGATTAGGCGTCTGATCTACAGAAGTGCAACAAAGGACTTTCTGCTCAGTGAGAATAGAACCAACTGCTCAGTCGTGACAGTAGCAAAGCCAAGAGATTTCGCACTGCAAGTAAAAGAAGATATTTTTCTGAGCGCCAATGACAGAACATTCATTGAGCAAGAAATCATTCAGAAGAAAAATCTTGCCTTCTATGAAATTGCAAGCGACAAGGAGTTGATGGAGAACAAAGAAGACGAGCCAAAAGCAAGTCACTTCATCATGTGCAAGTACAAGATAGATGGGTACATCAGAAATCTGTACTTCTACAGAACCTCAAGCATCAAAGAAGCGAGTAGACAGCAAGCAACTTTTTCTCCCAAGTCATCACCGAAATGGCTTGCAGAAGTCAGCAGTGAATGGTTGGCTCACTTCAAGGCAAGGTTCCTTAGTAATTGGCTTCGCTCATTTGGAACGAATGTCAATCAAAGAAGGAATCAAGTACTTCGTCTAGATGTTGGCAAGAAAATTGCAATTCACTTTGATGGTGAGAACGGAGCCTTTTCTCGCCACATTGAAGACTTCAACGCACTGACCAAAAGTAATGGTGGAAGTCTGAAATTGCACTTTCATGCGAGAGATTTGATCCCAACACTAGCTGCGCTCACTGAACAAGAAATTGTTGGCAAAGTTCAGTTGGCTGCGAATGACGATGCTCTTGTCATTTCGTATAGGACAGAAATCATTGAATACAGTATTGCAATCCCCACTGTGAAGAAAAATGGAGTGAGAAATAGAGAGGCATTTGCATCAGTAGGAGATGCATGATGGCAATTGATCTCTCTTCTCGTTGGGATGAGTTTTCTGTCTATCTTCCCGCAATTCAAGAGTGGTACTCAAAGGGGGTAGCAAACAATGCAAGTCTTGATAGAACAAGACCATTTCCAAGTGGTATCACTCTAAAAGACCTTGACTATCTAAATCCAAAAAGCAAGCTGTGGCACTACAAATATGGCTTGTACTCTGCGGGTCAATTCAATGACTTGGGACCAAGAGCGTGTTCTGTTTCGTTGCGTGACAAGACGCTTGATGAGCAAGGGCAGAGTAAGACGATCATTCTTGGCGATAGTGGTGGATATCAGATAGGAATGGGATCGTTCAGAGGCACTGAGCATCTCAAAGGCATCAAAGATCCACTAGCGTTATGCAATGCATGGCGAGGATGTGGGAACATCAGAGATGATGTTGTTAATTGGCTTTGCACGAACGCAGACTATGCAATGACAATTGATATGCCGTTATGGGTTCTTGTTTCTGAACAGTCTGAGAGTCCATTCAAGGTTTGTTCAAGAGAGCAATTGACCCAACTGACTATTGAAAATCTTGAACACATCAAGCAGAACAAGTTCGGAAAAACGAAGTGGCTCAATGTCATTCAAGGAACGAACGAAGAGGACACTGACTATTGGTGGAGTCGTGTCAAGAAGTACAAATTTGATGGATGGGCACTCGCGGGTTCTGTGGGATGGCGTGGTGGTCTTGACTCTGTGATGTACAACATCTTGCGAATGCGAGATGAAGGCGCATTTGAAGATGGGCAAGATTGGATGCATGTGCTTGGCGTTTCACAACCTACATGGGCAGTGATACTGACAGCGATTCAATACGCTCTGAGAGCAGACTGCAACCCAAAACTCAGAATCAGCTACGACAGCGCAAGTCCATTTCAGACAGTTGGGAAAGCAAGAAAGTTGATTCGTTATCCCAAGTTCACAAAAGACTTGAGTACATGGGTGATGACTGCACAGTCCAACCCATTCAGTTCAACATACGCTGATGGTGGCAAGTCGTTTCACTTTCCATTCAGCTCACCAATTGGCGACAGACTGCTACTTGAGCATCTGAATGTCAGAAGTGGTGAATTTCAAAACAAGCCTAATGATGCAGTGACAGACTTGCTCTTGATGAATCACACGCTGTATGTCTATGTCAGAGCATTTTTAGAGGCAAACGAGATGGTGTTCATGCGTCCATCTGAAGCTAGTCAGTATGTTCCACAACCACTTCTTGATGCAGTTGAGATCATTCATGAACTCGTATTGGGTGGAAGTTGGATGAGCAAGTATCAGAAGCACAAGCAGTTCTTGAACAATGTCTCAAAGAAGATGAACCACGAGGGATAAAAGTTCCTACTTAGATTGGTAAAAACATGTCAAGCAAGAGAAGCTATCAAAAGATATATCCTCAGTCACGACAGCGGTGGAGTGAGGAATCTCGTAAGCGAGACATTGATACGAAAGGGATGATGACTCGTTTCTATTCACGATTTGCTATGGCACAAGGCTTTCGTGGAGTCGTTTTTGATGGCTACAGTCCATCTTCAGTGAGAGGATACGGAGCGCTGCTTAAGCTGCAACTTGCTTACTCTGCTCTTGATGTATTTGTGAAGGCTGCAAACCATGTGGAAAAGCAAATAAATAAACCCAAAAAAGCAATCTATGAATACAGATTGATAGATGAAAATCTAGCAAACAATTTTAGGGAGTGCCATCAACTGCTGATTTTTCTGATGGAGATGTGTTCATCAATGGAAATAGTAAAGAGAATGCACATGTTTGTTGGTGATGTTCCATCCATTGCTGCAAACATGGAATTGAAAGAAAAATTAGAAAGCTGTAGTCGTCAACTAGATGCACAAAAAAAAGAAGTTGTTCTCGTTCAAGGAGATGTGCTCTTTATTGCAGCATCATTGCGTCATGGCGTTGCTCATGGAGATATGAGTCTGCACAGTGTTGGAGTTGAGAAGTCAAGTGTTACAAAGCTAGTTGAGTCATTAGCTCAGAAAGTTCTTGAGTTTGTTGAGTCTGAGTTTGACTTACTTGTTGAGCAAGTAAGCCAACTACCATTGAAAAGTCATTAACTCAAGTTCAGCTAAGAAAATTAATCTTTAGGAATCCAATCATGGCAATAAATTTCAATGAGTTCTTTAAGGAATTGAAAGTAGGTGTTTTCTCTGTTTATCCAAGCATATCTGATGTAATTTATGCTCAGAGTATTAATTTGATTCCGAAGTTTGATGTTGTCTACGATGATGGAAGGAAAAAAACACTAGCAATAGTTAGTGTCTATGATGCTGCAAAAGCCATTCAATACGATAATTTGTCTGAGAAAATTGAAGATGCTCAGTCAATTGAGAAGAATGAAAATCACAAAATAATTTTCAAAGCAATAAGTCCACTGATAACTACATGGGTGAATGAAGGCAATTGCATAGCATGTAGTAGGACACTTACATCTCTATTCACAAAGATTGCAATAAATGATCGCTTGCCTCTTTCAGCATTGATTGATGACATAAGTTGGCAACTCAATGAAGAGTTGAAGCACACAGTCAATTCTGCTGAGAAAAAATCAATAGCTCTTGCGCTGCAGAATTTAGAAAATATCAATCGCTAGTCTCTTGCTGATGCATATAAGAAAGCAATTTCACAGCATTTCTCATGCTCTTTAGTGAGACTTCACAGTAGATCCTTGTTGACTGAAACTGCCCATGTCCATGCAGCTTCTGAATGACCTTATTGGGAAAATTGATTCACAAAGCGATCAGTACTTTTGTGCTTGCAAGACAATCACCAAGTCTTCTGCGATCACTACCAACAATGAAGATCACATCAAAAATTCCAAGCAAGAAAGTGATGTTCCTCATCACTGATTGCATGTAGGTGCATGGCTCACCAGTTTTTGTGTCAACAACATACATACCCATAATTTTCTTGCCAACACTTTGACCATTGAACATACCATCCGCGATGAGTGTGTATCCAATGATGATGATCCACATTGCAAGCATTGGAACGCTGCTGTCTGATGGCATCACTTTGTCTAGTAGCAATAGTGCAGCATAGCCACCAACGAAGGCGAGTGCTTCATCAATGAATTGAGCAGAGAATCGCTTCCCAATTGGTGCGAGTACAAGTGATCGTTCGCTCATTTGAAACCCATCCTTTTATGTGCTTCGTCAATTTCTCGGCGTGTCTTTTCTATACGCTTGCTTGTTGCTTCGTAATCCTTGTCAAAGTCACTTGTCATCTTGTCCATTCGTTCACGATGCTTCTGCATGTCTGCATCAACTTGCTGACTGAATTGTTCGTGTTCTGCTTCCATCTTCTGAAAGCGTGGCAAGAAGAATGTGAAGAAAAAGACTGCGAACACAACGGCACCAACAATCGTGTAAATGATCTTGAAGTTCACGAACTTGTAAGCAGCCTTGCCCATGAGATGAACACCACTGCCAACAGTGTTCTCAGGTCCTAGACTCTCAAGCAGCTTGTTCTTTGCTGCTGCAAACTCAGCGTCTGACAACACCCCTTGTTTGTGTAGCTGATTTAGCTTCTCAAGTTCTGATCCAACGCTCATATTTGTCCTAATGAATTGTCAGTTAAGCAAAGAAATACGCCAATACAAGCAACACACCAATCCACTCTACTGCCCAATACCATTGGGGTGGAAGAATGTGCTCTGGAATTAGCTTGAGTAGTCTATGAACTACATAGATGCTGATGAATGGCGATGCAACGATCAATAGAACTATTGAGATGAACTTAATTTCATAGTCGCTCATGGTTAGTAATCATAGTCGTTATGACAACAACTCTACTGCATTTCTCATGCTCTTTGGAGAGACTTCGCAGTAGATCATCGTTGTCTGCAAGTTGCGATGCCCAAGCAGCTTCTGAATGATCTTTGGGTTGACTGAGTTCTCAGACAGATGGGTAGCGAAGAAGCGACGACCACTGTGACTTGATGCGCCCTCAATGCCACTTTCACGATAGATGCGACCAAACCACTGTGAAAGAGTGTTCGCATCAAAGCCATCAACATGTGATTTCTGCGAGTAGAACAGTGCTTTTGTCATGTCTGTGAAGTGCAAGACTTGCAAGTCCTTCGCCTTCAGCTTGAAACGAGCGCAAAGATAGTCAAGCAGTTCTTCACGCAGCTTTTCGGGAAGCAAGAAAGTGCGACCACGATTGCCCTTCGTTTCGTCAGCAGTCAGATAGACCTCGTCTTTGATCGTCCCATCCTCGTTCAAGACATGCTTGAGCGTGAGACTTGCAATCTCGCCCACACGCAGACCACCCAAGTGGGACATGAACAACATGCATTTGTTTCGAGAGTGGTGTTTTTTCTTTGCAATGTGGAGAAGTACTTTGCGATATTCACGATCAGTGAGAATTCGTGCTTGTGACATGTTTGTTTCCTTGCGAATGTAACTATTTATGAGATATATGATATATCCGTACATTCGGTAGGAAAACCTTTTGCCTAATCCCATGCCATTTACTTGGAAATCAACGAGTTACACCAACAATGTTGAAGAATGTCTATTAGTCAACATTTTGGGGAAGAAAGACGCTGAGAGCGTTTGACAGTCCAAGACTGACATTGAGTCACTGACCGCGACAAAATCGCTTGTGCGTGGATCTGATGCGTGTGTCAGTGACTTGCTGACATGCCTCTGCGCTAGCCAACGCAGACGAACGCTGAGCAGAGGCAAAAGGAAAGTTCTACCTCGTTCTCAGAACGCTCTCAGCAGCCCCTAAACCTAGCGTTCCGTATATGGTCCGTATACAAGTGAAAAAAGAGCGTGTGCTTGGATCTATGCTGTTTGTGGCGTACTATAGAAATATAGTAACGACCACTTTTGGATGGAACCTCATATGACTACTGTTGCCCAACTTCTCGCTCAGAAAGCTGCCCTTGAAGCCCAAATTGAAGCTGCTCGTAAAGCTGAATACGCTGAAGCGATTGCTCATGTGAAAGCGCTTGTCGCAACGCATGGACTGACTGCACAAGATATCTTTGGTGGTGCAAAGCGTGGACGCAAAGCAAGTGGGTCAGTTGCACCCAAGTACAAAGACCCAATCAGTGGTGCGACATGGACTGGTCGTGGAAAAGCACCAAAGTGGATTGAGGGCAAGGAGCGTAGTCAGTTTTCTATGTAATTCCGCAAATTTGGAATTCACTAAACTTAGACTTATACGATGAAGAAATATATTATTTCTGCCGTTGCACTAATTGGAGCTTCATTGGCGAATGCTCAGTGGTGGAATCCAATGGCACCTAAAGATTTTAATGATTGCATTATTAAGAACTTAAAAGATGGTATGGGTGAGGATGCTGTGTCTGCACTCAAGTATGCTTGCTATCAAAAATTTGGAGAAAAAGAAGAAAAGTTAGAAGAAGCAAAAAGAGCAATCAGATACAAAAAATGTGGTTACCCAATTGAAATTAGAAAATCAAGTGGCGTGTTTGATATTGAATTTGAAGATGGAAGACTTTCAAGTCAAATCAAGCAGACTTTGGATAAAATTAAAATAGATGATTATGATGCTGCAGCCAAGCGCATCAAGATGCAAAATAAAAATGAATTTTCTATCTCTTATATAAAGATAGGATTAACGAAATCAAAAACATGTTCCACTAAAGAAAATGCATATGAAGCAATTTCTTATTGTGGAGATAACTATAATGGATTGGGTGCGCAAATGTATGGTACTTTTTCTTGCACAGAAATTCCTCCAAAGATGACACGATATGGTTATTGCATAATTGGATATGCTCCTGTTTTTAAAGAATACGATGATAGTTTGTTAGATCATATTGAATCTCGTGGTTTTTGCAGAAAATCAGCAAAATAATATGACAAGCGTATCTGCATACAGAGTTTATAGAACATCATGCTGCCATGATGTATTTGATGAACCCATGTATGCTTCATCAAATATGACCACAGTTTTTGACACTGATGCAGAAGTTACTTGTGTCTGTGGAAAAGCCTATTCTGTTGATGAAATGGAATTTGTGGGTACAAAAAGGCAATCAATTGATGACTTGATGATGCTAGGTATAGGTGAGATACAAATCCCCTCATTCCTTCGCAAGAAGAAGTAGATGGCTGCAATATACAAGGCGATTTGCAAGAACTGCTCAAGCGAAAAGAGAGTTCTTTGGGGCGATGGCATGTACTATATACAGTACCAATGCTCTAGCTGCTTAAAGACAATTAATATTCCAAGACACGCACCAAGACCAAATCGTGAAGGTCGTGAAGTACCAAAATTTCTAGAAACAATTGCCTTTCATTCTTATCCTCCAACGCCAACTGATGAAATCATACGCTTCACTGATGCTGAGTTAAATTACCATCTGAAAAATCATGTTAGATGGCAAGTTGGAAATGATAAATGGGATGAATTTGAAATTCAGAAAATTCTTCAAATTCTTGGTTGCGAATGTTTTTCTACTTTTGAGCGAGTAAGCAGAGACTCATCACCATCAACGAAGTGTGATACATGCAGTTCAGTTGATTTCCAAATGACTCTAGATAAATTAGCTGATTAATAAAGTAAAGGCTAGGAATTATTTGAATTTGGGAGCAAAGTTCTATGCATGAACACAAAAGAACTTCTCTCAAATCTCAGTCAGTTCATTGGAACTGAAAAATACTATCGCATCACACATCGTCACTTATTGACTGATGGGACCAAATACCTCGCTGAGCAAGCTGAGTGCTTTTGGTTGATGACAGCCATCGCTTCACATCTACCCAAACAGTTCCATGACTACTTCGCTGTCGTCAATCTCACAGTGAAAGACAGTGCAGCACAGTTGACACTAGATGATGGAAATGGGAACATCTTTGCAAGTCAAAAGATTGAGTACACAGACTTCCCACTGTCTGAACTGAAACTGTACTGTGCTTTTGATGGAGAGTATTGGGTGATTATGCTAACGAGAGAATATTGAGATGAAATCAGACCAAGCCAACTACATCACTAATAGGATGTATGGAGATGATCCATTAAAGTACCCATGTGTCAATTTTATACAAGACCTTCTTTGCAATATTGATGCAACAGTAGAAAGCGAAGATATTCCTTTTGATGATTTAATTACTCTTGTCATCACTGAATTGCAAATAATAAAGTCAATATTTTGGGGATATGAAAGTGAAGTTTTTAAGAGACTGATTTCTTTGATTGAGGATTTTATATATGACTATGGTTTCAAGCTCAATAAAAAGACCAAAGACACTTTGCTAGAATGTATATTTCTTTTAAAGTATTTGGGCGAAAGTCAAGAAAATTTAGATTCGTACCCAAGTGAATATGCAGAAGATGATCCAAGAGAGATGATTGTTCGTACAAGCATTTGGCAGAAAGTGCAAAAGAAATTTGATAATCCAAATATCAAGTGCCCCTCTTGTAGAAACGAATTTTCACAAGTTGCATTTGAAGTGACTAGGACTCTGTACGCTGTTAAATGCCCTAAGTGCAATCAATCAATTAGTCCTTGATTTTCTTCTGAATTTTGAAGGTTCAGTTGGCTGCTCATCAAGCCACAGACCTATCCTAGCGATCCTAGCTTCCTTCTCAGCATCTGCATAGCGTGATCTGTCTTCAACAGACTGTTCACGCTCGTACTGCTTGTAGTGCCAAGCTAGTCCACGCTTGATCTGCTCAAGACAAACATCTGTGTCATCTAGTCGCACTTGACCAACTGTGCGCCCATAGCGATCTTGCTTGAACCAAGTTACAGACACATCTCTGTCAAAGACTAGGTCAGATAGCGATTGCTTCGCCCTCTGCCCAAATGCTTGTGCTTTCTCAGGTGCATCTATGCCCATGAGTCGTATGACATGTCGCTGCTTCGTGTCATCTAGGACTGTGATCGTGTCTCCATCTGACACCCCTACGACATGACCAAGTAGAACATCTGCATGACTGACCAAGTGCAAGAAGATCAGCAGTACAAGTCCTATCCATCTTGAGAGTTTCATCCTTCAAGTTTGTCATATTTTTTGAAAATATCAATCTTGACTGTGAAGTGTTTAGGATGAGAAATATTTAGACATAGCTTCGCTATTAAAGGTCTTCTGAGTGACCTTTTCCTATATGCGAGAGACTAACAAAATGTGATCCATTCACGACATGGACTCACGGTCAATAACGCATTTGGCAATCACCACAGAATCTTGTCTGTGTTGTCTTCGCCTACTTCCTTCGTAATGTATTCCATCCATCCACTATCGCAAATATCCTCTTTATGTTGAAAGTCAATTTCAAAGCATTCTTTGGATGCTTGCTCTACGATTTTTGGTAAAGTGTTCCATTTGAAATCTTTTGGAAAATTACCCAAAGCTGCATGAAGATGAATTCTCTTTTTCCCATTTCCATCTTCCCATCCCTTTAAAAAGTTTAATTTTTCTGAATGGTGTCTATAGAACTTCTGCTTCCAAATCAACTTGTTTAATTTGTATTCAAATCTTTCGTAGATTTTGGGTATGTCTTCTTTGGTTAGATAGTGATCTACTCGCATCAATCCATTCATAGTGAACCATTTTTGGTTGAGCGTTAAAGTTAGGGCAATTTTGTATTGATCTGACATCTCACAAAGGAATTCTCTTGCAGCTTCTTTGCAGTTTGGTTTTGATAGCTCATGCTTTATGAGATATTCTCTTATTTCAAATAGTTTCATGTCTGTATTTATCATAATGTACAGAAACCATATAAAAATGTGTAGATTTTTGGGTAAATTGGCTAGGAATTAAATGGCTTTGGGAAAAAAATTGAGTCTTCATTTATTGATTTATGGAGAAATCATGAGTTCTATTCTGAACAGTTTCAAGTTGGTTAATGCAAAGCGTCCAAATGCACTTGATCCAATTCAATTTCGTCGCCAAAAGCTGAGCGAGAAGATTGGGCATCAAATCGCACTTGCAATCGCTCTCAAGAATGGAGAGACATACGCTGTCAAGCGTCAGCGCAATGTGCGTGATGAAGCTAGTGGACTGTCTACGACTGTAGAAGTCTCAAAGAAAGTGAAGCAATGGTGGTTCGTCAACAACGACACTAAGAAAGTCGCTGTACAGCTTCGCTATGGAAGTCGTGTGATTGACTTCGCTAAGGGTAAGAATGCAATTGAAGTCAATGATGGTGATGAACTGATTCAAGCACTGACCAAATTGCGTGATGCAGTGCTTGGTGGTGAGCTAGATGCTCAGATTGAAATTGCTAGTGAGGCAGTCAGAACTAGATTCAAAAAATAATTCATTTATTTATAACTAGGCGTATAGCATGTTGAGTACTGACTAAAGTTGAGTGAAGATTGCAAAAATCTTCCTCGCTTAAGTCAGATTCTAAGAATGGTCTTGGATCAAGAGATTTTATGGGTGTTATTTCAAATATATTGCCAACGTCATCTTTTACTGCTGAGTGTGGTAATAGAATTATTTGTGGTGAGTATGTTCCACCATCAATTACTAGCCAACCTCTCACGCAATCATAAAGAGGGTTTTCGTCTGAGAAGTTTTGTGCGTTTGAATGGCAATCATTAGGAGTTGGTTCTTTGCCATTAATTAAATTTTTTCTGAATGGCAAATTTATTGCGCTTTTAATAATAGATTTCAAATGCAATGTATATCTGTGGATTTCCTCATTGCTGAAATCATTAAAAACAAAAGGCATATATTCAAAATTTTTTGTTGCTGTCGACTTTGCTGCATTGACCACTAATTTCGCGAATAGAATTTGTTCTTGCGTAAATCCATAGTAAAGAGAGACTTCCAGTTATTCTATTAATCTGCATTGTGAATTCGGTTCCAGACTCTGGGTTTTTGGTTGATAAATGCCATTTGTTCTTATCTGAATAATCTTGACTGAGGTCGTTTTTTAATGGATAGAGAATTCCAAATGCATAATCCGCGGGTCCATCCCCATCTATATATTTGTATTTGCCTCTATCATCTATTGTGATATTTAATATGGCATCCTTGGGCTCTAATTTGAATGTGCCATGAACGGATTTTTCACTACCTCTTGCTGAGCAAGTTAGAAATATTGTCTCTGAATATGAGTTGTTTGCTATTAATGAAGCGAAGATGATGGCTGTTATTTTTAACTTTTGCATTGTATTCATGACTGGCTCGATTGCAATAAATAGTTAATGCGCTTAAAAGAATTTTTTCCCTCATTCAAACCATTCAAGGCAACAATTAAGTTGCAACATGATAAGTCTACAGTAACAACTATATTCTTTTCTGACTCTGCAAGCAACTTACGAAGGATGCTTAGTGAGCTTTTTGGCAAGAACAATGTTGTAAGCGTGTCTGAGATCATGAACGAGTCTCCTCATAGCGATCAGATCCAACTTGAAGCTACTTTTGATGCAGTATCAATGCGATCACAGCATCCCAAGCTGAAAAGCGCTCAGAACCACGATGCTTCAGTTACTGAGACTACGAAGACACTCAGTCCTCAAGAGCTTCAAGTGAAGTCGCTTGCTGATAAGGCTGAAGACTACAAACAGCAAGAGAAAGCACTGAAGGCGCGTCAGCAGATGGCGAAGGCTCAGCAGAAATTGATGAAGGCGATGAAGCCTCCAAAGAGCCAACTATAAAAATATAGTAGGGTGAATACTGCTAGAAAAAACTGAATACAGGGGTTCTAAATGAAAAAAAGTGAATGTCTTCACTAAACATTCACTTTTCTTTTAGGCACGCTAGAACGCTGTATTCATGAGGGTTACGAGGCAGCGCATTATTTACGAATGCGATGCTCTACCAACTGAGCTACAACGGCGAGGTGAAAATTATAGCTTTGCGTGGTAGCTGGTGATGCGCTCGACCTCGTTGCGCGAGCCCAGAACGACGCTCACGCGCTCGTGCAGCTGGGTGGGCTGCAGGTCCAGGATGCGGGTGTGGCCGTTGGTGGCGGCGCCACCGGCTTGCTCGATCAGCCAGCTCATGGGGTTGGCTTCGTACATCAGGCGCAGCTTGCCGGCCTTTTGCGGTTCGCGCTTGTCCCAGGGGTACATGAACACGCCGCCACGGGTCAGGATGCGGTGCACGTCGGCCACCATGGAGGCGATCCAGCGCATGTTGAAGTCTTTGCCGCGAGGGCCTTCGCTGCCCAGCAGGCATTCATCCACATAGCGGCGCACGGGCTCGGCCCAGTGGCGCATGTTGCTCATGTTGATGGCGAACTCTTTGGTGTCGGCGGGCACTTGCACGTTTTCATGGGTGAGCACGAAGGAGCCTTGTTCGCGGTCGAGCGTGAACATGACCACGCCATCGCCCACGGTCAGCACCAGGGTGGTTTGCGGGCCGTACACGCAGTAACCCGCAGCCACTTGTTGTTTGCCAGGCTGCAGGAAGTCTTGCTCGCTCACGCCCTGAGTGGACTCCGGCTTCTTGAGCACGCTGAAGATGGTGCCGATGCTGACGTTGACGTCGATGTTCGAAGACCCGTCCAGGGGATCGAACAGCAACAGGTATTCGCCTTGCGGGTAGCGGTTGGGCACGGGGTGGATGGTGTCCATCTCTTCAGAGGCCATGGCCGCCAGGTGGCCGCCCCATTCGTTGGCTTCGAGCAGCACTTCGTTGGCGATGATGTCCAGTTTTTTCTGGACTTCGCCTTGCACGTTTTCGCTTTCGGCGCTGCCCAGCACGCCGCCGAGTGCGCCTTTGTTGACGGCATGGCTGATGCTTTTGCAGGCACGGGCGACGACTTCGAGCAGCAGGCGCAGGTCGGCCGGGATGTGGCCTTTGCTGCGTTGCTGTTCAACCAGGTAGCGGGAGAGGGAGATCTTGCTGCTCATGGTGGCGGTCTTTCAGTTGTTCAGGGCGCGGCTGACGACTTCGCGCACGTCGTTGGACAGGTCGGCCTTGGCGGCCACGCGTTCGATGGCGACTTTGGCCGCACTGCGGTAGGGCTCGGCCAGTCGGCTCCAGCGGTCCATGGCGCGGGCCAGGCGGGCGGCGACTTGCGGGTTGATGGCGTCGAGTGCGAGCACCTGCTCGCTCCAGTACACATAGCCTGCCGCGTCGGCGCGGTGGAAGGCGGCCGGGTTGGCATTGCAGTAGCTGAAGATCAGGCTGCGGGCGCGGTTGGGGTTGCGCAGGTTGAAGTCGGGGTGCTGCATGAGCTGGCGCACGCGCGGCAGCACATCGCCACCGCGGTCAGGTGCACCGCCTTGCAGGGCAAACCATTTGTCGATGACCAGAGCTTCGTTTTTGAACAGCTTGTGGAAGAGTTCCAGGGCGTCTTGCGCCAGGGCATGGCCGCTGACCACCAAGGCCGACAGCGCGTTGAAGCGCTCGGTCATGTTGCTGGCATCCTTGAACAGCTGATACACCTTGCCCGGCAGCACGTCGTCACCTTGCTGCACGGCAGCCAGGCAGAGCATGGTCATGGCCAGGCCTCGCAGGGCGCGGCGGCCGCTCGATGTGGCGTCTGGCTGGTAGGCGCCGGGTGTGCGGTACTGCTCCAGGGCCCAGGCCCAGTCGGCCTGCAAGGCGGTGGCCAGTTGCAGGCGCATGGCTTCGCGCAGGGCGTGTACGCGCTGCGGGTCGACCACGCTGAGCTGGTCGGCGATGTAGTTCTCTGACGGCAGGGTGAGCGTGAGCTCCTTGAAGGCCGCGTCCAGCTCGGGGTGGCGCAGGACTTGGCGCAAGGCTTCGATCAGTGCAGGCGACAGCGCTTGTGCACTGGCCATGTCGGCATCGGTGCCCAGGGCCTGCACAGCGCTTTGCAGCATGAGGCGTTGGCCCGCTTCCCAGCGGTTGAAGGCGTCGCTGTCGTGGGCCAGCAGGCTCATCAGTGCATCGGTGCTCAGGCCATCTTGGAGCACCACCGGGGCGCTGAAGCCGCGCAGCAGCGAGGGCACGGGCTCGTTGTCCAGATTCACAAAGGTGAAGTGGGCGACGTTGTCGGTCAGCACCAGGGTCTGCTGCAGGGCGCTGGCATCGCTGCCCGCCAGTTGCAGTGGCAGGGCGCGACCGTCCTGGGTTTGCAGGCCCAGGGTGACGGGGATGACGAAAGGCTCTTTGGCGTTCTGGCCCGGTGTGGCGGGGCAGGTCTGCGACAGGCTGAGGGTGTAGCTGCGCTCGGCCGCGTTGTAGAGGCCACGGGCCTCCAGGCGCGGGGTGCCCGCTTGGCTGTACCAGCGCTTGAACTGCGCCAGGTGCTGGGCCAGCGCGGTGCCGGGGTTGGCGTCGGCAATGGCCTGGGCAAAGTCGTCGCAGGTCACGGCCTGGCCGTCGTGGCGCTCGAAGTAGAGCTTCATGCCACGCGCAAAGCCTTCGCGGCCTGAAGGATCGGAGACTGGCGTGGCCGCCAGGGTCTGCATCATGCGCACAACTTCGGCACCTTTTTCGTAGATGGTGACGGTGTAGAAGTTGTTGATCTCGACGTAGCTGTCAGGCCGCACGGGGTGGGCCATGGGGCCGGCGTCTTCGGCAAACTGCACGGTGCGCAGCACGCGCACGTCTTCGATGCGTTTGACAGCGCGGGCGCTGTCGATGCCCGCCATGTCCTGGCTGAATTCCTGGTCGCGGAAGACCGTCAGGCCTTCTTTCAGCGAGAGCTGGAACCAGTCGCGGCAGGTGATGCGGTTGCCGGTCCAGTTGTGGAAGTACTCGTGGCCCACCACCGATTCGATGTTGCCAAAGTCCACATCGGTGGCGGTGGCGGGGTTGGCCAGCACGAACTTGGTGTTGAAGATGTTCAGGCCCTTGTTCTCCATGGCGCCCATGTTGAAGTCGCTGGTGGCGACGATCATGAAGCGTTCCAGGTCCAGCGGCAGGCCAAAGCGGGCCTCGTCCCAGGCCACGCTGGCCATGAGCGAGTTCATGGCGTGCTCGGTCTTGTCGAGGTCGCCGGGGCGCACAAACACCTGCAGCAGGTGCTCGGTGCCGCTGCGGCTGGTGATGCGTTGCTCACGCGCCACCAACTGGCCCGCCACCAGGGCGAACAGGTAGCAGGGCTTTTTGTGCGGGTCGACCCACTTGGCAAAGTGACGGCCGTCTTCCAGATCGCCTTGCGCGACCAGGTTGCCGTTGGAGAGCAGCACCGGGTACTTGGCCTTGTCGGCGCGCAGCGTGACGGTGTAGCTGGCCATCACATCGGGACGGTCCAGGAAGTAGGTGATGCGTCGGAAGCCTTCGGCTTCGCACTGCGTGAAGAAGGTGCCCTGGCTCACATACAGGCCCATGAGCTGGGTGTTCTTCTCGGGGTTGCAGGTGGTGAAGATTTCCAGGTCAAAAGGCTCATGGCCTTCGGGCAGGTTTTCCAGCACCAGCACATCGCCGTCCATCTTGAACGAGGTGCCGCCACCGTTGACCAGCACACGCGCCAGATTCAGGTCTTCACCGTGCAGGCGCAGCGGCTGGGCCGCCACATCGGGGTTGCGGCGCAGGCGCATCTTGTTGAGGACGCGGGTTTTGCTGGGGTCGAGGTCGAATGTCAGATCGACCGTGTCGATCCAGAATGCCGGGGCGGCATAGGCCTCCCGATGGATGGCGACAGCTTGTCCTTCACGCATCACGTTGCTCCATGGTTTTGTGTTGTGCCAGTGCGGCTCAGACGCCTTGTTTGAGCGAGGCTTCGATGAAGGCATCGAGGTCGCCGTCCAGCACCTTTTGGGTGGCCGAGATTTCGACGTTGGTGCGCAAGTCCTTGATGCGGCTGTTGTCCAGCACATAGCTGCGGATCTGGTGACCCCAGCCCACATCGGTCTTGGTGTCTTCGAGCTTTTGCTGCTCTTCCTGGCGCTTGCGCATTTCGTAGTCGTACAGGCGCGAGCGCAGGCGTTGCCAGGCGACGTCGCGGTTGCTGTGCTGGCTGCGGCCGTCCTGGCACTGCACCACGATGCCGGTGGGGATGTGGGTCAGGCGCACGGCCGAGTCGGTTTTGTTGATGTGCTGACCGCCCGCACCGCTGGCGCGGTAGGTGTCGGTGCGCACGTCGGCCGGGTTGATGTTGATCTCGATGGAGTCATCGATCTCGGGGTAGACGAACAGCGAGGCAAACGAGGTGTGGCGACCGCCCGACGAATCGAACGGGCTTTTGCGCACCAGGCGGTGCACACCGGTTTCGGTGCGCAGCAGGCCGTAGGCGTATTCGCCTTCGACCTTGATGGTGGCGCTCTTGATGCCCGCAGTGTCGCCGCCGGTTTCTTCTTCGACGGTGGCTTTGAAGCCTTTGCGCTCGGCGTACTTGAGGTACTGACGCAGCAGCATGCTGGCCCAGTCACAGGCTTCAGTGCCACCGGCGCCGGCCTGGATGTCGACAAAGCAGTTGAGCGGATCAGCGGGGTTGTTGAACATGCGGCGGAACTCGAGGTCTTCCACCAGTTTGGTCAGCTTGGCCCCTTCGGCCTGGATCGTGAGCAGGCCGGCTTCGTCGCCTTCTTCCTTGCTCATCTCGAACAACTCCAGGTTGTCCGCCAGCTCGTTGGTGAGGGTGGTGATGGTCTCGACCACGCTGTCGAGGCTTTTTTTCTCTTTGCCCAGTTCCTGGGCTTTCTTGGGGTCGTTCCAGACCGCCGGGTCTTCGAGCGATGCGTTGACGGTTCTCAGCCGTTCAGCTTTGGCATCGTAGTCAAAGATACCCCCGAAGTTCGTGGGTCCGGGCGGTCAGGTCCGCCAGCGTTGCGCCAATCTGATTGATGTGTTCTGCGTCCATGAGATTCTCTTTGGTATTCGGTTCACTAAACCGTCGATTTTCTCATGACTTGCTCCCGCAGGCCGGGTGCGGCGGGGTTTAAAACTTGTGTCCGTAGGAGAACATCAGTCCCGCATTGCCCAACGTTTGCATCTGAACCGAATCGTGTTCGGAGAAGTTGTAGCCGATGGAGGGGATCACGCCAGGGGAAAAACCATGGTTGTTCAGCGGAACCTTGTTCTGGTATTTGCCCACATAGCCGTAGATGATGCCGCCGCTGACTTTGATGAACAGCCTGGGGTTGTCAAACAGGCCGTTGAACTGTTGGCCCACATAAGCGTAAGTGGAAGGTTGCCCGAACGAGTTGCTGAAAAAGCTGATCCCACAAAAGCGCCCGCCGGGCAGCTGTTCGTCCAGGGCCACCAGCACCACCGGCTTGTGCTCAGCGCTGTAGCTGAAATGGTAGGTGTAGGGCGAAAAAGTGAACTCGCCCCGGTGTGTTGGCTCAGGCGCACCTGGCACAGACAGGATGTCGGGGCAGTAGCGGTTGCTGTTTTGAGCCTGCGCGGCCAGGCTGCAGCCCAGCAGAACCAGCACCAGCCAGATGGATTTCAGAATGCGCACAAATGGCCTCTTTTTTCGGAAAGCGGCCATTTTAATTGGCCGTCGCGACAGTCCAATGGCGCTGCGCCGTCAGGCCAAAAAGTCTTCCAGCAAACGGGCCAGTGTCTCGGGTTGGTCGTGGTGCATCATGTGCCCGGCATCCTGGATCACCTCGACGCGGGCCTGAGGCACGGATTTCAGGCGTTCGTGGTACTCGGCCAGGGTGTAGGCGCCCTTCCACCACTGGCCCAGTGAATCGTCAGAGGCCTCCACGGCCAGCAGGGGCGGGGTGATGCGTTTGTACATTTCAAGCGCTTCTTCGACCCGGTAGATGTAGGGGTTGGTCACCTTGTGGGCCGAGTCACCCAGGATGCGCCACTGCCCGTCTGCGTCCTGGCGGGCCCAGTGCTGCGCCAGCCAGTCGGCCTTGTCCTGCGGCAGGCGGCGGTTGGTTTTCATCAGGCGGGCGGCCACGCCGGCGGCGTTGGGGTAGGCCTTGAGTTCGTTTTGGCCTGCGCGCTGGGCCTGGAGTTCGTCCAGCCACTGTGCCATGCGCCCGGGCGCTTGCGATGGGCGGGCCACGGCCAGTCCAAAGCCTTCGAGGTTGACGAGGCGGCGCACACGCTCGGGTCGGGCGCCGGTGTACATCATCACCACATTGCCGCCCATGCTGTGGCCAACCAGGTCAATGGCCTGGCCCGGGTAGAAGTGGTTGAGCAGGGCGTCCAGATCGCCCAGGTAGTCGGGCAGCCAGTAGGTGTCGGTGGGCTGTGATTCGGTCAGGCCATAGCCGCGCCAGTCAAAGGCAATGATGGGGCGCTGCTGCACAAAGGCCTCGCTCAGGGCGTCGACCATGAACTGGTAGGAGGCGGCCACGTCCATCCAGCCATGGGCCAGCACCAGCGGGGTGGCGTTGCCTGCGGGGTTGCCCCAGTGGCGCACGTGGTAGCGGCAGCCGCGCAGTGACACAAAAGTGCTCGTGGATTCTCGGGAAACTTGGTACATATCTGCCCAATCATACGGAGACAAACCATGCAAAAGAGTCGCACCCATGACCGCTACGCCAGCGTGCACCAGGGCTTTGGCTGGAAAGTGCCGAAAAACTTCAACATCGCCCAGGTGTGCTGCGGCCGCTGGGCGGCTGACACCGATGCCGCACGCCGCGTGGCCATCGTCGAGCACGGGAGTGAGGGCCAGCACAGGCGCTGGACATTTGCGCAGCTGCAGCAGGCGGCCAACCGCCTGAGCCGGGTGTTGGCGGGCTTGGGCGTGCAGCGCGGTGACCGGGTGGCCATCGTCATGCCCCAGCGTTTTGAGACGGCAGTGGCCTACATGGCCGTGCTGCAAATGGGGGCAGTGGCCATGCCGCTGTCGATGTTGTTTGGTCCGCAGGCGCTGTCTTTTCGCATCAACGACAGCCAGGCGCGGGTGGCCATTTGCGACGAGGCGGCAGTGGCTGCGGTGCTGCAGGCGCGGCCCGATTGCCCAGGCTTGCAGACCTTGATTGGCGTGGGGCAGGCCGCCGGGCAGGCCGATTTGGACTACGAAGCGGCGCTGGCGGTCGAGTCGGACCGGTTCAAGCCCGTGAACACCCGCGCTGAAG
>Ga0228701_1000927_pt1 | contig 21556 bp, 19 predicted proteins | sample McNCre117_Aug_MG_2_FD_178017 | JGI IMG/M metagenome (GOLD analysis project Ga0228701, IMG submission 178017) | Freshwater microbial communities from McNutts Creek, Athens, Georgia, United States - 11-17_Aug_MG | ecosystem: Environmental > Aquatic > Freshwater > Creek | place: USA: Georgia...
CTGACCAGGGCGATCAATGACGACGAACTGGATGTCGCCGCCCACGGCTTTTTTGTCCAGACGCATGTGTTCGATGAAGTCCAGAGCGTTATCAGCAGCATTCAGCACCGGGCCGCGCACCGGCAGGCCGGCGCGCTCAATCAAGGCTTTCAGGCGCGCCACAAAGGCGGCATCCACCTTGCCCAGACGTTGCGACAACTCGACCGCCATGACCATGCCGCAGCCCACCGCCTCGCCATGCAGCCAGACGCCAAAGCCAAGTCCTGCTTCAATGGCGTGACCAAAGGTATGGCCAAAATTCAGGATGGCGCGCAAACCCGCCTCACGTTCGTCTTGCCCGACCACCCAGGCCTTGATCTCGCAACTGCGTTTCACAGCATGCGCCAGCGCTTGTGGGTCACGGGCCATCAGCGCGCCGATGTTCGCCTCGATCCAGGCCAGGAAATCCATGTCGGCAATCGGTCCGTACTTGATGACTTCGGCCAGACCCGCGCTGAGTTCGCGCTCGGGCAGGGTCTTCAAGGTGTCCAGGTCGCAAACCACGCGCACCGGCTGGTAGAAGGCGCCGATCATGTTCTTGCCCAACGGATGGTTGATGGCAGTTTTGCCGCCCACCGACGAGTCCACCTGCGACAGCAGCGTGGTGGGCACCTGCACAAAGGGCACGCCACGCATGTAACTGGCGGCGGCAAAGCCGGTCATGTCGCCGACCACACCGCCGCCCAGGGCAAACAACACCGTCTTGCGGTCACAGCCTTTGGACAGCAAAGCGTCGAAAATCAGGTTCAGGGTCTGCCAGTCCTTGTGCGCCTCACCATCGGGCAACACCACGGTGTGCACCTGCTTGTAAAGCGGCGCGAGGGCTGCGCGCAGCTGCGCCTCGTACAGCGGGGCAATCGTGTCGTTGGTGACGATCATGGCCGCCTGCGCCTTGGGCAAGTCGGCCCAAGTCTCTGAACGACCGATCAGGCCCTGGCCGATGTGGATGTCGTAGCTGCGGTCGTCCAGCGAAATGGCGACCTTTTGAATGGAAGATGTGGACTCGGACATAGGCCCCGAGTGTAGGGCCTGAGGGTGACGCTCAGCTGGCCGCAGGAGGCTGAACCGCAGGGGCACGTACTGGTACGTGCCCGGACAGCTCCAATTGCATCAGGATCATGTTGACCAGCGTGGCCACCGAAGGCCGTCCCGTGTCGATGGTGTAGTGAGCAGTTTCGCGGTAAAGCGGATCACGGGCGTCAAACAAGGTCCGCAGGCGGCCCATCGGGTCGTCCACCTGCAACAGCGGGCGGCCAGTGTCGTGGCGCACACGGCGGTACACGTCCTCGGGAGCCGAGCGCAAATAGATCACATGGCCGCGCTCACGCAGGTGGCGTCGGTTGGCCTCGCGCAGTACCGAGCCGCCACCTGTGGCGATCACGCCTTCGTGGGTGCGGGTCAGGTCGTCCAGCACTTGTTGCTCGACATCACGAAAGCTGTCTTCGCCTTCACGGGCAAAGAATTCCCGGATCGAGCAGCCCAGGCGGTGCTCGATCACATGGTCAGAATCGACAAAAGGCACCCCCAAGCGACGCGCCAGCTGCCTGCCGATGGTGGTTTTGCCCGAGCCCGGAAGGCCCACGAAGATGATGCTCAAGGGGAAGTCTCACACTAAAAACGGCCCGTGCCTGGTACAAAAGGCGGGCTGATCAGAGGCTGCAAGTGTATTCGACCCGGCCACTGCCTCCTGGCAAGGCCTTGGTGGTGTTTCAGTTTGCGGAGACCGCTGGGCCGTCAGCCACCACCCGTGGGGTCAGAAAAATCAGCAATTCGGTCTTGCGGCCCACCTGATTGCGGTTCTTGAACAGCCAGCCCAGCAACGGCACATCGCCCAAGGCGGGCACTTTGGCTTCGTCGTTGCGGTCGGTTTCTTCGTAAATGCCGCCCAGCACCACGGTTCCGCCATCTTCCACCCGCACCTGGGTTTTCACATGCTTGGTGTTGATGGCGTAGCCCGCCGGGGTGATCTGCCCAACGCTGTCGCGGTTGACATCGACCTCCAGCACCATCGAGCCGTCGGGCGTGATCTGGGGTGTCACTTCAAGCTTGAGGCTGGCTTTGCGAAAAGTGATCGATGTCGCCCCGCTGGCTGAGGCGGTTTGGTAAGGCAGCTCGGTGCCCTGCTCAATCAGGGCTTTGGTCTGGTCTGCGGTGACCACACGGGGACGCGAGACCACCTTGCCCCGGCCATCGGCTTCGAGGGCCGAGATTTCCACATTGATGAAACGGTCCGCTGTGGCGTTGAACAAGGACACCGCAAATGTGGCCGGGGCGCTGACCGTCTGCCCCGCATTGCCTGCGGGCAGGTTGATCTGGTTGCCCGGGGCGGTACCCGCCCCTGCAGCCACATTGGTGGCCCCCATGCTCAGGGTGTTGGCCCTGCCTTGCACGGTCAGAGGCACGGCCATGCCCGTGCCCAGCCGCACCCCCAGTGACTGGCCAAACTGGTCATCGGCCTCGACGATGCGGGCTTCGATCGCCACTTGCCGCACAGGCACATCGATTTGCGCCACCATGCGCTGCACATCCACCAGGCGACTGGGCAAGTCTGAAATGAACAACTGGTTGGTGCGCGGCTCAGCCAGCACACTGCCACGGCTGCTGAGCCAGCGGGCACCTGAACCGACCCCGGCACCGCCGCCTTGTAGCCGCTGTGCCACCTCGCCCGCCCGGGCATATTGCAAGCGGATGGCCGCCATCTGCAAGGGGCTGACGGCTTCCAGAGCCGACAGGGCTTCGAGTTGCTTTTTCTCACGCACGGCCCATTCGTCTTTGGGCGCGACCCACAGCACCCGCCCGTCCTGCCGCGCCACCAGCCCTTTGGACTGCAACACGATGTCCAACGCCTGCCGCCAAGGCAACTCAGTCAGCCGCACGGTGACTTGCCCGGTCACGCTGTCGGTGGCCACCAGATTGAGGCCGGTGAACTCTGCAAACACTTGCAACAGGGCTCGCAAATCGATGTTCTGAAAATTCAGGCTGATGGGGCGGTTGTCTTGCAGTTCAACGGCCACAGGAGCGGACTCGGGGGGCATGGCCGTTTGAGCGACAGTGCTGGTGACCATGAACCAGGCGCACACTGCGACGAGGCCTCTGGCCCTGCCTGTCAACGTGCGGTTCGCCCGAGGCGCTGCGAATTCGACCAAGGTGTTCATGGCGACGCTCCTTCAAAGTGAAGTTCGTGCAGCACACCCTTTGACGAGCGCAAGCGCACACTGGTGGGCTGAACAGCATCAATGCGCCAGCCCTCTTGCGCAATGCGCTGCCCAGTGCGCACCCGCACCACATGAGGGCCTGCAGCCAATACGGCTTGCCATTGCCCCTCTTGTTGCCACAAACCCGCCAGGCGCACACGGGCCAGGGGCCATTCCAAAGGGTCCGCAGGAAATACCGCCGACGGTTCAGGCAGCAGGCGTTTCGGGCCTGCTGCGGCTACACGTTCAGGATGGGCGGCGGGCATGATCTCTCCCGCCAGCGCCAACGCGAAAATCTCATCCCGGTTTTGCACCACCACCGCACCCCCGCTAGCAGACTGCTTCGGCCAGGCCTCGGGGCCATCCGGGCCAGGCTGCAACCAGACCCGCAGCACCGCATCGACTTGCACGCCCGCAGCACCCGCATGGGGGTCTGCGCCTGCCGTCGCGATGCGGTTTTGTGGTGCCACGCTCAGACGCTCCATGGACCACACCGGCCCCGCCGCACTCAGGTCGGCCCATGCTTGTTGCCAATCCACAAAACGCCCCGTCATCCGCAAGGCTACCGCCTGACTGGGCCAGGAGGGGGTGGACAGGTCAGTCACGGGCTCGGGCAACGGGCGCATGGATGTCACCCGCAGACCATGGCTTGTCAGGGCTTGTTGCAAATCGGGCCACACCCGGGTGACGTTCTGCTGACCCGGCAGCATCCGGACAAGTGCAGCGGTGGGCGCCGGCTCGTCTTGGGCGGGTGCGGGCGTTGCGGGCTGCGCAGAGGCAATCTGCACAGCCAACCGCTCCACCGCATCGGCCACTTGCAGGTGGTCATGGATCTGATCGTCACACGCCAACCCAACCAGCCCCGCACCGACCAGCACCCCCACCCCGGCAAAGCGGCGCTGCCTGAACCAGCGTGCCCCTGTGCGCCACCCGTCCTGCCAACGCTGGCGCCAAAGCTCAACCTCTCCGGTACGAGCATCACGGGGCCAATGCAGGTTCATGCCCCCCTCCCATGCGCCGCGCAGCATCCGGCCGAGCACCCGTCTGCAGGGCGGGCCATGCGCCTTGCCAAGTCACCGCCACAGCCAAGTGCCCGACACCCGGCCGGGTGTCATGGCTTTCACCAGACGAGACGACTTCGTTCAGCCCAGCCACGGCCAAGGTTTGTCCCAGCCGTTCAGACAAGGCCTGTCCAGCCAGACCCATGCGCTGCGCGTCGGGCGCCTGGGCTTGCAGTTCCAGGCGTCCCGATTCGATGTGCAGACGCTGAAACTTCAAGCCGCTGCGAGGGGCTTCGTCCTGCAAGGCCGCATGCACATCAGCCAAAGCTTGCTGCTGCTGGCTCACCCTCATCAGATGGTTTTGCAGGCGTTGGCGGACTTGCCCATCCTGGGCCCGTTGTTGTGCCGCCTTGGCCTGAGCCTGCTGCTGCGTGGCCAGCGCTTGCAGTCGTCGCAGCTCTTGTTGCAAGGTGCTCGTGCGCATGGCCACAACTTGCAACCCCGCCCAAGCCAACAACAGGGTGCCAACCAACCCAGCCAGAAATACCCCTAACTGCTGGCGCAAGCGTTCTTGCCTCACGCCTGCGGGGTAGCGCAACAGGTTGAATTCCACGCTCACAACCAGGCTTTCAAAGCCAGCCCACACGCCACCAATCGAGGCCCCACTGGCGAAAACAGCACTTGCTCGACCTCACCGGCCTCGACCGGTTCGGCCACGACAGTCTCTGGGCGGAGGCGAAACAACCAGTCTTGCGAGGGCCGGGTCAACAAACTGGACAAGCCCCCTTGCAGAGCGCCTGCAGCCCGCTGTGCGGCTTGCATTTCGGGCTCAACCGAACTCAAGGCCCAATGCGCTGCACGAAGATGGCGCTTGAATTCCGCCAACTCGTCTCGCGCGCACCCAACCCAGACCACCTGACGCACCAAACCATCACCGCCGGCCTGCACTTGCCAATCAAAGTTGACCTCCTGCGGGGTGCAGCGCAAAGCTTGGGCCACTGCCAATTGCACTTCAGCGGTGCAGTCGTCATCGGGCCAGTCCAGTGGAAATGTCAGCTGACCTCTCACCACACGCTCAGTCGGCCAAGCCAGTTGCAGACGATGGTCTGCTCCCCGCAAGATCTGCAAAGCACGGAATGTCAGATTGTCAGAACGCTCACCTGCAGCGTCGGCAGGGTTCACGGTCAGGGCCATAGCGGCCAGCGCCTGCCGCCAAACCCGTGCATGAACCTGCACGTCGAGCAGCGACGCCGGGGGCTCGACCACGGTGCTCGCCTGCACCCGGGCGAGATCAGCACCCTGGCGCGACAGGGCCACCAATGCCCAGGCCTGTCCCAGAGGAGCCAACCCAAAGGCCCGACGGACGGGCCGGGTGGTCATGTGTCTCCAAAACTGCGCCAACGCCTGCATGGAAAGCCTCCTGAGATCAGCTCTAAAAGCTGCATGGGAGCGGTTTTTTAACATGGATACCCGACAAGGACAATTGTTTTTTAAATCCAAAGAATTCACTTTTAATCAAAGCCGAGGCAGCACGCGGGCCAGGATTTTTATAATGTCCGGCGGCTTGCATCCTGCGGGTCGCCCCACCATCCGCCCTATGCCATCCCCAAACACCCCACATCGCGACGCCAGTCAACCTCATTCAGGCGAAACGCCACAAGCCTCTTCCTGGCTCCTCAAACTGGCTTTGTGGGGCGTGGGCCTTGTCGTGGCAGGCACATTGGCCGTTGTGCTGGCGGTGGGCATGGCCATGGTGGTGGCTTACCCCAACTTGCCCGACATCTCCGACCTGGCCGACTACAAACCCAAATTGCCACTGCGCATCTTCACAGCAGACGGCCAATTGATGGGGGAATTCGGCGAAGAGCGCCGCAACCTCACGCCCATCCACGAGATCCCCCAAGTGATGAAAGATGCCGTGCTGTCGATCGAAGACTCGCGCTTTTACCAGCATGGTGGCGTGGACTATCTGGGCATCTTGCGGGCCGGCGTGGCCAACATCGGCCGCACCAAAAGCCAGGGCGCATCGACCATCACCATGCAGGTAGCGCGCAATGTGTACCTGTCGACCGAAAAGACCTACACGCGCAAGATCTACGAAATTTTGCTGACCTGGAAGCTGGAGCACCTGCTGACCAAGGACCAAATCCTCGAGATCTACATGAACCAGATTTTTCTGGGTCACCGGGCTTATGGCTTCGCCTCGGCCAGCGAGGTGTATTTCGGCAAGCCCCTCAAGGACATCACCATCGCTGAAGCGGCCATGCTGGCAGGTTTACCCAAAGCACCATCGGCCTACAACCCGATCAGCAACCCCAAGCGGGCCCGTTCGCGACAGCTGTACATCATTGAGCGCATGGAAGAAAACGGCCACATCACGGCCGCTCAGGCCAAGGCCGCCAAGGCCGAACCTTTGAAACTGCGCTCGGCCGCAGACAAAAACATCCTGCACGCCGAATACGTGGCTGAAACCGTGCGTCAGATGGTGTACGCGCAATATGGACAAGAAACCTACACCCGTGGCCTGAATGTGTACACCACGCTCAAGGCCCCCGAGCAGCTCGCCGCCTACAAATCGCTGCGTCAGGGCATCATGGACTTCGAGCGCCGCCAGATTTACCGGGGCCCCGAAAAATTCGTAGACCTGCCTGCCGATGCCAAAAAACTCGACGAAGCGATCGACGATGCCCTGGACGAGCACCCGGACAACGGCGATGTGATGTCGGCCGTGGTGCTGGAGGCATCTCCCCGCAAAGTGGTGGTGGTGCGTGGCAACGGCGAGCAGATCACCCTCAGCGGCGACGGACTCAAACCGGCCCAGTCGGGCCTGTCGGACAAGGCCCCCCCTGCCAAGCAGGTGCGCAGAGGCGCGGTGATCCGCATCGTGCAAATGCCCAAAGGCGGCTGGGAAATCACGCAACTGCCCGAAGTCGAGGGTGCACTGGTCGCGATCACCCCGCAAACCGGTGAAATCCGGGCGCTGGTGGGCGGTTTTGACTTTGCCAAAAACAAGTTCAACCACGTCACCCAGGCTTGGCGTCAGCCGGGGTCGAGCTTCAAACCGTTCATTTATTCAGCAGCGCTCGAAAAAGGCTTCACCCCCGCCACGGTGGTCAACGATGCACCGCTGTTTTTTGATGCCGGTGTGACTGGCGGCCAACCCTGGGAGCCCAAAAACTACGATGGCACATTCGACGGCCCGATGAGCCTGCGCAAAGGCCTGGCCAAATCCAAAAACATGGTCTCGATCCGCGTTTTGCAGTCGGTTGGCGCACGAAAAGCCCAGGAGTGGGTGGGCCACTTTGGCTTTGACGAAGAAAAGCACCCGCCCTACCTGACCATGGCGCTGGGTGCCGGTTCGGTCACCCCCATGCAGATGGTCACCGGCTACTCGGTGTTTGCCAACGGCGGCTACCGCGTGCAACCCCACCTGATCACGCGCATCACCGATCACAAGGACCGCGTGCTGGTGGACAGCCCCGCGCCACAGCAACCCGATGAAGGCCAGCGAGCCATCCCGGCACGCAATGCGTTTGTGATGAGCAGCCTGCTGCAAGAAGTGACCCGCTCGGGCACTGCCGCCAAAGCACAAGCGACCCTCAAGCGGCCCGACGTTTATGGCAAAACCGGCACCACGAACGATGCCATGGACGCCTGGTTTGCCGGTTACCAGCCCAACCTGGCCGCTGTGGTCTGGATCGGCTATGACACCCCGCGCAAGCTGGGCGACCGCGAAACCGGTGGCGGCCTGAGCCTGCCCATCTGGATTGGCTTCATGGAAACCGCCCTGCGGAGTTTGCCGGTGTCCGAACCCTCCGTGCCTGAAGGCGTGGTGAATGTGAACGGCGACTGGGCCTACGAAGAATTCGCCCACGGCAACGGCATCACTTCTTTGGGCACGGGTGAGGCCTCCGCCAAGGGCTCTGCCCCCGCTGGCGAGGACAAAGAGAAAAACCGCATCCTGGATTTGTTCAGGAACTGAGGCCTTGGTGGGCGACCGCTGCCGCCCACCGCACCCAGGACGGCGGGTGCAAACGTCAGGCGTTGAACGTCAAAGGCAGACCCGATTGCTCAGACGCATACCGCGACAGGCTCGCCCAAAATTCACCCTGCCCTTTGGTGTCTTGCCAATGGGTGCCGTCAAATTTGTAATGAAAGCCCCCACAACGTGCTGCCAGCCACACCTCATGCAGCGGCTTTTGCAGGTTGATCACGATCTGGCTGCGGTTGGCAAAGGTCAGCGTCACCATGCCGCCCACCCGCTGGTTGTCAATGTCGGCATCGGTGTCGTCGTTCAGACGATCGCTGCTGGTTTCCACACCCGCCAGCAGGCGCTCAGCCTGGTCCATGAATTCAAGGTCGGTCATTACAATCGCTGCATGTTGAAAGTATGGAAGATTCTAGTCACCGCGCTTGCCCTTGCAGGCAATGCGGCTGTACTGACCGGCTGCGGGCAAAAAGGCCCGCTGGTACTGCCCAATTCGCCTGAATCGGCAGAACGCGCCACACTGCCCCAAACACTCAATCCCTGGCATGCCACCCCGCAAACGCCTGCGCCCCGGCCCGCCCAACCCCAGACCCCAGAAACACCCCGCCGCCCATGACTGCCTCGCTCAACGCCACCTTGCCCGGCCAACCCCACATCGCCTACGCAGGCGATCAGCTCATGGTCGAGGGCGTGCGCCTGTCCGATCTGGCCCACGAACACGGCACGCCCCTGTTTGTCTATTCCAAAGCCGCCATGCTGGCGGCGCTGGCCGCCTACCAACGCGGCTTTGCCGGGCGCAATGCGCAAATTTGCTACGCCATGAAGGCCAATTCCAACCTGGCGGTGCTGCAAGTCTTTGCCGAGGCTGGTTGCGGCTTTGACACCGTCTCGGGCGGCGAGCTGGCCCGCGTGCTGGCCGCCGGTGGTGATCCGGCCAAGGTGATTTTTTCGGGCGTGGGCAAAACCCGCGCCGAGATGAAGCAGGCCTTGCAAGTGGGCATCGGCTGCTTCAACGTGGAAAGTGAAGCCGAACTCGATGTGCTGAGCGACGTGGCCGTGGGCCTGGGCCTCAAGGCCCCCGTCAGCTTGCGCGTGAACCCCAACGTGGACGCCAAAACCCACCCCTATATCTCCACTGGCCTCAAAGGCAACAAATTCGGCATCGCCCACGAAGACGCCCTGCGCGCCTACCGCCATGCGGCCAGTCTGCCTGGACTGAAGGTGGTGGGCATCGACTGCCACATCGGCTCGCAAATCACCGAAACCACGCCCTATCTGGACGCCATGGACCGCGTGCTGGACCTGGTGGCCGACATCGAAGCCGCTGGCATCGCCATCCACCACATCGACTTTGGCGGTGGCCTGGGCATCAACTACAACGGCGACACCCCGCCAGAAGCCGATGCACTGTGGGCGCAGTTGCTGGCCAAGCTCGACGCCCGTGGCTATGGCCAGCGCCAGATCATGATCGAGCCGGGTCGCTCCCTGGTGGGCAACGCCGGTGTGTGCCTGACCGAGGTGCTGTACCTCAAGCCCGGTGAGCAGAAAAACTTCTGTATCGTCGACGCCGCCATGAACGACCTGCCCCGTCCAGCCATGTACCAAGCGTTTCACCAGGTCCTGGCCGTGAGCCCACGGACGGGCGAAGGAGCTGGCGAGGTCTACGACATCGTGGGTCCCGTCTGCGAAAGCGGCGACTGGATCGGCCGCGACCGCCAATTGCAGGTGCAAGCCGGCGACACCCTGGCCGTGCTGTCAGCGGGCGCGTATTGCATGAGCATGTCGAGCAACTACAACACCCGAGGCCGCGCCGCCGAAATTTTGGTGGACGGCACGAAGGCCCATCTGATCCGCCAGCGTGAGTCGGCGTTTGACACCTTTGCACTGGAGCAACTGGTGGGTTGACCCGCGACCCGCGCTCCAGGCGAGGCGGGAACAGGTGCTTGAGGCGCTGGCACCGCCCTCCCCATGAGCCACTTTGCGCCAAAAATCGTCGGTTGGCGCCAGTCCTTCAAGCACCTCTGAGATTGTGCGCACGTCGCCAGATTCGCCAGCCCAACAGTGCGGCCAGGACCAGGCCATAGACCCACACCTCAATGACGTTGTTCTTGCCTGCCCGCATCCACCAGAAGTGCAACACGGCGAGCACCGCCACCGCATAGACGCTGCGATGCAGGACCTGCCAGCGGCGCGCACCCAAGCGGCGGATGGCGCCGTTCCACGAGGTGGCAGCCATGAGGGCCAGCATGGCAAAGGCCAACGATCCGACCAGCACGAAGGGGCGCTTGGGGATGTCATGCGCGATGTCTGCCCAATCCAGCCCCATGTCAAACCAAGCGTAGCAGACGAGGTGCAAACTGGCATAACCAAAGGTCAACAGACCCAACATGCGCCGAAAACGGGCCAGCTCGGGCCAGCCGAGCACACTGCGCAGCGGGGTGATGGCCAGCGCCAGACACAAGCCACGCAGTGTCCAGTCACCCGTGGCGCGGATCAGGGTTTCGGCGGGGTTTGCACCAAGCTGGTCGGTGAATGTGCGCCACACCAACCAGGCCAAGGGGCACAGGCCCAGAACGAGCAAAGCCCACCAGGCTGTGCGTGAGCGAAGCCAGGTCCGCATGTTCAAAAGTATTTCTTGAGGTCCATGCCTGCGTAAAGCTGCCCCACCTGAGGCTCGTAGCCATTGAACATGAGCGTCTTGCGCTTTTTGGCCAGCAGGCCGTCTTCACCAATGCGCCGCTCTGTGGCCTGGCTCCAGCGGGGGTGGTCCACGAGGGGGTTCACATTGGAATAAAAACCGTATTCCTGCGGTGCGGCTTTTTCCCAGGATGACAGCGGCTGTTTGTCGGTGAAGCGGATTTTGACCAGGCTTTTTGCACTCTTGAAACCATATTTCCAAGGCACCACCAAACGCAGCGGTGCACCGTTTTGCTTGGGCATGACTTCACCGTACATGCCAAAAGCCAGCAGGGTCAGCGGGTGCATGGCTTCGTCCATCCGCAGGCCTTCCACATAGGGCCAGTCCAGCGCACCGCCCCGTACCCCCGGCATGGTCTTGCGGTCGGCTTGCGTGATGAACTCGACAAACTTGGCTCCGGGCAAAGGCTCCACGCGGCGAATCAGCTCGGCCAGAGAGTAACCCACCCAAGGGATCACCATCGACCAGCCTTCCACACAACGCAAACGGTAGATGCGCTCTTCCATGGTGCTGAGTTTCAACAGGTCTTCTAGGCCGTAATTGCCGGGTTTTTTCACCAGGCCTTCGATGGCGACCGACCAAGGCTGGGTTTGCAAGGTGTGGGCATGGCGGGCGGGATCGGACTTGTCGGTGCCAAATTCGTAAAAATTGTTGTAGCTGGTCGCATCTTTGTAGGCGGTGGGTTTGTCCATCGTCACCGCCCCGGGCACCGCAGAGGATTTGCCCGGCAAGGGCATGGCACCGGCGGTTTGGGCCAGCGCCTCACGCGACGCCCAACCCGTCAGGGCCAAACTCGCCGTGCCAGTGGCCAAACCCATGAGGATGTCACGCCGTGACTGGTAAACCGCCTCGGGCGTGATGTCACGGCTTGAAAGGTGAATACGCCGTGTCGCGAAAGATGAGTACCCCATGTCTGTCCAGTCTGCCCCAACGAGGCTGTACAAGTGATTGGGCATTTTGATCTTTTTAGAATACCCCTGCACCCGCCCCATTCAATCCCCGAAGAATGCAGATGCATCCAGCCATGTGCTGTTGATTGAGGTGAAGATCGCCATTCACCAGGCCTTGCCCATCGGCCCCGGGTTGGCAATGATCGAGCTACCTCGGCATGAATTCAAATTCAAAGCTCACCTGACATCCTCTCCCCGCGATGCGCAACCGCAGCTTGCGAGAAAGTCCGGACGCGGTCATTGAACTTTGACTGGTGATACCCCTTGACGCCAAAAGGTGAGCATGGCGCTTCTGGAAGCAAATGAATCAAATTAATAAAATCATTGCACTATCGCTTTTATTGAAATCAGCATGCCCCGCCCCGTGATCGAAGTGATCGATGACAACGAAGACATCCGCCGCATGTTGAGGCTCGTGTTGGGAGCGCAAGGCTATGACGTGCGCCTGCACGCTGGTGGGCAAGCGTATCTGGACGCTGCGCCATCCACACCAGCCCATGTCATGTTGCTGGATGTGCGCATGCCGGGCATGAGCGGGCTGGAACTGTTCGCCAACATCAAGGAACGTGGAGAGACCATTCCGGTGGTTTTCATGAGCGGAGAAAGTCAGCCGCATGAAATCGAAGCGGCAGCAGCGGCTGGTGCAGTTCAGTTTTTGTGGAAACCTTTCAACACCCAACAATTGCTCGATGCCATTGCTTCAGGACTGAAATTGAACCGGCACACTGCCGGTTGAGCCTCAAAGGGTGCCGTAGCTGTGCAAGCCACTGAGGAACATGTTGACCCCCAGGAACGCGAAGGTGGTGACCACCAGCCCCGCCAATGCCCACCAGGCAGCCACCGTACCGCGCAGGCCCTTCATCAAGCGCATGTGCAGCCATGAGGCGTAGTTGAGCCAGACAATCAAGGCCCAGGTTTCTTTCGGGTCCCAGCTCCAGTAGCCGCCCCAGGCCTCGGCGGCCCACAAGGCCCCCAGCACGGTGGCGATGGTGAAAAATGCAAAACCCACCGCAATCGATTTGTACATCACATCATCGAGTACATCCAGTGCGGGCAACCGCTCGGCAATGCGGCGGCGACCCAGCAAGATGCCCGCGCCAATCAACGAAGCGATCAGGGCATAACCGACCCAGTAACTTCCACCCGCTTCGGCCACCACGCGCACCCGAAACGCGATCGGCACAAAACACAGGGCCACACCCAACAACCAGATGGGAGTGAGCTTGTACCAACGGGTTTCGCCCGCCTGCTGCTTGATCAGGTAGGCAAACGCCACCATCGCGGCCAGTGCAAAAGTGCCGTAGCCAATGAAGTTGGCTGGCACATGGAGCTTCATCCACCAGCTCTTGAGTGCAGGCACCAACGGCTGGATGGCGTGCGCCTCACGCACCAGCGTGTACCAGAGCAAAAAGCCAACGGCAGCGCTGACCACCAGCATGACAAATGCACCCAGGGCACGGGTGCGGTAGTGGTCTTCGTAGTACAGGTAAAAAACCGCCGTCATCCAGCAAAACATGACGAAGACTTCGTAGAGGTTGCTCACCGGAATGTGGCCCACATCGGGGCCGATCAGGTAACTTTCATACCAACGCACCAAAGTGCCCACCAGCGCCAGCCCCACACCCAGCCAGGCCATGCGGCTGCCCAGTGTTTCCAGGACATCACTTTGCCCCCGAATGAACATGCCCGTCCAATAGAACACGGTGCTGATGAAAAACACCATGCTCATCCACAAAATGGCCGACTGACTGGACAGGAAATACTTGAGCCAGAACACTTGCTCGGCCCGGGCCAGATCACCCTGGTAAGACGAGATCGCAAACAGCGCCACCCCCGACACCACCAGCATCAGTGTGCGCAGCGGTCGCCAGAACCAAGCCAGTGCCACGGCGGCAGGCACGCTGGCCACCAAAATGCCCTGCTCGTACACATCCATGGCCGCGCTGTAGCGACTGAAGGCGAACACCATGCCCAGCAGGGCCAGCACGGCAAAGCCCCAATCCAGCACGCTGCGGCGCGAGAAATAACCCGGGTTCAAAGTCACGGTAGAAGTCATTGGTTTTTCTTAGAACGGCCCAACAAACGGGCGCTCAGTTGGTCAAATTCACGGTCCACATCCAGCGTCTGGCGGTTGGACGACAAGGCCAAGCTGGCTCTGGAGCCCGCCCCTTCTGGGGTAAGCCAAACCCACAGGCGGCGCTCGCGCACATAGAGCATCGCAAAAACGCCCAAGATCAGGAAAAAACAGCCCAGATAGACCACATTTTTGCCCGGGGCTCTGGCCACCTGGAAAACGCTGGCCTGCACCTGGGTGAAATCCTTGAGCAAGAAGGCCATGGGCGCGGGATAAAACGGGGCATCGGACAGCGCCAGCACCGATTGCGACATGAACCCCTGCAGCTTGTCGGCGGGCAAGGGTTTGACGCCCACCTGCTCACGTGCGGCGGCTTCGAGCTCCAGCAAGGTGCCGTTCAGGATGCGCACAAACATCTCGCCCGCACGCGCCCGTTCGGCCTCTGGCACGTTGGCTTCCAGAAAGTCACCCAATGCCTGCAGGCCCGCGACTTTTTTGCCCTTGACCTCTTCCTGTCCGGCAAACAGGCCCAGGGCACGGGCCGCTGAATCAGCCAATTGCATGGCCAACTCGGGGCGTTTGGGGTCGACAGCCTTGCGGCCATAACGCTGGGCGGCCCGGGCACGCAAATCGGCATCGGCCAGGGCGGCCCTCAATCGAATGAAACCGTCCAGTGCCATGTTCTCGTCCGCTGGCGGGCGCAGGTAGCGGTAAGGTTCGGCCGGACTCTCGCGCATGCCCAGCAAAAAGACCGGCACGCCATCACCGGCGTCCACCGGCACCATGTAGTTGTTGTATTCACGCGCCTGCCCGGCAGCATCACGCAACTTGTAGCTCACGCTCGGACCCACGTTACGCAGCTCTTTGGTCTGGCTGGTTTTGTGGCCTGCGCCCATGCGAGAGTCGATGGCACTGCGCAAATCCACCTTGCGCACATCGGCACCCGACTCGGCACCGCGTCCACCGGCCATGTTTTCGACGTTGATCACCCGCAAGCCGGTGAACTCCAGGCGCATCTTGTCCGCGCCGTTGGTGAGCTCGGTGCTGCTGCCCACGATGCCTTCGACTTCAAACGCTTTGCTGGCAGCTGCCATGGGCACGGCCTGCAACTTCACGCGAGAGCCCCCGTCGTCAAAACTCGACTGGTAAATCTCGATGCCTTTGAAGTTGGCTGGGTGGTTGACCTCGACGCGGGCCTCTTTTTTCTCACCCGTGGCCTTGTCGTGGATCACGATGTCGCTGGCAAACAACTTGGGCATACCGGTTGAGTAGTACTCGACGATGAACTTTTTGAGTTCCACCGCAAAAGGCAGCTCCTGCAACAAGATGCCATCGGACTGATTCAGAATGGCAGTGCTCGATGCCGTGTTTTCGGCCACCATCAGGTTGCCCCGAAACGCCGGGTTGCGTTCGGACAAGCGGTGTTTTTCTGGCACATCGGCAATCAACCCGCCTCCGCTGTACACGGCTTTCCCGCCCAGCAGCATCTGGGCACGCACGATCAGGTCACCGTCGAGCAAGCCCCCCACACACACCAGCACGATGGCCGAGTGCGCGGCAATGTAGCCGATCTTGTTGGCAGCCCCAGCCTTGGCCGCCAGCATCCAGCCTGTGCCTTGTGAGGTGTCACGCGACTGCAGCTTGACCTTCCAGCCGCCAGTGGCCAGCAACTGGCCGAGTCGATGGGCGGCAGCCTCAGGCGTTTCGTTCAACAGGCCTTCGGCCTTGTGGTGAAACGCCTGGAGACTTTGTTCACGGATGTTTTCCTTGTACGTCTTCAGGTCGCTCAAGATCTTGGGCGTATTGCGGGCAATGCACAGGCTGGTGCTGACCACCAGGAACGCCAAAATCAGCAAAAACCACCAGGCGCTGTAGACCGAGGTGAGCTTGAGCGTCGAGAAAACCTCGGCCCAAAACGGCCCGAATTGGTTAACGTAATTGGATGAGGGCTCATTTTGCTTGAGCACCGTACCGATCACCGAGGCGATGCAAATGACCGTCAGCAACGAAATGGCAAACCGCATCGAGGCCAACAAATCCATCGTGGCTTGCCAGCGGGGTGAGCCGCGCTCGGGTTCAGGGCTGAAAGCAGTCGTCATGGTGGTGGGCGGATTCAGGCAAACTGCCGACAAACAAAAAGCAGCGCACAAGTTGGAGAAAGTGCCCGCTCAAAACAAAAAAGGCCGGTGAACCGGCCTTGTTTTTGACTTCACTGCCGATGCCTGGATTGTGGCTCAGCAAGATGAATTTTCACTGAAGTCCCCGTCTCGCCAGGGGGCAAGCCCAAGGCGCGGGGTGTTCATCAACGCAGGCCTGCCATGTAATCGGAAACAGCCTTGATTTCACGGTCGTTCATCTTGGCGGCCACCTGGGTCATCTGAACGCTGTTCTTGCGAACGCCGTCACGGAAAGCCACCAACTGGGCGGTGGTGTAGTCAGCGTGCTGACCCGACACACGGGGGTATTGGGCGGGCATGCCGGCGCCATTGGGCGAATGGCAACCGGCACAAGCGGCGATCTGGCGGTCAGGAATGCCACCGCGGTAGATGCGCTCACCCAAGGCCACGGTGTCCTTGTCTTTGGCAAAACCGGGCTTGGCTTGCTTGGATGCGAGCCAGTAAGCAATATTGCGCATGTCGTCATCGCTCAGACCAGCCACCATGCCACTCATCACGGCGTTGGCGCGCTTGCCCGACTTGAACTCGCTCAGTTGCTTGATCAAATATTCGGGGTGTTGCTGCGACAGTTTGGGGTTGACCGGAGTGGTCGAGTTGCCATCAGCAGCATGGCATGCGACGCACATGGCAAATGCGGCCTCGCCTTTGGCCAGGTCAGGTTTGGCGGCTGCGGGGGCAGCAGCGGGGTTGGCCAGTGCAGAACCTGCCACCAAGGCGGACAGAGTGGCTGAGATCAGGAAAGAGGCAATTGACTTCATGGGCGTCGTCCAAAGGGTTGGAAGAATGGGCGCAAAACCCAAGGATTCTACAATGAGGTCTGCGTCAGTTTCCTGACGACCCAAGGCCCCCTGATTTATGAGCTCCAGCCCCCGCGTTTCTTCTCCTTCACCCCAAACCGTGCCCGCCACCCCACAGGCCGTCACGCCCATGGGCTGGATGCACACCGCCCGTTTTCTGACCACCGCCGCGCAACTGCACCATTTGCCCGCGATGGACACACCCGAAATCGCCTTTGTGGGCCGCTCCAACGCGGGCAAATCCACCTGCATCAACACCCTGACGCAGAAAAAGCAGCTGGCCTTTGCCTCCAAAAAACCCGGCCGCACCCAACACATCAACCTGTTTGCGCTGGGCAAACAGGGCATCACCGACGCCGTGCTGGCCGATCTGCCCGGTTACGGCTATGCCGCCGTGGCCAAAATGGACAAGCTGCGCTGGCAACAGGTCATGGCCAATTACCTGGTCAGCCGTGAAAACCTCAAGGGCATCGTCATGATGTGTGATCCGCGCCACGGCCTCACCGAGCTTGACGACATCCTGCTCGAAGTGATCCGCCCCCGAGTCGAAGAGGGCCTGAAGTTTTTGATCATCCTGACCAAGGCCGACAAACTCACCCGCTCGGAGCAAGCCAAAGCCCTGTCGATTGCGCGACTGCAAGCCGGCGGTGGCGAGGTGAAACTGTTTTCTGCCCTGAAAAAGCAAGGCGTGGACGAGGTGGCCAAATTGCTGTGGGACTGGACCCACCCGAGCGAAGGCGACGTCCAGGCCACAGTGCCTATTGCGCCAACCGAAGCCGAACCCGAAGCCCTGGACGAGTGAACCCACGCCTTTGACAGCGCCGGATCGCCGCCCGACATGGAGTGATCCCCTGTGACAACGCCCTCCCCCGCTATCCAGACCTGGCAACAAGAACTGCCACACGGCATCACCCTGAGTTGTCGCGCCTGTGGCGAGCCGGGTCGCCCCGTGCTGATGTTTTTGCACGGCTTTCCCGAGGCCGCCTTTGTCTGGGACGGGTTGCTGCAGCACTTTTCAAGGCCTGAGAACGGTGGTTACCGCTGCGTGGCCCCCAATTTGCGCGGTTACGAACACTCCAGCGCCCCCACCGAGGTCCAGGCCTATCGCGCCAAGTTTCTGGTGCAAGACATCGTCGCCCTGATCGACACGGAATGCCCCAACAAGCCGCTGGCCGCCCTGATTGCGCATGACTGGGGTGGCGCTTTGGCGTGGAACGTGGCCAATCAACACCCGACTCGGCTGCGCCATCTGGTCGTCATCAACTCGCCCCATCCTGAACCTTTTGTCCGGGCCATGCAAAACCACCCGGGTCAGCAAGCCGCCAGCGCCTACATGCATTTTCTGGTGCAAGCCGATGCAGCCATGCAGCTTTCGGCCAACGGGTTTGAGCGGCTTTTCGGATTTTTGCGTGGCCAAGATGCCGAACTCAGCGGAGAACTGACTGGCCCCTTGAGCCTGACTGCCCAAGCCGCGCCCTGGCTCACACCCGAGGTACAAGACCAGTACCGCCATGTCTGGCGACAAGGGCTGGACGGTGCCTTGAACTATTACCGGGCCTCCCCTTTGCGCCCCCCTACCGCGCAAGACCCCGGGGCAGCGGCCGTCAGCTTGCCCCCCGATATGCTGCACATTGTCGTGCCCACGCTGGTGTTGTGGGCACAGGACGACATCGCCTTGCTGCCGTGCCTGACCGAGGGCCTGGAGACCTACATCCCAGTGCTGACGGTGGTGCCCATTGAGAACGCCACCCATTGGGTGGTGCATGAGCAACCGGACAGGTTGATTCGTGAAATTGCGGCGTTTTTGAGCGCCCAGCCCCGTCAGAATCAATAGACCGAGGGCTCACCCTCGGGGCGGGTTTTGAAGCGCTTGTGAACCCAGTAATACTGCTCGGGCATGGTGGCAATCAGGGCTTCCAGTTCACGGTTCATGCGCTCGGTGTCGGCCTGCACGTCTGCGCTCGGGAAATTTGACCACACCGGTCCGATTTCGACGCGGTAGCCGGTTCGGGTCATGCGTGTGGCGACCGTGACCACCTGGGCCCGCCCCAAGCGGGAAAAGCGGGACAGCGACGGCACAGTGGCCGCTTGCATGCCGAAAAAAGGCACAAACAGGGATTCCTGACGACCGAAATCCATGTCGGGCAACAGGTAAAGTTTGTCGCCCTCGCGCAAGCCGGACACGATCGGCTTGACACCCCCATGGCGGTAATACAGCGCCACAGCACCGGAGCGGTTGCGTCCGTCACGCACCCAATCGTCCAGCGCCTGATGACTTTGGGGCACATAAATACTGGCCATGTGCACCCCGCCCAACATGGTCAATGCCGTACCGCCAGCGTCAAGCCCGACAAAGTGAGGGGCCAGCATGACCACCGCCGAATCCCCCTGCAAGGGCGAGACATCGCCCACCAGCATCAACCGACGGCGCAGCTGTGCGGGCGAGCCATGCCAAAGCCACGACCGGTCCAGCAGGGACTGCATCACACCCACCATGTGCCGCCGCGCCATGCGCTGACGCTCGGGGGCAGGCAAATCGGGAAAGCACAGCCGCAAATTGACCTGAACTATGTGCCGACGGCTGTGCGCCAGCACATACAGCACATGGCCCAGCACCCAACCCAGGGCCCGCACCCAGGACAAAGGCCAGGGGGCCAGCAAGCGCATGAGAACAATCAAGGGGTGCATCAGGATTCCCGGCGCGGCTGCTTGTACCGGGCATAACCCCAAAGGTACTGCTGCGGGCATTCACGGATAGTCTCTTCCATCGCCTGGTTGATCTGCACCACGGCGGTGTCCAGATCGGCCGCCAGGACATGACCCAACGCCCGGGTGTGCAGGCGGTAGCCCCGCCCGAAAGACAGACGCTCCCCCCAAATCAGCACCACACTGGCCCCGGTCTGCAAAGCCAGCCGGGCCGCCAGGGTCATGGTGTAGGCCGATTTGCCAAAGAAAGGCGCCCATTGCCCCATGCCCTCGGGGGGCACCTGATCGGGCAACAAGCCCACAGCGTGCCCGGCACGCAAAGCCTTGATCATTTGCCGCACCCCCGCCAGCGTGGTCGGCACCGCCTCCAGGCCGGGGCGGTTGCGCGCCAGCGTCATCACCTCGGCCAGGGCGGGCTGTCGTGCCGGCCGGTAAAGCACCGTGAGCGGGCCGTGGTCAGTCCCAAAGCGCAAAGCCAGCGCCTGCGCGGTGATTTCAAAACAACCCATGTGGGGCGTCAAAAACAACACGCCCTGCCCTGCCGCATAAGCCTGTGCTGCTGCGCGGTCATCGGCCCATTCGATCGCAGGGGGCTGCCCCAGCCACAAGCGTGGCAACTCGGCCGACATGCAGCCCGCCTGCCCCACGGCACCCGCCACCTGGCCCCAGCCTAAACCCGCTTGCCGGACGTTGTCCAGAAATCGGCGGCGGTAAGTGCCTGACAGCAACCAGGCCAGCCAACCGCCAACCCAGCCCATGGCATGCAGGGCCCACAAGGGCCAACGGGAAAAGAAACGAAACCAACTGAGCATGGGGGTGATTTTGCCCTGAACCGACCACCCTGTCGGCGCGAACCTGCCCGGGACGCTGTCACCACTGCCGGTTACCTGTTTTTATCCGCTGGCTTACCGGTTCAGCACCCGATCAGCAGGCCAGGCGCGGCCTAGGATCAAAACACGCAACAAACCACCCAATTCAGCAACACAACGCAAACAGGCCCGCTCCATGAAAACCACCCAAAATGTCCCTTATTTCAGCACCAGCCAGGTGGCCCGCATTTTGGGATTGTCAGTGGGCACGGTCCAGCGCATGGTGGAAAACGGTGTTTTCAAGGCTTTTGTCACGCAAGGCGGCCATCGGCGCATTCTGGCCTCTTCGCTCAGCCGCTTTTGCAGCGAACAGGGCTTTGCCAGCCCCGAGTTGCCACACAGCAAACCATTGATCTGCATCCTGCACGACAGCGCCCATGTGGATGAAGCCCTGGTGCGCATGAGCCAGTGGCCGGGGGTCAAGGTCATCACACATCCGCTGGACCTGATGGGCCTGCATGACAGCATCAGTGCCCTGTTCATCGATGCTCGCATCGGCTGGTTACACGATGCACCGCTGCACCTGCAAGGCAACATGGCCGACAACGCCCAGGTGATCGCCTACAACTGCACCCAGATGCCAACCCTGAGCGCCCTGCACGACACCCCATCCATCACCTTGATCGACAGCGACATCAGTGCCGATTTGGTGCGAGGCTACCAGCTGGGGCTCCAACACAGCCTGCACGAGTCCTCGCCCAAAAATCCGGCCCCGCCCCAAGGACAGGGCCGAGAGGCATATCCAACCAGAGTGCACCAATAAGCTCTGCAAACAACGGGCCCCTTTCACAGGGGGTCTTGAAACGGGGCCAAATGCCCTTATGATTAGCACTCAATGGCGAGGAGTGCTAACCCCCTCACCAGTCATTCAGCACCCATTTGGTGCTTTTGTTTTGCAAACCCCTTGTTTCAAATCCAGGAGATTCCATGAAACTGCGTCCTTTGGGCGATCGCGTGATCGTCAAACGTATCGAAAGCGAAACCAAAACAGCTTCGGGCATCGTGATCCCCGATTCCGCTGCAGAAAAGCCCGATCAAGGTGAAGTTCTGGCCGTTGGCCCAG
>Ga0228701_1000930_pt1 | contig 21487 bp, 18 predicted proteins | sample McNCre117_Aug_MG_2_FD_178017 | JGI IMG/M metagenome (GOLD analysis project Ga0228701, IMG submission 178017) | Freshwater microbial communities from McNutts Creek, Athens, Georgia, United States - 11-17_Aug_MG | ecosystem: Environmental > Aquatic > Freshwater > Creek | place: USA: Georgia...
ACCTCGCGCTGCACCTTGCCGCGGTGAAGGCGGACCCAGCAGATTTCGAAGCTCACCCCGAGAAATACGACATCCCTGATTCGGTGGTCGGTTTCATGGCTGGCGAATTGGGAGACCTGCCGGGCGGATGGCCTGAGCCCTTCCGTTCGAAGGTGCTTGCCGGTCGCAACGTGAACATCGAAATTGGTGACCTCAGCGAGGCTGATCGCTTGTTGCTGAATGGCTCCAGTGGTCAGCGTCGTAGTGCACTCAACCGCTTGCTGTTCCCGGCTCCGACGGCAGCTTTTGAGGCCGTTCGTGAACAGTACGGAGATCTCTCCGTACTCAAGACGGACGAATACCTTTACGGTCTGGAGCAGGGCGAAGAGCACGTCATCGAAATCTCGCAGGGCGTTCGTTTGTACCTCGAGCTCGAAGCAATCGGTGCCGCCGATGACAAGGGCATCCGAACCGTGATGACAACACTCAACGGTCAGCTACGTCCGGTCTTCGTGCGTGACCGTTCCATCAAGGTCGAAACGCGTGCAGCTGAAAAGGCGGATTCGACGCAGCCCGGTCATGTGCCCGCACCATTCTCGGGCGTGGTTTCGCTCAAGGTGGAAGTTGGAGCGACCGTTGCAGCGGGCGAACCTGTGGCTTCCATCGAGGCCATGAAGATGGAAGCTGCTATTACGTCGCCGATTACCGGACGCGTCGAGCGCCTCGCCATCGGTGCAACGCAACAGGTTGAAGCCGGAGACCTCTTGGTGGTGGTCACGCCCCTCACTGAAGCAGATAAAGTCAGTTAGACTTTCTCAGACGTTTCACCTGAAGGACTATTTATCGTGCCACCGCAAAAGAAGACAGCTGCGCCTGCTCGCACAAGCACCTCGAGTAAGAGCAAAGCTGCTTCTTCCAAGAAGGCACGGGCCGCTGAAATCGTCGAAGAAGTTGCCGAAACTCTTGTGGCTCCTGCTAGTGGGCTGACCGTCGAAACCTACGACATCACTGCCGATCATTCGGCCAAGGCGTCGGTGTCGGAACAGCCTGATACTGATTCAGACCAATCAGAAAAGGTGGTTGAACAAGCCCCTGAGGTTCTGTTGCTTGCTGAGATCAAAAACAGCCTCTTCGCTCCGGCAACGGGACTGACCATCGACACATATGACGTGACTGCCGAGGTTCCTGCCGGCACGAGCGAAATTGTGATTCCGGCGGTCACCGGCGAGACTTCTACCCGCGTCGTCGAAGATGCTCCCGTGGGCGCCGGCGAAGCGCCTCTCGAAACTGGGACAATGCCAACGCGTCGTGGTCGTGCCCGCGGAGAAGAGTTCGGCGCCCCAGAGCCCGTGAATATGCTCACGCCGGACCGAATTCTCGATGGACCCAAGCGACGAGAAGCACCCGAGTCGGGTTTCCGCAGATTCGCCTATAAGGCAACTTTTGGCCTCGTCAACATGGGCGACTCCGCCGAGGTGCGCGCTCGTAAGGCGATGGACGTCGTTATCTCGCAGAAGCTTGACGGCGGCACGCGATTCGTCCCCGTCCTCACTCGTAAAGGTGGCGTGGGTAAGACCACGGTAACCACCATGCTGGGAATGGCCTTGTCGCTGGTGCGTGAGGATCGCGTTGTCGCAATCGATGCCAACCCCGACCGAGGCACGCTGGCTGAGCGCTTCAAGCGAACTACAGACCGGACGATTCGCGAGTTGGTCAACAAGGCTGCATCCATTCGTTCGTTCTCTGATTTCTCGGACTTTGTCTCTCGTGACAAGTCACGCCTTGATGTCATTGCCTCAGACACTGACCCCATGCTTTCTGAAGCTTTCGATGAAGATGACTACAACGTCGTGGCGGATCTGGTCGCGCGGTATTACTCAATTGCTCTGACCGACTGCGGTACGGGCATTGTGCACTCCGTGATGAAGCCGACTCTCGACCGTGCGCACGGCCTGGTTATCGTTTCTGGTGGTTCATTCGATGAGGCTCGTCTCGCCGCCGAAACGCTCACGTGGCTCGAGGCGAACGGCTACCAAGAGCTGGTTCGCAACAGCATCGTGGCTCTCAACACGGCGACGCAGGGGACGCAGCTCGTCAACATTGACGAGATTGAGTCACACTTCCGCTCGCGTGTTCGTGCCATCGTGCGCATTCCTTACGACTCGCAGCTCGCTGCTGGCTCGTACATCGACTTCGACAAGCTTCGTCCGCAGACCCGTGAGGCAGCTCGTGAGCTCGCTGCCCTCGTGGTCGAGGGTGTCGCCTAGATTCACCATCGCGAAATAATCGAGCATGGCTGAACGACCGATTCGAATCTTTGGTGACCCGGTACTCACCACGAAGACAGATGAGGTCGGCGCGATCGACGCCGGGGTTGAAGCGCTCGTCGCTGATCTGCTTGACACTGTGGCTTTGCCGGGGCGTGCCGGAGTGGCTGCGACCCAAATCGGAGTGGGGCTACGAGCCTTTAGCTACAACGTTGATGGCGTCATCGGTTACATCCTCAATGCGCACATCGTAGAACTGGGCGGCGAAGTTGAACTGGTCGATGAAGGCTGTCTTTCGGTTCCCGGACTGTGGTTCAAAACGCCGCGCCACACGTATGCCAAGGTTGAGGGCATCAATCTCGCAGGAGACAGAATAACCCTCGAGGGCACGGGTCTGATGGCCCAGGCGCTACAGCACGAAACGGACCATCTCGAAGGCATGCTCTACCTCAGTCGCCTCGAGCCGGAATCACGGCGTGAGGCGATGAAACAGGTCCGTCAATCCGAGTGGTTTTAGCGAGCTAGTCGCCCGGCAAATCTTCGTGCGTGTAGAGCGCTTCGATGTCGTTCGCGAAATCCTTCATGATGACCGCGCGTTTGATGCTCATCTTCGGAGTCAGGTGACCGCTAGCTTCGGTGAATTCCACCGGAAGAATGGTGAACTTGCGAATGGACTCAGCGCGAGAAACGCGCGCATTCGCTCGGTCAATCGCACTCTGCACTTGGGCGATGACGGAGGGGTGCTTGGCGGCATCCGCAACGCTCATGCGGGCATCCAGTTTGTTGTTGGCCAGCCACACGGGCAGCATTTCTGAATCGAGTGTGATGAGAGCGGCGATGTACGGCTTCTGATCGCCAACGACGACCACCTGACTGATGAGCGGATCCGACCGGATGGGGTCTTCGAGATAGCTCGGTGCAACATTCTTGCCGCCAGCGGTGACGATGAGTTCTTTCTTGCGACCCGTGATGGTGAGGTAGCCGTCGTCATCGAGGCTGCCGATGTCGCCGGTCTGGAGCCACTCTCCATCGAACGTCTCGGAAGTAGCCTTGTCGTTCTTCCAGTATCCGTCGAATACGTTGATGCCCTTGACGAGCACTTCACCGTCATCGGCGATGCGGATGCTGACGCCGGGCATTGCCGGACCGACAGTGCCAATCTTGAACTTCTCCGGGCGGTTGACCGTCGCCGGGGCTGTCGTCTCGGTCAAGCCGTAGCCTTCAAGCACCTTGACGTGTAGTGCTTTGTAGAAGTGTCCCAGGCGCGAGCCGAGAGGAGCGGAACCCGAAACCGCGTACTTGACGCGCCCGCCGAGAGCTTCCCTTAGCTTGGATAGGACAAGACGATCGAGCACTGCGAATCGCAGCTTCAGACCGAGTGGGATGTGTCCGTCATCCTGAGCCTTGGAGTAGTCAACCGCCGCGCGGGCAGCGGCGCGGAAAATCTTGCCCTTGCCCCCGGCTTCAGCCTTTTGCTCGGCCGAGTTGTAAACCTTTTCGAAAACGCGCGGAACCGCCAACAGGAAAGTGGGGCGGAACGATTGCATCGAGGGCAGGAGCTTGCTCGTGTCGGGCTGGTGCCCTACTTTCACGCCTCCAGCAACGCAGAGCACGCTGATGAAGCGAGCGAACACGTGTGCCGTCGTGATGAACAGGAGCGTTGAACCATCCGTGTTGATGACTTCGCTCAGGGCCACGCAGGTATTGCGTGTCAGCTCAACGAAATTTGAGTGCGTCAGCACGCATCCCTTGGGACGGCCGGTGGACCCGGAAGTGTAAATCAGAGTGGCGATGTCCTTGCCGGTGGCAAGAGTTCGACGGCGTTCGATTTCTTCGTCGGCGACCTCGCGACCTTGCGCGACCAGGTGCTCGAGCGCATCGACTTCGAGAGTCCAGGTGCTGTGTACGGCAGGCACAGACGAGCGGATGCTGTCGAACCGCGCGTGCATCTCGGCCGTTTCAAAAATAATGGCGATGGCGCCCGAGTCGCTCACAATCCATTGGATCTGGTCGGGGGCACTGGTCTCATAGATCGGCACGAGCACGCCGCCGGCAAACCACATCGCAAAATCGATGAGCGTCCACTCGTACCGGGTGCGACACATGAGGCCGACGCGGTCACCAGGCTTGATGCCAGCGGCCACAAAACCTTTGGCAAGCGAAAAGACCTGTTCGTAGAACTCGAGTGAACTCACGTCACGCCAGGTTTCGCCCTCGGGGACCGCGAACAGCGCATCGTTCGGAGTCTGGGCTACACGATCAAGGAGGAGTTGGGTGCAATTAGCTAGTGGCGCTGCCGGAATGACCGCTGGGGCATCGAACTGGTCCACACTGACTCCTTGAGGTTGCTCTGACTACACTCTACTTATCCCATAATTCTTGTGCGCTTCTCGCGCGCATTCATCAATCTTCAAGCTTTACGGAGAAACAGTGCTCGCGGTCGGAATCGACATCGGTGGAACCAAAGTCGCTGGCGCCTTGGTGAGCGAAGAAGGCACGATCCTGCGCAAACTTTCGGTACCCACTCCGGCCCAGGATTCTGCCTCGTTGGAAGATGCCATCGTTGAACTCTCCCAGGAGCTAAGCGCAGGCGAGACCGTTGCCGGTGTCGGCATCGCGGCAGCCGGATTTATCGATGAAGCTCAATCCACCGTCTACTACGCACCCAACATCGACTGGCGAAACGAGCCCCTGCGAGCCAAGATTGAGGCCCGTACGGACTTGCCCGTGGTGGTCGATAACGATGCGAATGCCGCCGGATGGGCGGAGTACCGCTACGGCGCCGGCAAGTCGTTCACGCACATGACGCTGCTCACGATTGGCACGGGCGTTGGTGGCGCCATCATCACTGACGGTCACCTGTTTCGTGGCGGTTTCGGTGCCGGCGCCGAACTTGGACACATCGCCTTAGTCGACGGGGGCATCCTGTGCGGGTGTGGCCAGCACGGCTGTCTCGAACAGTACGGCTCGGGTCGCGCTCTGCTGCGTTACGCGAATGAACAGGCCAATGACCCGCACAGCGGTCAAGCACTCGCCGCTGCTCGCGATGCTAACGGCCAGGTGAGCGCGGATGCGCTGAAGAACCTGCTCGAGGCTGAAGACCCGGGAGCCCTTGCCGCGTTGACCACGCTCGGTTCATGGATCGGTCGAGGTTGCGCGAGTCTCGCCGCGGTTCTTGATCCGCAGGTGTTCGTTTTTGGCGGGGGAGTCGCCGTAGCCGGGGAGCATCTGCTCGAGCCGATTCGTGACTCGTTCCGCAAATACTTACCTGCTGGCGGGTACCACCCCGAAGCTGAGTTCCGCGTCGCCACCCTGTTGAACGATGCGGGCGTCATCGGCGCGGCCGACCTCGTGCGCATCCACATCGACGGCACGCGCGCGCTCGCGCGCTAGGCTGAAAAACACGAGAGGAGGCGTCATGTTCTTTTGGTTGCTCAAGCACATTTTGCTCGGCCCATTTCTCAAGGCCGTCTTTCGACCGTGGATTAGTGGCGCCGAAAATGTTCCCGAAAACGGTGCTGTGATTCTCGCCAGTAACCACCTCTCGTTCGTGGACTCAATCTTTCTGCCGCTCATGGTCGACCGCAAAGTGGTGTTCCTGGCCAAGAGCGAATACTTCACTGGTAAGGGCCTCAAGGGCTGGTTGACCAAGGTCTTCTTCATTGGTTCAGGGCAGTTGCCGATGGATCGTTCAGGCGGCAAGGCGAGCGAAGCTTCGCTCAACACGGGCTTGCAGGTACTCGCACGAGGTGAAGCCCTAGGTATCTACCCTGAGGGGACTCGTAGCCCGGATACCAAGCTCTACCGCGGGCGCACGGGTGTGGCGCGCATGATCCTTGAAGCAGGCGTGCCTGTCGTGCCTTGCGCCATGATCGAAACAGAAAAAGTGATGCCGCTGGGTAGCAAGATGCCGCGCATCCGTCGTGTCGGCATCATCGTGGGCAAGCCGCTCGATTTCACGCGCTTTTCGGGTCTCGAGGGTGACCGATTCATTCTTCGCGCGGTCACCGACGAAATCATGTACGAGATTGCCGGACTGAGTGGCCAGCAGTACGACGATGTCTATGCCTCGAGCGTGAAGTCACGGGCACTCGCCGCCAGTCGGTAGGCTAGAAGGACGCCATTGAGGCGTTGCTATGGATGGAAGAGACGCCGTCCCTGATCGAGAGAGTATTGCTGTGAGCCGTGCCGAGCAGAGTGTCGTAGCCCCGCAAGAGGTTATCGAGGGCTTGGATTATTGGCGCCAGCTTCCGATCAAGCAGCAGCCGATTTGGGATGATTTGAACGAGGTCGCCCAGGTGAGCGACAAGCTTGCCACCCTGCCTCCGCTGGTTTTCGCCGGTGAAGTTGACCAGTTGCGTGACCGTCTTGCTGCCGCTGCTCGCGGCGAAGCATTCCTACTCCAAGGTGGTGACTGCGCTGAGACTTTCGCTGGCGCGACCGCAGACGCCATTCGCAACCGCGTGAAGACGGTTCTGCAAATGGCCGTCGTGCTGACCTACGCGGCGCAGATGCCGGTGGTGAAGCTCGGTCGCATGGCGGGCCAGTTCGCAAAGCCACGCTCCAGCGACACTGAAACGCGCGGCGAAGTCACGCTGCCGGCCTACCGCGGTGACATCGTCAACGGGTATGACTTCACTCCGGAATCGCGTCGCGCCGACCCAGATCGCATGCTGCAGGGCTACCACACCAGCGCATCCACGTTGAATCTCATCCGTGCGTTCACCCAGGGCGGATTCGCCGATCTGCGTGAGGTACACAACTGGAATAAGGGCTTCCGTTCGAACCCGGCAAATGCTCGCTACGAGCACTTGGCAGGCGAGATTGACCGTGCCATCGCATTCATGTCGGCCTGCGGTGCTGACTTTGAGGCGCTGCGTCGTACCGAGTTCTTCGTCTCGCACGAAGCTTTGCTCATGGACTACGAACGTCCGCTGACGCGCATTGATTCGCGCACGGGAACCCCGTACGACACCTCGGCACACTTCCTCTGGATTGGTGAGCGCACGCGCGAGCTCGATGGTGCACACGTTGATTTCATGTCGCGAGTTCGCAACCCGATTGGCGTCAAGCTCGGGCCGTCAACAACTCCCGAGACGATGAAGCAGCTCATCGACAAGCTCGACCCGAACCGCGAACCAGGTCGTCTCACATTCATTACGCGCATGGGCGCTGGCAAGATTCGCGAGAACCTGCCCCCACTACTCGACGCGATCAAGTCGATGGATGCGCTTCCGCTGTGGATCACCGACCCCATGCACGGCAACGGCATGACCACGCCGACTGGCTACAAGACCCGTCGTTTTGACGACGTGGTTGATGAGGTCAAGGGCTTCTTCGAAGCGCACCGTGAAGCTGGAACCTTCCCTGGCGGAATTCACGTGGAGCTCACCGGTGATGACGTCACCGAGTGCTTGGGCGGTTCAGAACAGATCGATGAAGCTGACTTGGCCACACGTTACGAGTCACTGTGCGACCCGCGCTTGAACCACATGCAGTCGCTCGAGCTGGCCTTCCTCGTGGCCGAGGAGCTCGGTCGCCGCTAGGGCTGCTCGGGTGCCAGCGGCGCAGGTTCGCGGACTAGCTAGGACCGTTAACCGTCACGGTTGATCCCTTGGGCGCTTGTCCGCCAGCGGGGCTCTGACTCGTGACCGGCACGTACTTTTGCAGTGCGGGAGCGATGTTCGTCTTCACCGCGAAACCAAGTGACTTGAGCTTGGCAATGGCGTCGGAAATGACCCAACCGCCACCAGTGAATGTGGGGACGTCAACCATCTCTGGTCCTTTGGACAAAATCACAGTGACCGGGTCGCCCGGGGCAAGGCCAGTCTTGGGAACTTCGATTTTGACTACGGATCCCTGGGGGATGGTCGCATCGTAAACGTCGGTACCGAGCTTGGGAACCAGCTTGACAGCGGTCAGCGCTGCGAACGCATCCGCTTGGGTCTTCCCGACGACATCGGGGATGGCTCCCGCCGAGACTTGCAGACTGACCTGACCCTTTTCGGGATATGTGGCAGGGAGAGGCTTGCCATCTGGGCCGAGAGCTGCAATGACAACACCCGCTGCAATCTTGGCGTCGAACCGCTGCGATATGCCCGTCAGGGTAAAGGGCGCGTCTTTGATGGCTTGTTCCGCTTGCGCCTGGGGCATTCCCGCGAATGCGGGCACGGGTAGCATCTTGGCTCCGAGCGACACGCTCATGGTGACCGTTGCTCCATGGGCTACGTGCGCTCCGGCAGCTGGATCAGTGCCAATGACGAGACCCTGGGCGACATCAGTCGAGTACGCCTCAGCAGGTTTTACGACAAAGCCAGCTTGGGTCAGCGTAGCCTTCGCAGCATCTGGTTGCTGACCGCTTACCGCTGGTACTGCAACGAAGGATCCAGGACCGGCGCCAAAGTACCAACCCGTGAATCCGCCCGCCACGGCAAGGAGGAGAACGACGATAACAATCCAGACACCTCGCTTGCGACGAGTCGCCAGAAGATTACGCAAGCGGCTGGTCGGGTTCGTTTCGTTCTCGATGTCTCCACGACCAATGACCGTGGTTTCCCCTTCGCGAGAGAACGCGTGCGCCGGCATGACCACGGTTTGCTGTGTTGAGATGTTGCTCGTGTGAGTTCCGACGCGAATCCCCGATTCAGCAACCACTAAGGCGTCCAGCAAGCTTTGCGCGTTTTCCGGTCGTTGAGCGGGTTCGCGTTGAGTGCTCCAGCGCACGGCGTCGTCTAGCGCTGTGGGAACCTTAGGATTCTTGCTCGAGGGTAAAGGCACCTGGTCGTGCGCGTGTTGATAAGCAACCTGCATGGGCTGCTCACCCTTGTAGGGCTGCTCACCGGTGAGCATTTCGAACATCATGATTCCGGCTGCGTAGATGTCACTGCGCGCGTCGGCAACGCCCCGGGTCAGCAACTCGGGGGACAGGTAGGCAATAGTTCCGAGCAATGCCTGACCGGACGCCGTGTTCGCCGTGGTCGCCCGTGCGAGACCAAAGTCACCAATCTTGATTCTTCCGTCATCGGCAAGCAACACGTTCTCGGGCTTGAGATCGCGGTGCACAATGCCGGCTTCGTGCGCGGCGGCAAGACCACGCAACACGGCATCCATGATGTCGAGGGTTTGTTCGGGAGTCAGTTTGCCGTAGTCGTTGAGAAGTTGACGCAGCGTGATCCCGGGCAGGTATTCCATGACGAGGTAGGCCATGTCGGAATCTTGACCTTGGTCGAACACGCTAATCACGTTGGGGTGAGCGAGGCGTGCTGCCGAACGAGCCTCTTGGATGAAACGTGAACGGAACGCGCTGTCATCGGCCAGGTGCCCGTGCATGATTTTGACGGCGACTCGTCGTTCGAGACGAAGATCAGTAGCAAGAAAGACCGTGGCCATACCACCACGCGCGATGCGCGAATTGATTTGGTAGCGCCCGTCGATGAGGCGACCAATCATCGCATCATCCGAGGAGCCAGTCACGTCACCAGTTTAGAAATTGGTTGTTGGATTTTTACGCTGAAACACCGGCGTTGTGCAGGGCGGGGAGTGTGCCCATGAGCTCAGCGTTGGGGATGACTAAGCGTTGTCCGACCACAAGTCGGCTCGTGCGGTGAAGGCCGTTGGCGCTGATGATTGCCCGCGGCTGAACGCGATGGTTGCGCGCGATTGCTTCAAGCGTGTCGCCCGCAACAACCCGGTGAGTGAGGATGTCTGAACTCACGCTCGGTGACGATGTTCCGGCCGTGTCGTGGGGGATGCGCAGTTCCTGGCCCACAACAAGCATGGTCCGCCAGCTCAATCCGTTTGCGGCCAGAAGTTCAGCAGTTGAAACCCCGAACTGGTTTGCTACGTCCTTGAGCGTGTCGCCTTCACTCACCGAGTATTTCGCTTGAAATGGCTGATCACTGGGGCGGGGAAGTTTACGTGCCGAGGCTTGGCCAGCGTCTGGAGCCTGTTTGAGATGTTTAGGGCCTTCACCCTCCGCCTTAGCCGTGTTGTTGAAGCCAAAAACCACGCTGGTGAGGGCTGCGATGGCAATCGGCGCTGCGGCGATAGCGGCAATTTTGCGAACGCTGCGAGAAGAGGTGGCGCCTGCGCGATGCTTGCTCATCGCTGCCCCTTTCATCTGGCGATTAAATAACCCTCGTCGGGATTAACATTCGACCCTTGGTTGAAACTTTAAGTCATCGATTAAACTCGTCGTCGGAATTTAAACTCCGGCGTGTCGCGCTCCGCGATTTGCTTTGTTTTCACTGAGTTCCGGCACTCTGGTGAAGTGCCACAGAAAAAGTCACCCGAACCCATGTCGACCTACACGTTGCCCGAGGCAGCCGAACTTCTTGAAATTCCGGTGACACGGGTTCGTCGACTCATCGAAGAGCGCCACTTGCTCGCGATCCGCATCGATGGAGTGTTACGCGTCCCCACGTTGTTTATTCGGGATGGGCATCCGCTCCCGGAACTTCATGGAACGTTCTCGCTCTTGCATGATCTGCATTTCTCTGACGATGAGATCGTTGCCTGGATGTTCGAACCCGAGGCAAGTCTGGGAACCCAGCCCATCGACGCGCTTCTAGCTGGCCGCAAGGCAGAGGTGCGACGCGTCGCACAGGCACTGCTCTAGCCAGTGCCTTAGGCGTCGCGCTTGACGACGCGGTCGGCCAGTGCCTGGAGGTCGGCGCGGGCAATTTCAGTGATGGGGAGCTGAGCAAGTTCCCGCAGAGCGCAGTCAAATTCTGACTGGATGCGTTCCTCGACTCGGTTCAGCGCTCCTGATTTCTTTAGAGTCTCTTGAGCCCAGGCGATTTCTTCATCCGCCGCCTCGTTGTTCCCGAGTACGGAATTGAGGCGAGCGTTGTCGTCTTCGTTGAGTTCAGCTAGTGCGAGGGCAATGAGAACGGTGCGCTTTCCTTCACGGATGTCATCGCCCACCGGCTTTCCGGTGACGGCAGCATCGCCAAACACGCCAAGAACGTCGTCGCGCAGCTGGAACGCGTTGCCGAGCGGGACTGCGAATTTACGAATCCCAGAGATTATTTCAGGGGATGCTCCGGCGAGGCTCGCGCCGATGACGAGCGGAGCTTCGATGCTGTACTTGGCTGATTTGTAGGTCAGTACTTGGGCGGCTCGGTTGAGTGCATCCGCTTGGGGCACCTGGGGCCAGGCGCTTTCCTCGACGATGTCCAGATACTGTCCCGCAGTGACATCAAAACGCATGCGATCGAATTCGTGACGTGCGTGGCTTGCCGCCGCGCGATCGGGGGAGTCATTGATACCCGCAGAAATCACGGCGTCGCTCATGGCGAGCAAGAAGTCACCGAGCAGTAAAGCTGACGAAACACCAAAATGTTCCGCGTCACCCGCCCACCCCTGTCTGTGGTGTGACGACTCAAATGTGCGATGGGCTGAGGGAAGCCCGCGACGCGTGTCGGATTTGTCCATGATGTCATCGTGCGCAAGAGCCGCAGCGTGAAAGAGCTCAAGCCCCGCGGCGACGCTGACAAGTGATTCGGGAAGCTCGGGCGACGCGCACGAGTAGCCGAGCGCACAAAATACTGCGCGGAAGCGCTTGCCACCTCGAGTGAGTGATTGGACAGTGGCAATAAAAGCGGCAACGTCTGGCCCGAGGTGCGCGAGGGACTCAGACTGGTCCGCGACGATGGACTGCAATCGCTCGTCTACACGCGTTACCCAGGTTGCTACATCCATCGTGGTCTAGCCTAGCGATTGCACTCGCACTTACACTTAAGTCAGTTAGCTCATCACGCAAAGGAGGTGCTCATGCCACTGTCTGAAGAGGAACAGCGCCTGCTGGATGAAATGGAACGTAATCTGTACGGCGTTAAGACGGATGTTCACGCGCCGTCGGAGCGCGGTGGGCGAGTGTCTCGTCGGGGCATCGTGCTCGGTCTTGTGGGCATCGCACTCGGCGTGATTGGACTGGTTGTGGGTGTCACCACGGGCGCGTTCATCTGGGGAGTTCTCGGTTTCGCGTTCATGATTGCCGGGGCGATGGCGGCCATCAGCTTGCGTGAAGGCGCTTCCGCGCGACCACGCAAGATGCGCGCACCGCGAGCCTCGGCCTCGACGAAAGAATCGTTCATGCAGCGCCTCGACGAACGCTGGGATCGCCGCGACTAGCCGCCACCCCTGTGATGCCCGCTTCGGCGGGCTTTTTTGTTGCCACCAGTCAGTGACATCGGCAAAAGTGCTCCATTTTCCTCCACCTGAAACTCCACAATGATTGATTGAAAATTCTGCAATTTTGTCGAAAAATATTCTCATAAATCAAGAATTGTGGTGTGTTGTGGAGTAAAGTGGAGAAATAGAAACTCGCGGGTCCAGGGAGGTGCAGCCGATGTTCTTGGGAACTCACTCACCCAAAATGGACGACAAAGGTCGCGTCATTCTTCCCGCCCGCTTTCGTGATGAGCTCGAGTCGGGCCTTGTTGTGACTCGCGGTCAAGAGAACTGTCTCTACGTTTTCAGCGCGCGCGAGTTCGAAGCTATGCACGAGAAGATTCGTCAGGCCCCGGTAACGAGCAAGACCGCCCGTGACTTTCTTCGCGTTTTTCTCTCGGGCGCTAGTTCTGAAACGCCTGACAAGCAAAACCGCATCACCATTCCTTCGAACTTGCGAACATACGCAGGTTTAGATCGCGACCTCACCGTCATCGGTGCGGGCAATCGCGTTGAGATTTGGGACTCCGCCAAGTGGGATGCCTATTTGGCTGCCAGCGAATCCGAGTTCTCTAACACGTCGGAGGAGGTGATTCCGGGACTCTTATAGCCCCTCGGTGTGAACCTCCAGCCATGCGCCCTGACATCACTTCCCCGATAGCAGGTCGAAATGGATGGGGATTCATACCGGGGGTCGGCCGGAAGACAGGATGACCGATCTCACCACCATCCACACACCCGTCATGCTCGAGCGTTGCGTCGAGCTACTCGCCCCCGCACTGGACCGCGCGGGCGCTGTGGCCATTGACGCAACGCTCGGCATGGGCGGTCACACCGAGGCGTTGCTTGAGCGATTCGCTGAGCTCACCGTCATTGGTTTTGACCGCGACACCCAGGCTCTCGCAATCGCGCGCGAGCGTCTCGCCCGGTTCGGTGACCGAGTGGTTTTCGTGCACGCGGTGTACGACGAAATCGCCGAGGTGCTTGATGACCTGGGCATCACACACGTCGATGGAATTCTGTTCGACCTTGGCGTCTCGTCGATGCAGCTCGACCGCGCAGACCGCGGATTCGCCTACGCACAAGAAGCGCCGCTTGACATGCGGATGAACAACGAAGACGAGGTCACTGCTGCTGACGTCATCGAAAACTACAGCGAGCGTGACCTGGCTCGGATCTTCCGCCAGTACGGCGATGAGAAGCTAGCTTCGCGTTACGCCCGCGCAATCGTTCGCGAGCGTGAAGAGTCACCAATTCGAACTTCTGGTCGTTTGGTCGCGATCCTGACTGCCGCTACCCCCGGTGCGTTGCAGGGAGCGGGACATCCCGCCAAGCGCGTCTTTCAGGCCCTGCGCATCGAGGTTAACCAGGAACTCAGCGTGCTTGAACGAGCAATTCCGGCGGCGATTCGCGCGCTGAGCATCGGCGGACGCGTCGTGGTGATGTCGTATCAGTCCCTCGAAGACAAAATCGTCAAATCTGCACTCACCGCGGCGGCAACCTCAACGGCTCCCGTGGGACTGCCGGTTGAGCTCGAGGAGCACCAGCCCATTCTTCGCCTCCTCACGCGCGGAGCTGAACAAGCTTCCCAAGCCGAACGAGTCACGAACCCCCGATCGATCCCTGTGCGGCTCCGGGCCGCCGAGAAAGTGCGAGATGCAGCATGAGTAACGCCATTCGCAACATGATTCCCGCTTTCTCTCACCCGGCAGGCGCATCTTCTGAATTGAGCGCGGTTGGCCCGAGGCCTCAGCGTGCGCGCCGACCCAAGCTGTTCTATGCGTTCATCGCCATGTTCATCGTGATGGGAACGATCCTGGCCCAAATTCTGTTGAGCGTGATGACGTCGAGTAGCGCCTATGAAATCGACGAACTTCAGGCCTCGAACAAGGCCATCAGCCGTACCTACGAACAAGCGCAGCAAAAAGTTGCTGAGTTGTCTTCGCCGCAAAATATCGCCCTGGCAGCCGAGCACCTCGGCATGGTAATCAGTGCGAATCCGGCGTACTTGCGTCTGTCCGATAGCAAGGTCATCGGGCATCCGATGCGCGCGACGAGTCGGGGAGCACTTCTGCGTGGGGCTAACGCTCGACTTGTTCCCAATGCGCAACTGGCTGCCGCGGGCGCCACTGCTCCGAGCGTTGCTGGGAACACCCTGGTAAACAGCGTGGCGGGGGCTTCTGCTGCGGCTGGCTCAGTAGCGTTGCCTGCAACGGCGAACACAATCCCGGCTCCTCAAACGCGGTAGTCCGGCAAGCCGTACGGTTTGTTTTTGAGGTGAACACATGAGGCCTGGCGCGACGCGACTACGCATTACAATCGTGGTCCTCCTTGTTGCCGTCATCATGCTCGCTTTCATCCTCAAACTCATTGATATCCAGGTCATTCGTGCGGACGCGCTGAACAAAGATTCAGCTGGAAAAATGAGTAGTTCTCAGACGCTGTTTGGCACGCGCGGAACCATAACGGACCGCAACGGCACCACGCTGGCTACCGCCGAGATGCGTTATAACATCACGGCGTCACCCAGCCAGGCAAAGAACTCCTTCGAGCGCACCGTCGATGGCAAAAAAATCTCCATCAGCACCACCCAAGCGGCGACGGAAATAGCTCAGTACACAGGGCAAACGCCGAACCAAATCATCGATATTCTGAACGCCGCACTGACCGAGAACGCGCAAAGTGATTACGCCATTTTGGCCAAGAGCGTTGATCTCACCGCATATCGGGCCATCAATAAACTCGAAATCCCTTGGGTCTATTTTGAACAGGCTCCGTCGCGCGTGTATCCGAACGGAGCCGTGGCCGGAAACCTCGTGGGCTTTGTGGGTCAGGACGGCACGCCGTTAGCCGGTCTTGAGGTCGCTCAAAACGAGTGTGTGGGTGCTGTTAACGGGGAGCAAATTTCGGATCGCAGCGCTAACGACGGCATCACGATTCCGGGAAGCTCGGTCGTCTCCAAGCCTGGTAAGAACGGTGGAACTCTCAAGCTCACCATCGATTCTGACCTGCAATGGTACGTGCAACAGAGTTTGGCCAAGCAGGTGCAAAGCCAGCACGGTAGCTGGGGCATCGCTGTGGTGATGGAAGTGAAGACGGGCAAACTCGTCGCCGTGGCGGACTATCCCAGCATCGACCCCAACAACATCGATGGCACGGCTGAAAAATTCCGCGGTTCACTTGCCTTCTCTGCACCCTACGAGCCCGGTTCGACGATGAAGCCGCTGACCGCCGCCATGTTGCTGGATCAGGGCAAGGTGACACCTGCTACTAAGGTCAACTCACCTACCCACATCAAATATCCCAATGGGGCCGCGTTCAAGGACAGCGGGGCGCACGCCTCCAACCTGACTTTCGCCGGCGTGATTGTCGAATCCTCCAACGTGGGCGTTTCCAAGGTGGCATCGCGCCTGCCCACGGCGATGCGTTTCGATTACATGAAGAAGTTTGGCCTCGGCTCAACCACGAGCGTAGATTTTCCGGGTGAATCAGCCGGCATCGTTCACCCGTATCAAGATTGGGATCCGCAGAGTTATTACACGACCATGTTCGGTCAGGCCTTCACTGCGACCGCAATCCAGATGGCAAGCGCGTACCAAACGCTCGGTAATAAGGGCGTAAAACTGCCCGTTTCGCTGGTCGAGAGCTGCACGAAACCAGATGGCACGGTCGTTACTCCTCAGAAGTCAGACGGTGTTCGTGTGGTTTCGGAACAAGCAGCTCGCACCACGGTTGATCTCATGGAGAACGTTGCCACAAAGGGGTACCTCCGTGACAAGGTCCGTATTCCTGGGTATCGCGTTGCAGAAAAGACCGGTACGGCTCAGCAGTCCAACGGGCAGGGTTCGTACTCGAGCAAGTACATCGTCAGCGTCGAAGGGCTCATTCCCGCCCAGGACCCGCAGTACGTTGTGTTGACGACGATGGCGGATGCTGACCTCAACTCGACCTTCGCAGTGGCACCCATTTTTCACGACATCTGCGTGCAGGTGCTCAAGCAATATCGAATTCAGCCGTACACGCGCAATGCCCCCAACTTCGCTACCACCTACTAGTCTGAAGGGATTGTCGAGCGTTACGAGGTGTTGTGAATAGTGGCTGCGTCTACTGATTCCATTCGCCCTGTCGCGGTCAATCCGCTTCCCCTCGAGGTCGTGGCTACGCGCCTCGGGCTGGCCGCTGTAAGCGCATCTGAGGTCGCAGTGACTGGCGTTGCAGCATCCTCTGACGACGTTCGTGAAGGCGATCTATTTTTTGCCTTGCCCGGCGCAAAATCACACGGAGCGAACTTCGTTCCTGAGGCCATCGCACGAGGAGCTTTCGCTGTCGTCACCGACGCCGATGGCCTGCAACTGATGGGTGCTGTGGATGTTCCGGTGCTCGAGGTAGCGGATCCACGCAGTGTGCTGGGACTGGTTTCATCCTGGGTCTATGAAACTGAACTACACACGCCCAGACTTTTCGGCGTCACCGGCACAAATGGCAAGACCACCGTGGTCTACTTGGTTTCTGCGATTCTTCGGCAACTGGGGCACGTCACCGGGCTGTCTTCCACCAGTGAACGCATCATTGCTGGACGGGTTGAGCCCGCAGGTCTCACGACCCCTGAGGCTAATCAGATGCACGCAATGATTGCCGCCATGAATGAGCGCGGGGTGACCGATGCAGTACTCGAGGTCTCAGCGCACGCCGTGACACGCCACCGGGTGGATGCCTTGCGGTTTGATGCGGTGGGCTTCACGAACTTCTCGCAGGATCACCTTGACGACTATGGATCGATGGAGAGCTACTTCGCGGCCAAACGCGAGCTGTTCACACCCGCGTTTGCCGACCGTGGGGTCGTGGTTGTGGATTCACCCTGGTGTCAGCAACTGGTCCGTGATGCCCAGATTCCGGTGACCACCGTGGGTCTCGACAACGCCACTTCGGCTGACTGGCGCGTTCGTGTCATTGATGCCGGGGTTGAATCGACAGAATTTGCACTCTCGCACGGGGGAGAGGAGCTCGCGACCTCTGTTCCTCTGGTGGGTGCTTATTCCGCAGTCAATGCTGCTCTCGCCATTGCAATGTGCGTAGAAGGCGGATGCGATCTGACTCAGATTCGCGAGGTGCTGGATCGCGATGGCGGAATCCGTGCCGAGATCCCTGGGCGAACTGAGCTGATCTCGGGCGAGGGGGCACCCCGCTTCTTCGTTGACTACGGACACACTCCCGAAGCCTTTGCGGTCACCTTGGCGGGTTTGCGCGCGGTAACCACGGGAAAGCTCATCATGGTTTTCGGTGCTGACGGTGATCGTGACACGACAAAGCGCGAAGCGATGGGTGCGAATGCGGCACGCGGTGCTGACGTTGTCATCATCACTGACTATCACCCGCGTAGCGAGGACCCAGCTTTGATTAGGGCCTCATTGCTCGCCGGCGCACGGCATGCGGGAGCATCCAGCGATATTCGTGAAGAAGCAGATCCGTCTGCCGCGGTACGCCTTGCGCTTGCGCTCGCAGTTCCGGGAGACACAATTCTCTACGCGGGACCGGGCGACGAGGATTACCGAGAGATTGCGGGCAAGCGTATCCCATACAGCGCCCGAGATGATGTTCGCGAAGCGCTGACCGAGGCAGGATGGGCCACCCGATGATTGCACTGACCGCCGGTGAGATTGCTGCGGCCGTGGGCGGCCGGGTAATTGGCGATGACACGGTTCTCCTCTCGGGCGTGGTTGATACTGATTCACGCCTCATGCAACCCGGAGGTTTGTTCTTTGCCAAGCCGGGCGAAGAAACCGATGGTCACCTGTTCGTCGATTCCGCAATCGCTAATGGAGCCGCTGCGCTCGTGGTGGAGCATGAGGTTGATGTTGACGCGAGTGTGCCTCAAATCATCGTCGTCGACACAGTTAATGCCCTCGGCGCTCTGGCGAAGTTCGTCGTGGCGCGCGTGCGTGAGCAGGGCAATCTCACCATCATCGGCATTACTGGTTCCAACGGGAAAACCACCACGAAGAACCTCGTCGCGGCCCTGTGCTCGCATCTTGGCAAGACAGTGTTTCCTCGGGACTCTTTTAATAACGAAGTTGGCGCCCCGCTGACCATGCTCAAACTTGAGCTCGACACGCAGTACCTGGTGCTCGAACTGGGCGCGAGTGGTATCGGCCACATTGAGCGACTGACGAATCTGGCTTCCCCAGACATAGGTGTTGTGCTCATGGTGGGCCTCGCTCACGCGGGAGAATTTGGCGGCGTCGAGGCAACGGTCGAGGCTAAGTCAGAACTTGTGCGTGGGCTCGGCTCGGGCGCGCCCGTCATCCTCAATATGGATGACCCGCGCGTCGCAGATATGGCCGAGCTTGCCACCGGTGAGGTGATTTGGTTTGGGCACAACGAAGCTGCCGGTGTTCGCGCATCCCAGGTAGACGTCTCATTATCGGGAACAGCTTTTACGTTGCACCTGCCGAATGGCGAATCGGGTCGTGTGCAGTTCAAGGTGCTCGGCGAGCACCATGTGATGAATGCGCTGGCAATGGCGTCCGTGGGGGTCGCGTTGGGGTGCGATCTCACGCTCATCACGCAGACGTTGGAGTCGGTGGTACGCGCCGAACGTTGGCGCATGGAAATCATGGCCGATAGTGACATCACGGTAATCAACGATGCCTACAACGCCAGTCCGGATTCCATGGCTGCGGCACTCAAAACTTTGGCTCAGATCGCACGCGGTCGTCGTACTGTAGCAGTGCTGGGGGAGATGAGTGAGCTCGGTGAGTTCTCGGGTGACGAACACGATCGCATCGCCCTTCTGGCCGTGCGGTTGAACATTGCCCAGATGGTTGTGGTGGGTTCCGGGGCGCGACGACTGCACATCTCTGCCATGAATGAGGGTTCCTGGGATGGCGAGTCACAGTTCTTCGACAACGCTGACGATGCGTACGATTACCTTGTGAACTTCTTGACGGCCGGTGACATCGTGTTGGTCAAGTCGTCCAATTCTGCAGGCCTAAGGTTCTTGGGTGATCGAATCGCTGAGGCCGTGAAGTGACCACTCTCTTTCTTGCCGCGACCATCTCGCTCATTTTCACGCTGGTGATGACACCGGTGTTCATCAAAATTTTTCGTCGCATTGGCTGGGGGCAAGCCATCTATGACGGGTTGATGCCCGATCAGCACTACGCGAAAAAGGGCACACCGACTATGGGCGGCATCGTCGTCATCGTCGGGGTGCTCCTCGGCTACTTTGTGTCCAGTTGGATCACTCAATCGACCATCGAGTTGCCGGCGCTGCTCGTGCTCTTGATGATGTTTGGTCTCGGGCTGGTCGGCTTCATTGATGACTACATCAAGACACATCACCAGCGTTCGCTCGGGCTGGGCCCCTGGGCCAAGGTCGTGGGGCAAGTCATCGTTGCCATTATTTTCATCGTGCTCGGACTCAACTTTCCGAACACGAGTGGCATCACACCGCTCAACACGTCCATTTCGTTCATTCGTGATCTCAACTTCGACTTCCTCAGTTGGGGAATCGTTCTCGGACTCATCGCATTCTCGATCTTCATCATTTTGCTCGTGACCGCGACATCAAATGCGGTGAACCTGGTGGATGGTCAAGACGGTTTGGCAACTGGGTCATCAATTCTTGCCATCGGTGGCTACATTGTCATTTGCTTTTGGCAGTTCAACCAGTCCTGCTTTCGCGCCACACTCGACCCTGACGTTGCCTATAAGTGTTACGACGTTCGGGCACCGCTTGACCTTGCCATCGTCGCGGCGGCGATTGTCGGGGCGCTCATTGGTTTCTTGTGGTGGAACACCAACCCCGCTCAGATCTTCTTGGGCGACACCGGCTCCATGGCTATCGGTGGCGGCTTGGCTGCACTCGCCATTCTGAGTCACACCGAATTGCTTCTGCCAATCATTGCTGGTCTCTTCGTCATGGACACGGGATCGGTCATTCTGCAGCTGACCTACTTCAAACTCACTCGCGGTAAGCGCATCTTCCTGATGAGCCCGATCCATCACCACTTTGAAGGTAAAGGCTGGGCAGAGTGGACCGTTGTGGTGCGCTTCTGGATCATTTCGGGACTATGCGTGGCTGCCGGTGTGGGGCTGTTCTATCTCGAGTGGCTTAACCGATAACCGTGGCAACTTCACTGGATGACCTGAGGAGCTGGCACTCCGACTGGTCAGGTTTGAAGGCGGTCGTGTTCGGCTTGGGCAAGACTGGCTTTTCGGTTGCCGACACCCTGGCTGAACTGGGCGTCTCCGTTCTCGTAGTCACCGATCAAGCCGACGATCTGCACCTCAACATGTGTGAGGTCATCGGCGTCGAGGTTGTTTTCTCCTCGACTGAGCATCCTGTCCCCAGTGGCCTCAACGACTTTGACGCCGACTTCGCCGTTGTCTCACCGGGTTACGCACCGCGCCATCCTTTGGTGGTCTGGGCGCATGAGCAGGCAATTCCGCCGTGGACCGACATTGATTTGGCGTGGCGCTTGCGTGACAAAATGGGCGTCCCGGCCGAGTGGATTCTCATCACGGGAACCAACGGAAAGACGACCACCACTCAACTCACCGCCAGCATGTTGCACGCGGGCGGGTATCGTGTCGCCCCCTGCGGCAACATCGGCATCCCCATTTTGGATGCGATTCGGGACCCACAGGGTTTCGATTTCTTTGTGGTTGAGTTGTCCAGTTACCAGCTGCACTATATGAACGACGTTGTGCCGCACTCCGCGGTGTGCCTCAATTTCGCAGATGATCACCTCGACTGGCACGGTTCGCGCGAGGCATATGCCGAGGCCAAAGCGAAGGTGTATCGCAACGTCCGTGTGGCTTGTGTCTACAACAAGGCGGATGAGCTCACCATGCACATGGTTGAACTCGCCGAGGTGGTTGAGGGAGCGCGAGCCATCGGCTTCGATCTCGGCGTGCCGGGCATGAGTGACTTTGGTTTAGTCGAGGATGTCCTCTGCGATCGCGCGTTTTTGGACGACCGTCACGAGCGAGCCATCGAGATCACCACACTTGGGGAACTCGCCGCCCAGGGTCTTGATTCGCCGCACATGGTCGCCAATGTGCTT
>Ga0228701_1000931_pt1 | contig 21478 bp, 21 predicted proteins | sample McNCre117_Aug_MG_2_FD_178017 | JGI IMG/M metagenome (GOLD analysis project Ga0228701, IMG submission 178017) | Freshwater microbial communities from McNutts Creek, Athens, Georgia, United States - 11-17_Aug_MG | ecosystem: Environmental > Aquatic > Freshwater > Creek | place: USA: Georgia...
CAACCTCTTCAGTTGAAGTCGCGGCAAAACCCTTGCTGGCAAACAGTTCAACCGCGGCCTGAATCAGCTTCCGGCGGGCTTCGACCGGATTTTTCGACACGCCGCGGACTCGCCGCGAGGACTTGTTAGGGGTGGGGTTGGGGGCTTTTTCAGACTTCATTGCATACCACCATAGTCCGTTGACTCGAACTGGGCAAACACTTAACTGAGTCGTTAATCAGAATGAGGCGTAGCCGTTTGTGTGGTTGCGGCTCGGGAGAGCGGGCATGGCGATCATCGATTTTTTCGACCGGGGCTGGGACATGGGTGGCGATACCGTGGCCTATATCCAGGACGATCGCAGTTTTACCTTCGATCAGGCTGGGGCCCTTTCCTGCAAGATCGCCAATCGGCTCCTGGCACTGGGCCTTCCGAAGGAAACCAAGGCGGCCGTCTGGGCCGGAAACGATGTCACCGCGTGGATCTGCACCTTGGGCATCTGGCGCGCGGGGCTGACCTGGATTCCGGTGAATGCTCGCAATGGGGCCGAGGACAACCGCTACATCCTCGACCAGTTCGATTGCGAGGTCCTGTTCTTCCAAGGGGCTTTTGCAGAGGCAGTCGCCGCGCTGCGTCCGGCTCTGCCCAAAGTGCGGGAATGGATCTGCATCGATGCCGATTTGCCTGATGCGCCTTCGCTTGAGGCTTGGTGCGGCGATCAGCCGAGTACCAAGCCCAATGTAGTCGCCGCGCTCGATGATATCTTCATCATCACTTCGACCGGCGGGACGACCGGCCTGCCCAAAGGGGTGATGAACAGTCACCGCGCCGCGCAAACCACCTTCATCCAGTTCATGCTGGCCTGCACCTATCGGGATGGCACCCGGCCGGTGAATCTGGCCGCCGCCCCGCTGACCCATTCGGCGGGGCTGTTGTCGATCCCCTGCACGGCGCAAGGCGGAACGGTGGTGGTTCTTTCGAAGCCTGACCCGGCTCTGCTGGTCCAGGCCATCGCCGAGCACCGGGTGACCGAGTTTTTCCTGCCGCCAACCGTGATCTACGCTTTGCTCGAAGCGCCGGGGATCGAGCGGGTCGATTTCTCCAGTGTGCGTTACTTGCTTTACGGCGCCGCGCCTATGTCGGTCGACAAGCTCAAGAAAGCGATTGCGCTGTGGGGGCCAATCATGACCGAGTCTTACGGCCAGAGTGAGGCGATGGGTTCGATCGCCACGCTGCGCGCGGATGAGCACATGGTCGGCGGTGTGCTTGCCAGTGATGAGCAATTGGCCTCGGTCGGGCGGCCCAATCCGCTGGTGCGGGTCGAGATCATGGACGATCAGAACCGCATCTTGGCGCGCGGAGAGACCGGAGAGATCTGCGTGCGCGGCGATCTGGTGATGACCGGCTATTACAAGGACCCGCAGCGGACTGCCGAAACCATCATCGACGGCTGGCTGCACACCGGCGACGTGGGCCACATCGATGTGCATGGCTACCTGCACCTGACCGACCGCAAGAAGGACATGATCATTACCGGCGGCTTCAACGTCTATCCGGCGATGGTCGAGCAGGTCCTGTGGGCGCATCGGGCAGTGCAGGACTGCGCGGTGATCGGCGTACCAGACGAGAAGTGGGGCGAAGCGGTGAAAGCCGTGGTCGAACTAAACCCCGGACACAGCGTCGGCGCCGACGAGCTGATCGCGCTGTGCAAGAACAAATTGGGCAGCGTCATGGCTCCGAAAAGCATCGACTTCATCGAGCGCCTGCCCCGCAGCGCGGCGGGCAAGGTGCTCAAGAAGGACCTGCGCGAGGCCTATTGGCACGGCCGGACGAGCCGGATCTGAAGGAGGCTATGTCGTGACCGAAATCTATATCGCCGGGATCGCCATGACCGTATTCGGACGGCACTTCGAACGCAGCCTTGAAGACATGGCGGGCGAGGCGGTGGCCGGAGCGCTGAGCGACGCAGGTGCGACCCGCGACCAGATCGGCACGGCCTTTTATGCCGGGATTACCAACGGCCCGCTGCAAGGCCAGTTTGCCATTCCCGGGCAGGTCGTACTCGGCAAGCTGGGGATCGAGGGCATCCCGGTCTATAACATCGACAACGGCTGCGCGGCGGGATCTTCGGCCTTTGCGCTGGCCGTGCAAAGCCTGAAGGCCGGTGTCACTGACGTTGCCCTGGCGCTGGGCGCGGAAAAGATGAACGTCGCCGACAAGCTCTCCGTTCTGAAATTGATGGAAGGCGGCTGGGACGTCAGCCGGGTTGACGAGAACTACGCGCGGTTGGTGCAACTGGGCGAAGGGATCGTGCCGCCAGAAGGTTCCGAATCGGACAAGCCCTATTCCAAGTTCATGTCGATCTATGCTGCCCTGTGCCGCAATCACATGAACAAGTGGGGTACCACCCAGCGCCAGATTGCAGCGGTTTCGGCCAAGAACCATCAACATTCGGTCCACAATCCGTGGTCGCAGTTCCGCAAGCCTTTCTCGATTGACGAAGTGCTAGCTGCTCCGCCGATCACCTATCCGCTGACCCTGCCGATGTGCGCACCCGTAACCGATGGTGCGGCGGCGGCGATCGTCTGCACCGAGGAAGGCCTGAAGCGCATCGGCGCAGACCGCAGCCGCTGCATCAGGGTGGCCGCCAGCGTGGTCCGCTCCGCGACCAGCCGCAGCATCGACCAGCACGAGCTGAACCTTGCCCGGCTGGCCGCCAATCAGGCTTACGAGATTGCCGGGATCGGGCCGCAGGATATCAACGTCGCCGAAGTCCACGATGCTGCCGCGATGGGTGAGATCATTCAAGTAGAGAACCTGGGTTTCGTGGAAATGGGTGAGGGCGGACCGGCTGCGGAGCGCGGTGAATTCACGATCGGCGGACGCCTGCCGGTGAACCCTTCGGGCGGGCTGGAATCCAAAGGCCACCCGCTGGGCGCCACCGGGATCGGGCAGCTTTACGAACTGGTCACCCAGCTGCGCGGCGAAGCCGGCGCGCGGCAGGTCGAAGGCGCACGACATGCCATCCAGGAAAATGGCGGCGGCAACATCGGCGTCGAAGAGGCGGCCGTGGCTGTCCATATCTTGAGCAAGTGAGGGGAAGCGGGAAATGACTGCATACAAGCCGAAAGAACTCGTCGGCCTTGGCCACGGCCTGCGTTTCACCGAAAGCCCACGCTGGCGCGACGATCGGCTGTGGTTCATCGACATTCACGACAACGCGATCAAATCGGTCAGCCTGACGGGCGACCTGCGCACTGAAATCGAGCTTCCGTTTAAGCCCAATGGCCTTGGCTTCCTGCCCGATGGGTCGGTGGTGTTCAGCGATGCGCTCAATCTCAAGATGAAGCGTTGGCAGGACGGTGTGCTCCACGATTTCGCCGACCTGTCGGAAACCTCCGTATTCTGCCTCAGCGATGCGATCACCGACGCGCAGGGACGGACCTGGGTCAGCGACATTGGCTACAATTTCTGGAACCCCGAAGCCGCTCCGGCCGAAACCTGCGTGATCGCTCGGATCGATCCGGATGGAACGGTGACGAAAGTCGCCGGCGATCTGCGCTTCCCCAACGGCGTGGTGGTGACGCCGGATGGCAAGACCCTGATCATTGCCGAAACCAATGGCTTCTGCCTGACGGCCTATGACATTGGTGCCGAGAGCAGCTTATCGAACCGCCGCGTTTGGGCCCAACTCCCCAGCGGTGTTCAGCCTGACGGGATCTGCCTTGATCGACAGGGTGGGGTCTGGGTGTCCAACCCGGGCGAGACTGGACCCAGGGTGCTGCGGGTGCTTGAGGGCGGCAAAGTTACCCACACCGTGGATTTGGATGTACACGCTTACGCTGTCGCAGTCGGTGGTCCGGATGCAGATCAGCTGTTTGTTTGCGCATCGGCAAGTCACGATCCGGCCGCGATTGCGACAGTCCCGTCAGCGAAAGTGATGGTTGTCAGATTGGACGTGGCCTGAGTCAGCCGGGTGCTGCGACCAGCTTAGTGCTGCCAATTGATAGCAGGCTGATCGCTGTGGCCGCGCTTTGATCCCGTTTAATCTGCGGCATTTGTTGAACCGTGCCCAGCTCCGGCTATGCTGCGGGCTTGCCTTGATAATCTTATAAACTACTGTTATTTAATCATATTATTATGAAATAGCTGTTCTCTGTTTCATTCTGCATGGTGCACCAAGTGCATAACCTCTCGGATAATTTGGCAGGTTGCACCCTTGCTAGGTCACGGTACGCCGTCACGGGTTGGCTTGGATGGTCAGCAATGTCCGCGAATTGCTTCAGGTCATCCCCATCAGGCCGCTATCGACTGCGAGGTGCTGCGCGGTGACGTATGAACTCTCATTGGACATGAAGAACAGCGCAGCATAGGCGATTTCCCAGCCGGTTGCTTGGCGACGAAACGGCAAATTTTCGCCCTTGCCTCGGGTGGGGCGTCCGGCTCCGGCAGAGCGGCCGTTGGGCGTATCGACAAGCCCTGGGATAACGGTGTTGACGCGGATGTCACGGGCCGCACCGGTTTGCGCCAGAAACCGCATCACCCCGCCAAGCCCGGCCTTTGACACGTCATAGGCGACCATCTGCGAGCCGGGCTTGTAGCCGGCGATTGACGAGGTCAGCACCAATGAACCGCGCGGATCCATCCGCGCAATCGCCTCACGCCCGACCAGCATCGCGCCGCGCAGATTGACGGCGATGATCTCGTCCCATTCCTCTAGTGGCCGGTCGAGGCCCAGCCCGCCGAAAATGCCGACGTTGAACACCACCCCATCGATCCCGCCGAGCGCTTCGGTCGCTTCGTCGAACATCCGAGACACGTCGGCCTCACTGCGGACATCGCCGACAACGGTGCCCCCGCAGCCGCCTTCCGCTTCGATCTGCGCGAGCGTCGCGGCAGCCGCTGAGGCGCTGGCGTCGGCAACGGCTACCCGAGCGCCTTCGCGGGCGAATAGCTGGCACATTGCCCGGCCATTGCCGATCGGGTCGCTGGCAGCATCGAATACGCGCTGTCCTCCGCCGACGACGAGGATGCGGCGCCCGTTCAGGCGTCCCCGACCGGGCGCATCACCCCGCGATTCAGGGGTCAGCGGGAGGGCGGCGGGTTTATCGGTCATCCTAGCCTCACGGGTGCTTGCGGGATTGATTTCCAGAAATCGGGATCGTGCCCAAACATGATCGTGGCACCGCGCGCCTGCATCTCGCGAAAGCGGCGGAACACGGCCAGCGCGGCCTCCTTGTCGGCGATCACGCCGGGGGCGCGCAACTGTTCGAGCGAGTCCTTGAGGTAGCAAGCGTCGCCGCACAGCACGAATTCGCCGCCGTGCTCGGTGCGCACGCGGAGCGACTGATGGCCAGGCGTATGACCATAGGTTGGTAGGCACACCACTAGGCCGTCGCCAAACAGATCGTGCTCGCCATCGACCGCGCGGATCGGCTGGCCGGTATCCCAATCGGTGGTGAGGTAGCCTTGACTGCTGGCCACCGCACGGGCGTGGTCTAGTTCGCGGCGCTGCACCAACACCGTGGCATTAGGCAGCAGGGCATTACCACCGCAGTGATCAAAATGCAGATGTGAATTGATCACCAGGTCGATCTTGCCGGGGTCTGTGCCGAACGCAGCAAGGCGTGAGGCAATGTCCTCCCCTGCTTCGAAGTGGAACTGGTGGTACTTGGCGATCAATTCGCCGACATAGGCAGCCGGATCGGACAAGGTCGCGGCGTGCAGCCCGCTGTCGAACAGCACGCGCCCCTTGGGATGCACGATCAGGTAGCTGGGGACGGGGACGGTGATGACCCCATCCTCGCCTTCCAGCATAAAGGCGCGCGGGATTGTCAGGAAACCGCAGGTAAAGGCGTAAAGTTCGACGGCCATGTTGCTCTTCCTGATATCAGTGCCGCACGATCCCGCCGCAAACGTTGATTGCCTGGCCGACCCCTGTGCCGCTGCCAGCGAAGACGGCAACTTTCTCCGACAGCCGCGTCATGCCTTGCCGCCGCGTTCGCGATTGGGCATAGGGTCGGGAAACAGCGGGCGGTCTTCTATCTGGACGCCGAACACGTTGAGGAAATTGCTGACCATCTGATAATAGCCAACCGTCATCACGAAATCGGCAAACTGGTTGGCATTGAACAGCGCCTTGGCGGCTGCCTGTTCTGCAGAATCCAGCCGGTGGTTGACGACGATGGCGTCAGTCAGGCGCAGAATTGTGCGCTCTTCGGGCGACAGGTCGGACTGATCGGCACCTATTGCGCAGGCCGCCAGCTTTTCATCGGACAGCCCCATTAGGCGGCCGATCGCCTCGTGCTGGTGGACCTCGTAAGGAGAATTGAAGTGCTGGCCGACCCGGACGATCGTCAGTTCGCGCCAGGTTGCGGGCCAAGCCTTGCTCCACATTACCGCATCGGCCATCGCGGTGAAGCTTGGCGCGAGGTTGGGGGTGTGCATCAGCATCTTGTAAACGTTGGCGTTGTTCTTGCCCTCGATGATCGCTGTGAGTTCGGGCGAGAGAGCGTCGAGATCAGGATAATCCATCTGCTTCTTTCCTTGTCCGGTCAGATACGGCGGATCGGATCGCTGCCGTCCCAATCCTGCGCCACCTTGCGGATATGGGCGAAGGTCTGACCCTTTGGGCCGCTAATGTCAGAAATTTCGATGATGGTGCCGGGATGGGCCTGGGTATCGAAATAGGCGAAGCGCCCTTTCTCGCCCCCGATCGCACCTTCGTGGCCGACGGTGTAGCCCAGCGCCAGCGCCTTGTCGTAAAGCCCCTGATAGTCGTGCGTCCAATAGGACATGTGCTGCAGGCCTTCATGACCGGCGTCGATGAACTCCTTGTAGAGCGACGGCGCATCGTTGCGCTGCTGGATCAGTTCAATCTGCAGGTCGCCCGAATTGGCCAGTGCGATCGAAATCTTCACGTCCGACGGCTGCCCACGGCAAGTGAACCAGTCGGTTTTTACATCCTCGATGTAAAACCACGGGCCGACGCCCATCACTTCAACCCAGTGCTTCATCGCGGCGTGGATGTCGCGCACGACATAGCCGTTCTGGCAGACGTTTCCGAAAATGCGGCTCATTTGCTGAACTCCCCTCCCTTGCCGGGACGGATATAGCGCGGCATCGGCATGACCCCGGCTTTCACGATCTCCAGCAGTTGTTTCTCCAGCGAGACGGCATCGGTTACGTCCTGGTATTCACCGTCCAGAAAATTGATATTCGCGCCATTGACCACAAAGAAGCCTTCCGCCGGTTCGCTGGCGTCGGCCGGAACGCTGAAGGTGTGGATCGACCCACCCGGTTCGAACAGATAGCTGCCCGCGGTCTGCGGATAGTCGGGATACTCGACATAGTTCCACTCACCCTTGGTGGTGAAAAAGTGGACCGTGCCGGTGTGGTAGTGCTTGGGCAGGACAGTGCCGGGCGCGAACCGGCCGTACATGACCCAGACCCCGTTCTCTGGATCAAGGAACAGCGGGGTAAGGCTGACGCCGCCCGGCATTTGCGGTTCTTCATTGATATTGACCGTAAGCAGGCGGTCCTGATGCGTGGTGGCCTGGGGTAGCGCCATTCCTCACTCCTCTTCCGGCGACGGGCTGACCCGCCAAGCGGCTGCCTCGTTCGATTCGTCCATTTACGTAACGAACGTTCGTTCGTATAACAAGGAGGCAATTGAAAGGCAGCCGCGGGCGTGCAAGGGACGGCGCAGGGCAAGACGGGATTCCAGATGGCAACGCAGGCAGCCACCTCGGCAAAGACGAACAGTGACGCACCGGGCACGACCCGGCAGCGGTTGCTGGATGTCGCGCTTGAACTGTTCGCCGCCAACGGCTTTGCCGGAACCTCGATGCGCGCCTTGGCGCGGGCGGCAGGCCTGCGCGAAAGCAGCATCTACAATCATTTTTCCGGCAAGGACGAGCTGTACCAGTCGGTTATTGGGCAGTGGGGGCCGGCCGAATTCGTTGAGCGGTTGCGCAGCGCGGAATACCGAGCCCTGGCGCATGATCCGGCCGCGTTCCTGCGGCTCTGCACCCTGCATCTGGTCGACCGCTGGATGGATCCGCGCGAGCATCTGTTTGCGGCGATGATTGCCAAGGAAAGTCCCGACAGCCCCGGGCAGCGCCGCTTTCACCAAGCGCTGTTCCGCGATGAGATCGACCTGCTGGCAGAATACTTCGAGGGATTTGTCGCAGCCAATAACATGATCGCACCCGACCCTGCCGAAACCGCGCGGATGTTTACCGGCGGTCTGGTGCAGATCCGGCGTGATCGGTTTGCGTCACCTGCGCACATGCCGCCGCGCGCCGAAATCGATCTCGCGGTTAAGCGCTACACCGACAATTTCATCGCCACGGTGTTGCCGCAGAATTGATCGAGTACCTGTTCGGCCCATGCCGCATCGACCGGCAGGTTCATCACCAGCAGCCGGAAATATAGTGCACCGGCCAGCGCTGCGAAGACCACTTCGGGCGCGCTCCCTTCGGCAAGTTCGCCCCGGGCCGCCGCGCGCACGAATATCGGGCGAACTTGGCTCCATCGCGCCGTCCATGATGTGCCATCTTGGACCGTCTCTGCAGGATTAAGGGTCAGCCCTGCGACCAGTGCCGCCTTGCCCACCGGTGCAGACAGGAACCTAGCAATATCGTTCAGGATCAGCGCCAGATCGCCGCGCAGCGAACCGGTGTCGGGAATGACAATCTGCTCTGCCGCCGTGGCGCGGATCGCATCAGCAGCAAGCGCGGCAGGATTGGGCCAGCGCCGATACAGAGTTGCCCGGCCAACACCGGCACGCTCGGCGACTTCCTGAAAGGTTACAGACTCGAATCCGCCAACTACCAGCAGGTCCATTGTCGCCGCAAACACGCGCTGGGTGACCTCAGCCGTGCGGCCACCAGGGCGCTGCTTGATTGGTATGGCAATATCAGCGCTTGACAAAGCAATCTCCTAACGAGACATTTGTATCGTTAAATCGATCCGGCGTTACAGTCAACCGGATGCGCGAGGGAGCGATGCCATGCAAGACAAACCCGTGATTATCGTCGGCGGCGGCCCGGTCGGGCTGGGTGCGGCGCTGGAACTGGCGCGCTGCGGGGTGCGCTCGGTGCTGATCGAGCGCCATGCTGGCACCTCTTGGCATCCCAAAACCCGCAACTTCAACACCCGCACGATGGAAATCGCGATGGGCTGGGGCGAAGCGACTTATCGTCGCCTGCGCAACATCGACACGCCGCCCGGTTGGAAAAGCCCGATCCGCTTTCTCGAAAGCGCTGTGGGCCGCCAGTTTGGGCAAATTGAATCGCTTGGCTTCGAAGGCCCGGGGCCGGACGGCAGCCCGGCGGAACCGGTCATGTCCTCGCAAGACTTGATCGAGGCGATCATGCTTGATGCCGCGCATGCCTCGGGACTGGTCGAACTGCGCTTTCAAACCCGTGCCGTGCGCTTGCTGCATGGTGGGGGCGAGGCGGACGTGCACGTTGAGCTTGAGGTCGAGGATGTGGTCAACGGCCAATCGGAAGTGCTTACCGGCCCGGCACTGGTCGCCGCAGATGGCAGCGACAGCGGTATTCGCACCCAATTGGGGCTGGAGATGGAGGGGGTTAAAAACATCAGCCATCTGGTGAACTGCTATTTCCTGGCCGACATCGAACCACACCTCAAAGGGCGGCACGGGGTGCTGCTGTTCGTTAACAATCCTGGCGCGACCGGGGTGTTGCAGCCGCTCAACGGCGCGGGGCGCTGGCTTTCGCAGATCAACGTTAGCGAAGAGGACTGGTCGCTTGAGCGGTTCACCAAGGAGCGCGCGCGCGAATGGGTGCGCGCGGCAGCCGGCATTCCCGACCTTGAGGTGGATGTGCTCTCGCTTGGCTTGTGGAAACTCAATGCCACCACGGTCGAACGCTTCGTGCAAGGGCGTGTGCTGCTTTGCGGAGACGCGGCGCATCAGTTCCCACCCACCGGCGGGTTGGGCGTTAACACCGGCCTGCAAGGGATGCACAACGCGATGTGGAAGCTCGCGATGTTCATCAAGGGGCAGGCCGGGTGGGGCTTGGTGCAGACCTATCACGAGGAGCGTCGCCCGGTCTCGCGCGAGATCGTGATGCAATCGCTCCAGAATTCGGCGAACGTCGCGCGGATCAACGCGGCCTCGGCTACGGGGCGTGACAGCGGCCTCACCACCGAGGAAATCGTCACCGCATCGCGGCGCTATGGCAACCATCTGGGGGTCGAGTTCGGCGCAGCATACCAGTCATCGGCAGTCGTGCCGGACGGTACGGCGCCGCCGCAGGTGGAGGACAGTTATTCCGATTACCGCCAATCCGCTACACCCGGCTGCCGTGCTCCGCATATCTGGCTGGGCCGGTTCGAAAATCGCCTTTCGACCCTGCACCTGGTCGGTCGCGACTTTACCCTGCTGACCCTATCTGGCGGAGGGTGGGGTGCGCTGTGCGCAGCGGCTCGAGACGCGCTCGGCGTGCCGATCAATCTGCGTTGCGCCGACAGTGCGGGGATTGGCTCTAAGGCAGAGATTGCCTCAGTTTATGGCCTAACTGATAACGGTGGTGTCTTGATCCGGCCAGATGGCCATGTCGCCGCGCGCTTTGCGCGGGAATGTCCGACGACGGATACGTTCATGGGCATCCTGAGCCAAGTGCTTGCAACATAGGCGAGGGCTGAGAACAGGTATAGAAGGTCGATTATGCATGACCTTTCTCTGTGTGCCATTTTCACCATTTGAAAATGGCGTCATTGTGAATCTGATATAAAATGATATAAATCAATATTTTAATGTTGCAAAAGTTTGATTTCCGCCGACAGTCTGCCGGCCCAAGGAACTAAGCTGTGATCTCGATGACCCAGTTCTCGGTTTCATTCTGAATGGCGCACCAAGTCCGTAACCACTGTCTTATCTTTGCAGGTTGTTCTCGATAGCCGAGGAAAATTCATTCGGCTTTGAGCACGGGTGGCGGTGTGTATTGGCCATCCAGCACCGTTTGTTTAGGGCCGTACATCCGCAAGATCATCCAGAAGTTACCCTCGGGGCTAGGTAGCCAATTGGAAGCCGCGCCCCCGCTGGGACGGTTATGCTGGACAACCAGCGTGATTGATCCGTCGCGGTCACGCTTGAGCCCAAGTGTGCGGTCCCCAATGGCGTATCTGCCAATCGGATTGACAACCAGTTGGTTGTTTTGCGCCTCGTACATCGTCACCGACCAGAAGTAGTCGACTGGCGGAAGTTGGTCTGCGGCAAAATGGATTGTGTAGCGGTTCTTGCCGCTGAGAGGCTCGCTTTTGCTATCCGCAAACACAGGGAGGTACATGGCTTCCTCGGCAATGTTTCCGCCGTAACCGGACAGGGAAACCGTCGAGGCCAACAAGCGATTATCGCCATAGCGCCCGATCCCGGTGGACAGCCGCCAACCGTTGCGTTTTGCGCCGAATTCCCGGGCATAGAATCGCAGCCGCATGAATGCTGCTCGTTCGGCGCGCAGCAAACCCCGCTTTTGCGCTACACTCAAGCTCGCTGGGTTGAAGGTCTGCCCGGGTCCGATCCCGAGCGATTTAGCCAGGCTGGCAACCTCGCGATCTTGCTCGCGCACACCGCCAAAGTCCCAGGCCCTGTTCAGCAGCGTGAAGAAGTCGAGGTTGAGCCAAAGCGGGTTATTTAGCTTCGGATCGGGCAGCGGCGTTGTTGCGGGTATTTCGAGATACCGCGCATCAGCGTTCAAAGGCTTGAGCGACAAAGTTTTGAGGATGGCAACGGCTTTACCGATGTCCGACTTGGTTTCGGGCGTCACGACTACCCGGGCCTGTAGGAAGACGCCGGTCGTAGTCGTTTCAATCCTTTTGACGCCTTCGGGCAGCGTACCCTGCCAGCCCGGCGGCACATAGGCATATGTGCCCGCTTTCGAACCAACTCGGCTGCCAACGTAATCAAGGCTGTTCAACGCCCAATCTGTCGCTTGGACCACCCAGTACCGATCGGGCACTTTGGGGATAGTCATCAACACCGGCCCTTGGCGCAGGTCGAGCCAAGCCAAGCCGTAGATCGTATCGTTGTTCGGCGTGAAGTCGATCGCCGAACTGGGGTTGGCTAGATCGGGATAAATGTTGAACCGGTTGAGCGGAGCATTGAGCGGAGCATTGGGGTTGATATCCCGCTCCATCAGAATTTGTGAACGGGCGTAGACCGCACCGATGACATAGGCTTGATACCCCAGCGCGAAGGCCTCCGCTTCCTGACGATCGTCAAAGGTATCTTGGGCATGGAGCGGGGCAGAAGTTGGAGCAAATGTTCCAGTCAAAGCGAGTGCCATCGACAAGATGCCTGCCCTGATAAGCTTCATTTTCACGCCCCTCCCATGAGCGCTGGCCAGCGTTTTTCGGCTGCGTCTCGCAAATAGCTTTGATCGAACGTGTACCGGAATTGCGCTAACGAGAATGCCAACCAGTTAACATTCTCTGCTGCTCAACCATCGCGCCGGCTCGTTGTTCCAAATCAGGCCGCCGCGTTTAGGGCTCCAAGCCTTGTCACGATAGGCGACGATGTCAGGCCAGCTGAAGCGCCGGAATTCTTGTTCTCGGTTTCACTCTGCATGGCGCACCAGTTGCGAACCAAGCGGGGCATTTAACGCATCTGCTCGCGCCGCCAGGCCTGTGGCGGCAGTCCGTGGCGTTTCGCGAACCAGGCGGTAAAGGCTGCTGAGCTGGCAAACCCCAGCAGCTCTGCAATCTCGGAGTTGCTGCGGCGGCTGCCGGTGAGTTGCCCGCGCGCCAGTTCGCTGCGCACATCGTCAAGCAGTGCGTGAAAGCTGGTGCGCTCCTCCGCCAGCCGCCGCTCTAGTGTGCGGCGCGAGAGTCCTAGCCGTTCGGCTGCCAGTGTCGCGGTGCAGCGCCGGCCAGCGAGCATGGCTCGGAGCAAGCGGGTGACGCGCTCGGCCATTGGCAGTTCGCTCAGACCCGGCAGGGCCGCGCGGACCTGGGCCGCATAGGGGCGCAAGGCGGCCTGAGCGAGCTGGTTGGGGCGATCAAGGTCGGCGCGGCTGAGCACGATGCCGCTGAAGTCCTGCGCATAGTGGACCGGCGCGCCGAAGACCCTTGCGAACTGGCTGGCATGGACGGGGCGCTCACGCTCGAGATAAATCGCGATGGGGGCCCAGCCAGCACCCAGAAGCTGGCGCAAGATCCGGTGCAACATTGCCACTGCAACGTCGGTGGCTTGTACGCGGGGGCCATCACCTGCAACGGCGCAGGCGAGCACTGCCAGATCGTCCTGTTCGGACAGGTCAATGGTCAACGCCTCATTGTGCAGCGGCAGATAAGCCGTGAAGATGCTGAGCGCGCTGCGGATATCGGGCTCGTCGCGCGCCAGCATGGTAACCGGACCGAGGTTGGAGAAGCCCCGCAGTTCCGCGAGGCGCAGCCCGAAGTCTTCGATCCCGGCCAGTTCAGCGGCGCGTTCGAATGCCCGGTTGACCGCAGCGGTCGGCAGGCGTCGGTCGGGATCCTGTTCGGCCTGACCTGCAACGCCGCAGGCGCGCAGGATCGCTGCGCTATCGAGCCCATAGCTGCGCGCCAGCGCTCCAAAGCCGGTCAGGGCCGCCGCGCGAACTGTTGGTCTTTGGCGCATTTGCGTAATTGAATGGCGCAAAATCTAAATCATGTCGAGTCCGATGGGCTAGGCTGCGGTCAATCAAATGGGGAGACGAGCCGTGCCTTCAGCCACTCCGATCAGCGATGCCGCCCGCGCCGGCGGCGGCTGGAACCAGGCCTGGGATCAGGCCGCCGCCTTTGATGCCGACTGGATGGAAAAGTTCCTCGACATGGGAACGCATTCGGTTCGCAAGGGGATCATCGATCCCAAGACTTACGAACTGATTGCGATCGCGGTCGATGCCAGCTGCACCCACATGTACTCGCCCGGGGTCAAGCGGCACATTGCCAAGGCGCTCGATCTGGGGGTGACGCCCGAGGAAATCATGGCCGTGCTGCAACTGGTCACCGTCCTCGGCATCCATTCGGTCGCGCTCGGCGCCCCGCATCTGGTTGACGAAATGAAGGCACGCGGGCTGCCCGTGCCCGGCCCCAATTCAAGCACCAAGGAGGACTGAACCATGCACTTCCTCGACGATAGTCTGCTGCCCGAAAATCAGGAAAAACTGGTGATCCAGGTCGCGCCCTATGGCCCGCAGTGGCTGCCGGGCGATTTCCCCGAAGACATCCCGGTGACCATGGCCGACCAAGTCCAGAAGGCGGTCGATTGCTACAATGCCGGCGCTACCGTGCTGCACCTGCACTGCCGCGAGGCCGATGGCAGCGGGTCCAAGCGCCTGACGATGTTCAACGAGATGATCGACCGCATCCGCAGCGCCTGCCCCGACATGCTGATCCAGGTGGGCGGCTCGATCAGCTTTGCCCCCGAAGGCGAAGGTGCCGAAGCCAAGTGGCTGTCGGACGATACCCGGCACATGCTGGCCGAACTCAAGCCCAAGCCGGATCAGGTGACCATCGCGGTCAACACCAACCAGATGGACATTTCCGCGCTGATGAGCGCCGATGACATCGCCGGCACCTGCCTTACCAATCCGGCGATGTTCGAAGCCTACCGCAACATGTATTTCGAATGCGGCCCGGTGTTCATGGAAGAACACCTCAAGCGACTGGTCGCCAACGGCATCCAGCCGCACTTTATGGTGGGCGACCTGAGCCAGCTTGAAACGGTCGAGCGGCTGATCCGCAAGGGCCATTACAATGGTCCGCTGGTGCTCAACTATGTTGCGATCGGCAGCGGAGCGGCCGGAACCCACCCGGCTGACCTGATCGAATTCGCCCGCCGCGTGCCCGATGGCGCGGTGCTGACGATCGAGACTGTGATGCGCCATGTTGCGCCGTTCAACGCCATTGCGATCGCGCTGGGGCTGCACGTCCGCGTCGGGATCGAAGACAACCTGTGGAGCCGCAAGGGCGAGCGGATGACTTCGGTCCAGCAAGTCGAGCAGATGGTGCGGATGGCGAACGAACTGCACCGCGATGTCGCCACCGGAGCGGAAGCCAAGGCGATCTACCAGATCGGCACGTTCTATCAGTCGACCGACGAGACGTTGCGCCGGGTCGGTTATCCGCCCAACCGCCAGCCGGGGCAGCGCGGCGTGCCGCGGTGGGAATACGCGTGAACAAAGTGGAGGGGCGGGTCTGCGTTGTCACTGGGGCGGCGCGCGGGCATTATCTCGCGGGCCAGATTATCAGCCCCAATGGGGGCATGTTCTGAATGGCCGAAGTCGCCGTGCCCGCCAAGGCTTCCGCAGGCAATGCCAGTCCGGCCGGCCTGATCCTGTTCATGATGGCTCTGCACGTGGTCAACCAGATCGACCGTCAGCTGGTCGCCGCCTTTGCCGCTGACATCATGCGCGACCTGCAATTGAACCGCAGCCAGTTCGCGCTGATCGCCGGCCTGGCATTTAGCGGGGTCTATGCCTTCGCGGCCCTTGCGGCCGGGGTGATGGCGGACCGGATCGGACGCGTGCGTGTGTTGGCCAGCGGGCTGGGGGCGTGGAGCCTGTTCACCGCGCTGTCCGGTCTGGCGCACGGATTTTGGTCGCTGCTTGGCGTGCGGCCATTCGTTGCAGCGGGCGAGGCCACGCTGGTGCCTACGGCCAGCAACATTATCCTTGCCCGCGTGGACGAGCGCCACCGCGCGGGGGCGCTGGGCCTGTTCTTTGCGGGTATCCCGATCGGCATCGGCGGCGGCTTTCTGATCGCCGGCTTGCTGGGGCCGGCGATTGGCTGGCGCTGGACCTTTATCGGCATGGGGCTGGTCGGGCTCGTCGCGCTGCTTGGCCTTTCGCGGATCAGGGACAAGGCCCCGGAACTGGTCGAGCGACCGACCCTGCTCGGCAATCTTGGTGCGGTCTTCACGCTGTGGCGACAGGTGCCACGGATCATGTGGGCGTCGCTCGCCATCATTTTTGCTCACGCCCATTCGGCCACGAGCCCGTTCGTGCAGCTCTGGCTGACGGCTGAGAAGGGGTATGACCAGGCCAGCGCCGGCGCGGTCTATGGCGGAACGTTTGTCATTGCCGGTCTGGCCGGAACCTTCGGCTCGGGGCTGTTGGTCGATTGGGCCGCGCGCCGACTGGGCTGGGACCGGGCGAAGACGGTGCTCCTCGTCCTTCTTGCCCTCGCGCCCCTGCTGGTCTGCTACCGCCTGGCGCCGGGCGGGTCGCCCTTGTTCATGGCCGGCATGGTGGGCTCGATCCTGTTCATGACCGTACTTTATGGTCCAATTTTCGCGGTGATCGAGGAATTGCTGCCGCCCCGGCTCAAGGCCACCGCGACCGGGCTCAACATGCTCTTGATCAACATCTTCGCGATCGGCGGGGTGTCCTTCGCGATCGGTTTTGCAAGCGACCGAATGGCCTTGGCGGGTGCTGCGCATAGCTGGACCTTGCCGCTGATCGGTGCGGATCTGGCAGCCTGTCTGGCAATCCCCTGCACCTACCTTGCGATGCGCTGCCGACCGGTGCGGGCTGCGGGCTCCGCTCTCGACCGATAGCCGCCTCAGCCTGTCACTGTTTCCAGGGCTTCGCTTGCCTCCAGCCAGACGGCTTCGGCAGCGTCGATACGGGTCACGATTTCCGCGCGCAGCTTCATCAATTCGGTGACGGTGAGTTTCTGGAGTGAGGCGTCAGCCTTGCCGGGATCGAACATCGCCTGATCAATCGCATTGCGCCGGGCTGACAGCTTTTCCAGCTCAACCTCGGCATCTTTCGCGCGTTTGCGGGATTCCTGACCCTTTGCGCGCGCTTCGGCAGCCGCTTTTCGCTGATCCTTCTTGTTGATCCCTTCCTTGCGGGCCGGGGCAGGATCTTTGGCCAGCACGAACGCGATGTAATCATCGATCGAGCCATCGAATTCGTTGGCTGCGCCGCTGTCGACCAGCACCAACCGGTCTGCCGTCATTTCGAGCATATGCCGGTCATGGCTGACGATGACGACCGCGCCCGAATAGCCGTTGAGCGCATGAATCAAGGCTTCGCGGGCATCGACATCAAGGTGGTTGGTCGGTTCGTCGAGGATCAGGAGGTGCGGAGCCTCATGCGTGATGAGCGCCAGCGCCAGCCTGGCGCGTTCTCCGCCCGACAGCTTGCCGACTTCGGTTGTCGCCTTCGAGCCTGAAAAACCGAAGCGTCCAAGCTGGGCCCGCACCGCCGATTGGCTCGCGCCTTTCATCAGATTGGTCATGTGCTGCAGCGGCGTTTCCGACCGCTCCAGCTCTTCGACCTGATACTGGGTGAAATAGCCCACCCGCATCCGGCTGCTGGCGTTCATCTCGCCTTCCATCGGCGCAAGCTGTGCGGCGAGGAGGCGGGCCAGCGTGGTTTTCCCGTTGCCGTTGCGGCCCAGCAGCGCCAGCCGGTCATCGGGATCGAGCCGCAAGTTGAGCCGCCGCAGCACCGGCGTGTCGCCGTAGCCAACCGAGGCGAAATCGAGCGTGATGAGCGGCGGGTTCAGCTTATCGGGATTGGGAAAATCGAAGCTGAGCGAGGGGTCGTCGATCAGCTCCGCGATCGGTTGCAGCTTGGCGAGCGCTTTCGCGCGCGATTGGGCCTGCTTGGCGGTCGACGCCCGGGCCGAATTGCGCGCGACATATTCCTGAAGCCGCTCACGCTCGGCCTGCTGCTTTGCCCTGGCGGAGGCGATTTGCGCCTGGCGTTCCGCGCGCTGGCGTTCGAAGGCGTCATAACCGCCCGGGTAGAGGGTCAGCTTGCCGGCCGACAGGTGGAGGGTGTGATCAACGACATTGTTGAGGAAATCACGTTCGTGGCTGACCAGCAGGATGGTCGCCGGATACGACCGCAGGAAATCCTCCAGCCACAGCACCGCTTCGAGATCGAGGTGGTTGGACGGTTCATCGAGCAGCAGCAGATCCGGCTGCGAGAACAGCAGCGAGGCCAGCGCGACACGCATCCGCCAGCCGCCTGAAAAACTCTCCAGCGGGCGGTGCTGCGCCGCTTCGTCGAAACCCAGCCCGACAAGGATCCGCGCCGCACGGCTGGGCGCGGCGTGGGCATCGATGGTGATCAGCCGCTCATGAATTTCAGCGAGGCGGTGCCCATCCTGACAGGTTTCGCTCTCGACCATCAGCGCGGCGCGCTCGACATCGGCAGCGAGCACGGTTTCGAAGGGGGTGGAATCGCCCCCGGGCGCTTCCTGCGCGATGTAGCCAAGGCGGCTGCCGCGCGGCATCGCCACCTCGCCGCTGTCAGGCTCCAGCATCCCGGCGATCACCCGCACCAGCGTAGACTTGCCGGCACCATTCCTGCCGATGAGGCCGATCCGCCCGCGGGGCGGCAATTTGGCGGTCGCGTCGTCGATGATCGTCCGCCCACCGAGGCGAACCGTGATACCGTTCAGATTAAGCATGGCGCGCCCTAGCAGGTCCGGGGAGCGGGCAAAAGAGCGGCGGCGTTCGGACCATTGACGATCGCCTTGCTCTGAGGCCAAAGGCGGGCATGACTGGCTCGACGGACCTTTCCATTCGCTTGCGCCGCGCTGCGTTCAATCGGGCGCTGGCAGACGCGGATATTGCGGCCATTGGCCCGATACTCGCGCCCAATGTCGTGCTGGTTGCGGGGACTGACAGTGCGGTTATCGCCGGGCGCAAGGCGCAGCTCCAAGCGTGGAAGCGCGAATTCGGTGCGCAGCCCCGCTGTGTGTACGTTCGACTACCGGACACGATCATCGCATCGACGGTCGAGCCGATCGCGCTCGAACACGGCAAGTGGCGGGGCACTTCGAGCACCACCGGCGAGGTGCTGGCCGCTGGCGATTATTCTGCGAAATGGCGCAAGATCGGCGGCGATTGGGTGATTGAGGCGGAGATTTTCGTAACGCTCGCCTGAACTCAGCGAGCGCCGGCAGTTCACGAACTGCACAACACCCCGAGGCCGCAGCGAGATCGACAGCGCGCTGGGTAATTGGCCGAGGTTCGGCTAGAGGGATAGCCATGAAGACCCAGGTTGCGATTATCGGTGCTGGCCCGGCGGGCTTGCTGCTCGGCCATCTCTTGCGCAGCGAAGGCATCGACTGCGTGGTGCTGGAGCGCCAGAGCCCGGACTATGTGCTCTCGCGCATTCGCGCCGGGGTGCTTGAACAGATCACGGTTGGGCTGATGGAGCGGCTGGGGCTTGATGCCCGGCTCAAGGCCGAAGGGCTGGTCGAACACGGCTTCAACCTCGCTGATGGCGAGCGGTTGATCCGGATCGACTGCCAGGGGCTGACCGGCAAATCGGTGGTGGTCTATGGCCAGACCGAGATCACCCGGGATCTGATGGATGCCGCTCCCGCGCGCGGGCTTGAGGTGATCTACGGCGCCGCGGACGTTGCCCTCCACGCCATCGACAGCGATGCGCCCAGCGTCACCTTCCGCAAGGACGGAGCCGAGCAGCGCATCGAGGCGCGCTTCGTGGTCGGCTGCGACGGGTTTCACGGCCCGAGCCGCAAGGCCATTCCGGCCGCCGTGTGCCGCGAATACGAGCGGGTCTATCCCTTCGGCTGGCTGGGCATTCTGGCCGACGTGCCGCCGTGCAATCCCGAACTGATCTATGCCAACCACGCGCGCGGCTTTGCGCTGGCCTCGATGCGCAGCCACACCCGCAGCCGCTATTACATCGACGTGCCGCTGACCGAGAAGGTCGAGGACTGGAGCGATGACCGGCTGTGGGACGAGCTGGCGATCCGCCTTGGCCCCGATGCGGCGGCGCGGATCACCCGCGGGCCGGCGCTGGAAAAGTCGATCGCGCCGCTGCGCTCCTATGTGTTTGAGCCGATGCGCCACGGCAGCCTGCTGCTGTGCGGGGACGCGGCGCATATCGTTCCGCCGACCGGGGCCAAGGGGCTGAACCTGGCTGCCAGCGACGTGCACTATGCGGCTGAGGCGCTTGGCGCGTTCTTCAAGCGCGGAGATAACGATGCAGTGGCGGGCTATTCGGCCAAGGCGCTGGCGCGGGTGTGGAAGTCGGAACGCTTCAGCTGGTCGCTGACCAAGCTGATGCATCGCTTCCCCGACGATGGTCCGTTCGAGCGCGCGATGCAGGTTGCCGAACTGGATTACATCGCCTCGTCGGTGGCCGCGCAGACCACCATTGCCGAAAACTACGTCGGCTTGCCGGTCTGACCGGCGGCGCTCGGCACGGCAAGGCTGCGCAGGCGGCAGGTCTGCCGCTGCCGCAAGGCTCAGCTCAGAAGAGCGGCCTTGACCCTGCCGAAGTCCACGATGTTGTGCTGATCGGCCGGATCGCCGTCGAGCATCAGGCTGTTGGTGGCCTTGTCGATCAGCTGCTGGGCAAATTCGTTCGCCATCGAAATTGCGCTGTCGCAATCTGAATTGGGGATGACCTGATCAAGAATATCCTTGGCCATCAATAGCGAACTGAACGCATCATCGATGCGTTGGGAAAGAGCTTGAGTTCTGTTCATTGTGCGACCTCTGAACGGATGGGGGAACGGGCTTGGGGCCTCTTATGAAAACTCCACTAGGGTGATAGACATAAGACACCTAACGAAAATTAACCAATATCTGATGAAATTCCAAGGCATTTGATCCGAAATGCTATTTTAGCGCACACAGCGGCTCGCCCGCGCCGGCGGGTGACATGGGGCGGGCAGGGGGCAAAATCAGCCGCGTGCGGCGGTGTCGAGTCGTTCGCCGTCGATTGGGTAACCGGCGTCGCGCGGGATCACCAGCCAGGGTTCTTCGCCGCGCATTTCCATTGCCGGGGTAATCATCCGCGAGGGAAATTCCTCCACATGGGCAAGCGCGCCGGCAAAACTGGGGAACTGGGCCAGCCGTTCCAGATTGCGGCGGGTCGGGAAGATCACCTTGATTTCGCCGCTGTCGGCCAGTTGCAGGGCCTCTTCGGCGCTGGCCCAGAACAGGTGGGTGTTCTCGGTGGAATCGACCAGCAATTCGACCGCCCCGGTGCCGAGGTCGGCAAGGTAGAAGCGGGTGTCGAACACCCGGATCTCGCGGTGCTTGGGGCGCCAGCGCGAAAACGGCACCAGCGCTTCCAGATCCAGCGTCCAGCCCAGGTCATCGAGCACGGCGCCAAGTTCGCCCTTGTCGAGCAGCAGTTCGCGCGCGCGCCGGGCCGAGGCGAGATCAGGCTGCTGGTGGAAGCCCACGGCCAGCCCGGTTTCTTCCAGCGTTTCGCGCACCGCCGCGATGCGGGCGGCCAGTTCATCGTGTTCGTCATCATCGGCCGGGCAGTGGGCGGCGGCTAGCGCACGGTCAGCCTCGTCCACCCGCCCGCCGGGAAACACCGCTGCGCCGCCGGCAAAGCGCATTTCCTTGGATCGCTGGACCATCAGCAATTGCGGGGCGCCGCCATCGGGCGCGTTGCGGAAGATCACCAGCGTGGCGGCGGGGATCGCGGGGGGAGCATCGTCGGAGTGCTCGAACATCTTTTTGAGGTCATCCATCGCGGAGCAAGGTGCATGGCAG
>Ga0228701_1000932_pt1 | contig 21470 bp, 31 predicted proteins | sample McNCre117_Aug_MG_2_FD_178017 | JGI IMG/M metagenome (GOLD analysis project Ga0228701, IMG submission 178017) | Freshwater microbial communities from McNutts Creek, Athens, Georgia, United States - 11-17_Aug_MG | ecosystem: Environmental > Aquatic > Freshwater > Creek | place: USA: Georgia...
TAAAGGAGTACTCAAGTGCTACAGCAAGAATCCCGCCTCAAGGTTGCCGACAACACCGGCGCCAAGGAGCTGCTGACGATTCGTGTTCTCGGTGGATCCGGTCGTCGTTATGCAGGTCTCGGTGACGTGATCGTCGCAACCGTCAAAGACGCTATCCCTGGCGGCAACGTCAAGAAGGGTGACGTCGTCAAGGCTGTTGTCGTTCGCGTCAAGAAGAACACCCGTCGTGCCGACGGTTCGTACATCAAGTTCGACGAGAATGCAGCGGTCATTCTCAAGACTGATGGCGACCCCCGCGGTACCCGTATCTTTGGGCCGGTTGGTCGCGAGCTTCGTGACAAGAAGTTCATGAAGATCGTTTCGTTGGCCCCGGAGGTTATCTAATCATGGCGAACATCAAGAAGGGTGACCTCGTTCAGGTCATCAGCGGACGCTCGCAGGCTCGCGGTGGAGACCGTGGCAAGCAGGGCAAAGTTATCGACGTTCTCGTCGAGCAGAACCGCGTCATCGTTGAGGGCATCAACTACGTAACTAAGCACGTACGCGTCGGCCAGACCGACCGCGGCACCAAGACCGGTGGTATCGAGACCGTTGAGGCCCCGATCCACGTGTCCAACGTTGCTGTTGTTGACCCCACCACCAAGAAGCCGACCCGCGTCGGTTTCCGTACCGAAAAGGTAACGAAGAACGGCGTCACCAAGACGACCCGTATCCGTTACGCCAAGAAGTCAGGTAAGGACCTGTAATGACAAACGCTGCAGTGGCTGGCAAAATCCAGCCCCGCCTCAAGCAGAAGTACCGCTCGGAACTCCAGGCTGCCCTGGGTAAAGAGCTGGGACTCTCGAACGTGCACCAGATCCCTGGTTTGACCAAGATTGTGGTCAACATGGGTGTTGGTGAAGCGGCCCGCGATAGCAAGGTTATCGAGGGTGCAATTGCTGACCTCACGCTCATCACCGGTCAGAAGCCGATGGTGACGAAGGCACGCAAGTCGATCGCTCAGTTCAAGCTCCGTGAAGGACAGCCCATTGGCGCACACGTCACGCTTCGTGGCGACCGCATGTGGGAGTTCCTGGACCGCCTTCTCTCGCTGGCTCTCCCGCGTATCCGCGACTTCCGCGGCCTCTCGGACCGTCAGTTCGATGGCAACGGTAACTACACCTTCGGCCTCACTGAGCAGACCATGTTCCACGAGATCAACCAGGACAAGATCGACCGCCCCCGCGGTATGGACATCACGGTTGTGACCACTGCCAAGAACGACGAGCAGGGACGCGCACTTCTCAAGGCCCTGGGCTTCCCGTTCAAGTCGAACGAGGCTGCCGCTAGCTAAATTTTGTTTCCCGCGAGGGCAACAAAACCACCACAGGTCGATGTTCGTGTAACGGCCATCGAAACCTGGTGAACAAAGGAAAAAATATGACAATGACAGATCCGGTCGCAGACATGCTGACCAGACTGCGCAATGCGAACTCGGCACACCACGAATCCGTGTCGATGCCGCACAGCAAGCTCAAGACGGGCCTTGCTGAAATCCTCAAGACTGAGGGTTACATTGCAAGCTACGAGGTTTCCGACGCACGCGTCGGTAAGACCCTCACCCTTGCGCTGAAGTTCGGTCCGAACCGCGAGCCGTCGATTGCCGGCATCAAGCGTGTTTCGAAGCCCGGTCTTCGCGTTTACGCAAAGTCGAACGAGATCCCCAAGGTTCTCGGTGGTCTTGGCGTTGCCATCTTGTCCACCTCTAGCGGTCTCTTGACTGACCGTCAGGCTGAGAAGAAGGGCGTAGGCGGAGAAGTTCTCGCCTACGTGTGGTAACCCAACATGTCGCGTATTGGTCGACTTCCCATTGACATCCCCGGTGGCGTTACTGTCACCGTTGACGGTCAGAATGTAACGGTTAAGGGCCCCAAGGGTGAGCTGTCGCTCACCGTTGCGAACCCCATCACCGTGGCGATTGAAGAGAACCAGGTTCTCGTCACCCGTCCCGACGACGAGCGCCTCTCGCGTTCGCTGCACGGTCTGACCCGCACCCTCATCAACAACCAGATCATTGGTGTTACTCAGGGCTACGAAAAAGGCCTCGAGGTTGTTGGCACGGGTTACCGTGTAGCAGCCAAGGGTTCCTCAGTCGAGTTCGCTCTGGGATACTCACACCCGATCACGGTTGACCCGCCCGCGGGAATCACTTTCACCGTTGAGGGAAACAACAAGCTCGTCGTGAGCGGCATTGACAAGCAAGCCGTCGGCGAGGTTGCTGCAAACATCCGCAAGCTTCGCAAGCCTGAGCCCTACAAGGGTAAGGGTGTGCGTTACGCCGGCGAAGTTGTTCGTCGCAAGGCCGGAAAGGCTGGTAAGTAGCCATGGCACTCGGAACCCGAGGTAAGAGCAAGTCCGCTGCCCGCGATCGCAGGCACGCTCGACTTCGCAAGAAGATCGAAGGCACCAGCGCTCGTCCGCGTCTGGTCGTCACCCGTTCGGCACGTCACGTGTTCGTTCAGCTGGTCGATGACACGCAGGGTCACACCCTCGTTTCAGCATCGACGCTTGAGGCTGACCTTCGCGCTGACAAGAGCGACAAGACCGACAAGGCTCACAAGGTGGGTGCACTGCTTGCAGAGCGCGCCAAGAAGGCCGGTATCACCGAGGTCGTCTTCGACCGTGGCGGTAACAAGTACGCCGGTCGTGTTGCTGCGATCGCCGATGGAGCACGAGAGGGCGGACTGAGCCTGTGAGCGAAGAAATTAAGGAGACCGAAGTGTCTGCAGAAGTCGCCGAGCAGGCCGCTGAGCAGGTTGCTGTTGAGGTAACCGTCGACAACGCAAACGAGCCTCGTGAGGCCCGTCGCGGAAGCCGCGAACGTAACCCCAACCGTGACCGTGGTTCGCGCGATCGTGACGCCGAGAAGAGCCAGTTCCTGGAGCGCGTTGTCACCATCAACCGCGTTTCCAAGGTGGTCAAGGGTGGTCGTCGCTTCAGCTTCACCGCACTCGTCGTTGTTGGTGACGGAAACGGAATGGTCGGTGTCGGTTACGGCAAGGCCAAAGAAGTTCCGCTCGCCATCTCGAAGGGCGTCGAGGACGCGAAGAAGAACTTCTTCCGCGTTCCCCGCGTTGGAAACACGATTCCCCACCCGGTTCAGGGCGAGGCAGCCGCTGGTGTTGTCCTCCTCCGTCCGGCAGCTGCTGGTACCGGTGTTATCGCCGGCGGTCCGGTTCGCGCCGTACTCGAGTGCGCCGGTATCCACGACGTGCTGAGCAAGTCGCTGGGTTCGTCCAACACCATCAACATCGTTCACGCCACCGTGGCAGCACTCAAGCAGCTCGAAGAGCCGCGCGCCGTTGCTGCTCGTCGTGGCCTGGACTTTGATCAGGTTGCTCCGGCACGCCTTCTGCGCGCCGAGGCTGATGCAAAGGCAGGTGCGTAATGGCTGCTCGCCTCAAAGTCACCCAGATTAAGTCCGTAATCAGCGAGAAGCAGAACCAGCGCGATACCCTTCGCAGCCTGGGTCTCAAGCGCATTGGCGACATCGTCGTCAAGGAGGACAGCCCGGTTACCCGCGGTTATGTTCGCACCGTTGCGCACCTCGTGAAAGTTGAGGAGATTGACTAATGGCTGAGAACAAAGACGCCGAAAAGAAGCCCGCAGCGAAGGCTGCTGCTCCCAAGGCTGCTCCCGCCAAAGCTGCTGCTCCCAAGGCAGCTGCTAAGCCCGCTGCTGAAAAGGCTGCTGCCGCTAAGGCACCTGCTGCTGCCAAGGCTCCGGCCAAGGCTGCTGCTAAGCCGGCCGCTGAGAAGACTGAGACCGCTAAGGCTGAGGCTCCCAAGGCTGCTCCGAAGGCTGCTGCTAAGCCCAAGGCTGAAGAGTCGGGCGAGAAGGTTCAGCTGCTCAAGGTTCACCACCTTCGTCCGGCACCCGGTGCCAAGAAGGCTCGCACCCGCGTAGGTCGTGGTGAGGGCTCGAAGGGTAAGACCTCAGGTCGCGGTACCAAGGGAACCAAGGCTCGTTACCAGGTCAAGGTTGGTTTCGAGGGTGGCCAGATGCCGCTGCACATGCGTTCGCCTAAGCTGCGCGGCTTCAAGAACCCGTTCCGTGTCGAGTACCAGGTTGTCAACCTGGAGAAGCTCGCCGAGCTTTACCCCGCAGGTGGTGACGTCACCATCAGTGACCTCGTCGCTAAGGGTGCAGTTCGCAAGAACGAAAAGGTCAAGGTTCTCGGAAACGGCGACATCGCCGTCAAGCTGAACGTGTCGGTTGACAAGGTCTCGAGCTCGGCTGAGCAGAAGATTGTTGCAGCTGGCGGTTCGGTCAAGTAACCCACCGGGTTTGACCCACTCGATGTAAAAGTCGCTGGCTCTCAACACTAGAGTTGTAGAGCCAGCGACTTTACTCACACGGTAAACAGGAGATTTCAACTTGTTCAGCGCTATCGGACGCATCGTCCGCACTCCCGATCTTCGTCGCAAGATCGGTTTTACGCTTTTCATCATCGCCCTGTACCGACTCGGTTCGTTCATCCCCGGTCCGTTCGTAGATTTCACGAACGTTCAGACCTGTCTCTCGGCGAACCAAAATGCTTCCGGCTTGTATGAGCTGGTCAACCTGTTCAGCGGTGGAGCCCTTCTGCAGCTCTCCATCTTCGCGCTGGGCATCATGCCGTACATCACGGCGTCGATCATCGTGCAGTTGTTGCGCGTGGTCATCCCACACTTTGAAGCCCTCCACAAAGAGGGTCAGGCTGGGCAGACCAAGCTCACCCAGTACACGCGTTACCTCACCATCGCGCTGGGTATTCTGCAGTCGACCACGCTCATCACAGTTGCCCGCTCGGGCGCACTGTTCAGCGGTTCCTCCGCCCCTGAGTGCTCGCAACTGCTGACGAACGACGCCTGGTACGCCACGCTTCTGATGGTTATCACCATGACTGCCGGTACCGGTCTGATCATGTGGATGGCCGAGCTCATCACCGAAAAGGGAATCGGTAACGGAATGTCGTTGCTGATCTTCACCTCGATCGCTGCTGCTTTCCCGAACTCGATGGGTTCGATCTGGACCGCTAAGGGCCCGAACACCTTCTTCATCGTGTTGGCGGTCGGTCTGGTCATCATGGCGCTCATCGTTTTCGTTGAGCAGTCACAACGACGTATTCCGGTGCAGTACGCCAAGCGAATTGTTGGGCGACGCACCTACGGTGGCAACAACACCTACATCCCGATCAAGGTCAACATGGCCGGTGTGGTTCCGGTGATCTTCGCCTCGTCGCTGTTGTACCTGCCGGCGCTGATCGCTCAGTTCAACCAGCCCGCCGCCGGACAGGCTCCTGCCGCGTGGGTGACCTGGATTCAGAACTACCTCACGCGTGGTGACCACCCGCTCTACATGGCAGTGTTCTTCTTGCTCATCGTCGGCTTCACCTACTTCTACGTCGCGATTACCTTCAACCCTGAAGAAGTCGCCGACAACATGAAGAACTATGGCGGATTCATTCCCGGTATTCGCGCCGGTCGCCCGACTGCTGAGTACCTCGACTACGTGCTGACCCGCATCACCCTTCCGGGTTCGATTTACCTGGGTCTGGTTGCGCTTATCCCGCTCATCGCTCTGGCGCTGGTGGGTGCAAACAGCCAGTTCCCGTTCGGTGGCACCTCGATTCTGATCGTGATCGGTGTCGGTCTCGAAACGGTCAAGCAAATTGACGCTCAGCTTCAGCAGCGTCACTACGAGGGGTTGCTCCGATGACACGTTTGCTTTTGATTGGCCCGCCCGGCGCGGGTAAGGGTACGCAGGCCACGATTCTGGCCGAGACCTTCGCGATTCCGGCGATTTCAACCGGCGACATGTTCCGTGCGAATGTTGCCAACAAGACTGAGCTCGGCCTCAAGGTCAAAGCCATCATGGATGCGGGCGAGTACGTTCCTGACTCCCTGACGAACGAGATTGTGGCCGACCGTCTGGCTCAGCCCGACGCCGCCGGTGGCTTCTTGCTCGACGGTTACCCCCGCACGATTGAACAGGTGCACGAGCTCGATCGCATGCTTGCCGCTGCTGGTACTGCGCTCGACGCTGTGGTGCTGATTACCGCTGACACCGACGAGGTAGTTGGTCGCCTCCTCAAGCGTGCACAAGAGCAGGGTCGCACTGACGACACCGAAGACGTGATTCGTCACCGCATGAACGTTTACGCCGAGCAGACTGCTCCGCTCATCGATGTCTACGAACAGCGCGGTCACGTGCTCACCGTCGACGGCCTGGGCGAAGTCACCGATGTGACCGAGCGCATTCTGAACGCTCTGGCCTCGCGCGCCATCACCGCGTAACACCCGCCATGGGTTTCTTCAACAACTCCGGGATCTACAAGACTCCCGAGCAGCTGCGCAAGATGGTTGCCCCCGGGCTTGCCACCTACGCCGGGCTGGAAGCCGCGCGCAAACTTCTCGTTGCCGGCAACACCACAGAAGCGGTGGATGCTGCAGCCGAGGCCGCGATTATTGCCGCTGGGGGAGCATCCAACTTCAAACTCGTACCGGGCTACCGCCACACGGTGTGTGCGTCGGTGAACGACGAGGTGGTTCACGGAATTCCGGGCAAGCGCGTGCTTGAGCCGGGCGACATCGTCAAGATTGACTGCGGCGCCATTCTGGATGGGTGGAACGGCGACTCGGCTATCACGGTCGTGATTCCTGACCCGAGCCGACCCGAAATTGTGGCCGAGCGCGAGACGCTGAGTCGCATCACCGAGGGTGCACTGTGGGCTGGTATCGCTGAGCTCACGCGTGCCAAGCACCTTAACGAGATTGGTGCCCGCATCGAGGGCTACATCGAGGATGAGGGCGACAGGATTGGACACCGCTACGGTATTCTCACCGACTACGTCGGTCACGGCATCGGTCTCGACATGCACGAAGACCCGAGCGTGTTCAACTACCGGGTCAAGCAGAAGGGCCCTGAGATCAAGCCGGGTCTGTGCCTTGCGATTGAGCCGATGGTCGTTGTCGGCAGCCCAGACACTTACGTGCTCGACGACGGCTGGACAGTGTCCACCAAGGATGCCTCGAGCTCGTGCCAGTGGGAACACACGGTTGTCGTGCACGCCGACGGCATTTGGGTGACCACGGCAGCCGACGGGGGAGCCGCAGGGCTTGCCTCATTTGGGATTTCGCCGACGCCAATCGCCTGATTGGCGTTTAGGTGAGAATTCACCTAAGCTTGACCTTTGGTGTGTGTTGTGCATGCTTTTTGCGTGTTCGCACACTCCACAACCCCGCACGACCAGTGCACTACTACTAAGCGATACGTGAGGCTATGGCAAAGAAAGACGGCGTCATCGAGATTGAAGGCTCGGTTGTCGAAGCGTTACCCAATGCCATGTTCCGCGTGGAGCTGACCAACGGTCACAAGGTTCTTGCCCACATTTCGGGCAAGATGCGCCAGCACTACATCCGAATTCTTCCTGAAGACAAGGTGATTGTAGAGCTGAGCCCATACGACCTGACCCGTGGTCGCATCGTGTACCGCTACAAGTAGGCCACTGAGAAGTAACGATCCGCTAGCGGATACGAAGACAGCGAAAAGAGAAAAATCATGAAGGTAAACCCCAGCGTCAAGAAGATTTGTGACAAGTGCAAGGTCATCCGCCGTCACGGCAAGGTGATGGTCATCTGCGAGAACCCGCGTCACAAGCAGCGCCAGGGCTAGTCCCCACAGGCTTATAACTGAATATTTCAAGCGAATCCACGAACTGAGAAATCAGGGACACCTTGGGCGAGAGGCCCAGGCACCGGATCCGCTCCACACCTCTCACTAAACAACAGGAGAAGCCACCATGGCACGTCTTGCTGGAGTAGACATTCCCCGCGAAAAGCGCGTGGAAATCGCTCTTACCTACATCTACGGCATCGGCCGTACCCGTTCAGTCGCAATTCTCGATGAGACCAAGATCGACAAGAACATCCGCGTCAAGGACCTGTCCGACGACCAGCTCGTTGCACTCCGCGACTACATCGAAGCCAACTACCGCGTCGAGGGTGACCTTCGCCGTGAGGTAGCTGCAGACATCCGCCGCAAGGTTGAGATCGGTAGCTACGAGGGTCTTCGTCACCGTAAGGGTCTGCCGGTTCGCGGTCAGCGCACCAAGACCAACGCTCGTACCCGCAAGGGCCCGAAGCGTACCGTCGCTGGAAAGAAGAAGGCGAAGTAGCCACTCGGCCACGCCTTTAGACAAGAACAGGTTTTAGGAGAACTTCAATGGCAGCACCTAAGTCGGCGGCTCGTAAGCCCCGCAAAAAAGACAAGAAGAACATTGCTGTGGGTCAGGCCCACATCAAGAGCACGTTCAACAACACCATCGTGTCGATCACTGACCCGACCGGTGCCGTAATCAGCTGGGCCTCCTCGGGCGGCGTTGGCTTCAAGGGTTCGCGTAAGTCGACCCCCTACGCCGCACAGATGGCTGCTGAGGCAGCTGCTCGTCAGGCACAGGAGCACGGCATGAAGAAGGTTGACGTTTTCGTGAAGGGCCCGGGATCGGGACGCGAAACCGCCATCCGTTCGCTTCAGGCTGCTGGTCTTGAGGTTGGTTCGATCAGCGATGTGACGCCTCAGGCTCACAACGGCTGCCGTCCGCCCAAGCGCCGCCGCGTCTAAGTTTCGTTTTTCACAACTCAATACATCGCCATAGCAAGAGTCATATAGCGGACTCTTAGCCGAAAGGAATACATAGTGCTCATTGCACAGCGCCCCACTCTCTCCGAAGAGATCATCGAAGAAGGCCGTCGTTCGCGTTTCGTTATCGAACCGCTCGAGCCTGGCTTCGGTTACACCCTGGGTAACTCGCTCCGTCGCACGCTGCTTTCGTCCATTCCGGGCGCAGCTGTAACCAGCATCCGTCTTGACGGTGTGCTGCACGAGTTCAGCACCATTCCGGGTGTGAAAGAAGATGTCACTGAGATCATCCTGAACATCAAGACCCTGGTTGTCTCGAGCGAGCACGACGAGCCCATCACCGCTTACCTGCGTAAGTCGGGCGCTGGCGCTGTCACCGCTGCTGACATCTCGGCTCCTGCTGGTGTTGAGATTCACAACCCTGAGCTGGTTATCGCCACGCTCAACGACAAGGCAAAGTTCGAGCTCGAGCTCACCATTGAGCGCGGCCGTGGCTACGTTTCGTCGGTTCTGAACCGCAACGAGTTCAGCGAGGCCGGTCAGATTCCGGTTGACTCGATCTACTCGCCCGTTCTGAAGGTCACCTACCGCGTCGAGGCAACTCGTGCCGGTGAGCGCACTGACTTCGACCGCCTGGTTGTTGACGTTGAGACCAAGCCGGCAATCACCCCGCGTGACGCCATGGCTTCGGCCGGTCGCACTCTGACCGAGCTCTTCGGTCTGGCGCGCGAGCTCAACACCGCTGCTGAGGGTGTCGAAATCGGACCGGCTCCGGTTGATGTCGTGCTCAACTCTGAGCTCTCGATTCCGATCGAAGACATGGACCTTTCGGTTCGTTCGTACAACTGCCTCAAGCGCGAGGGCATCAACACCGTGAGCGAGCTCGTTGCTCTTTCGGAGCACCAGCTCATGAACATCCGCAACTTCGGACAGAAGTCGGTGGATGAGGTTCGTGACAAGCTCATCGAAATGGGCCTCTCGCTCAAGGATTCGGTTCCCGGATTCGACGGCGCCCACTTCTACGGCTACGAGGACGACGAGAACGCCTAAGCGTTAGCGTCACCTGACTTAATACTGGAGATAAAGAAACATGCCTAAGCCAACTAAGGGTCCTCGTCTCGGAGGCGGTCCCGCACACGAGCGTCTGCTCCTGGCGAACCTCGCATCCGCGCTGTTCACGCACAAGTCCATCAAGACCACTGAGACCAAGGCCAAGCGTCTTCGTCCGCTGGCTGAGCGTCTCGTGACGTTCGCTAAGCGTGGCGACCTGCACGCTCGTCGTCGCGTTCTCTCGGTTCTCGGAAACAAAGAGGCTGTTCACATCCTCTTCACCGAAATCGCACCGCTGGTTGCTGAGCGTGAGGGCGGCTACACCCGCATCACCAAGCTCGGTTTCCGTAAGGGCGACAACGCTCCCATGGCACAGATCGAGCTCGTGCTCGAGCCGGTGACCAAGAACCCGTCGAAGAAGAAGGCCGAAGCCGCTGCTGCAGCTGCCAAGGCTCCGAAGCAGGAGGCCCCCAAGGCTGCCGCCGCTGAAGCTGCCGAAGAGGCCGCTGTCGAGGCCGCAGTTGAAGAGGCAATCGAAGAAGCCGTTGTTGAGGCGATTGTTGAAGAAGCAATCGTTGAGGCAGTTGCTGAAGAGGTTGTCGCCGAGGCTGAAGCCGAAGCTGCCGCTGAAGAAGCTGCCGTTGAGGCTGAGATCGCCGAGGGCGGTCCGGACAAGGCTGCTGAGTAATCGACTCACTCGTAACAGGGCGCTCGCATTGTGCGGGCGCCCTGTGCGTTTAAGCTGGACACCATGCGCCTGCGCCTCGACATTAGTTACGACGGCACCGATTTTTCGGGCTGGGGTACGCAGCCGCGCCTGCGCACGGTGCAAGGCACAATCGAGCAGGCGCTCATGACGCTGCTGCGGGTAGATAAACCGGTGCGACTGGTTGTGGCCGGGCGCACCGACGCGGGGGTGCACGCCTCGGGCCAGGTTGCGCACGTGGACATTGAGAGTCCGGGCGACCTGACGCGTTTTCACAGGCGACTGGCGAGCATCCTCATATCTGATCCGGATGTTCGTATTCGACGCGTTACCGAGGCGCCCGTGGGATTTGACGCGCGTTTTTCGCCCATCGCACGCCGGTACGAGTACCGACTGGTGGATGATGCGAACCTGCTTGACCCGCTCGAGCGCCACCGCGTGGTTGTGCACACGAAAGCGCTTGATGTGGATGCGTTGAATGAGGCGGCGACCGTGCTGCTCGGCTTGCGCGATTTTGCCTCTTTTTGCCGCCCGCGCGAGGGCTCGACCACGATTCGCGAGCTGCAAGAGTTCACCTGGCGTCGCGAAGCCGACGGCACTCTCATTGCACACCTGCGCGCTGATGCTTTCTGTCACTCGATGGTGCGCGCCCTGGTCGGTGCGTGCGTCGCCGTGGGGCAGGCGCGAGTGAGCGTGCCCGAGCTTGAGGGCATTCGGGATGCGCACCAGCGCACATCCCACATCAAGGTCATGCCACCGCACGGGCTCAACCTCGTCGAGGTGATTTACCCGGCCGACGAGGAGCTCGCCGCCCGCGCTGATCAAACCCGCGCCAAGCGCGATTTGGCGGGCATCCAGCCCATGGAGTAGCCTTGACTCAAGGTGCCACTGCTTCGTCAGAAGCGAAGTTACCGAAACTGAGCCCTCGACAGTGGGGTTCGCGCCAGTAGGCGACGAACGTCACGACCGAGCGGGATTCACGAACCACTCATTTCGATAAAGAAAAGGCAGTAATACTGTGACGCGTACATTCACGCCCAAGCCCGCTGACCAAAAGCGCAACTGGGTCATCATCGACGCAACCGACGTAGTTCTCGGTCGCCTCGCAACCCACACCGCTTCGATCCTTCGCGGAAAGAACAAGGCGACCTTCACCCCCCACATGGACATGGGTGACTTCGTCATCATCATCAACGCTGACAAGGTTGCCCTGACCGGTAACAAGGTTCGCGACAAGAAGGCTTACCGCCACTCGGGTCAGCCCGGTGGTCTGACAGCAACTTCGTACACCGACCTGCTCGAGAAGAACCCCGAGCGCGCGGTCGAGAAGGCTGTTCGCGGCATGCTCCCCAAGACCTCGCTGGGTCGCGCTCAGATGCGCAAGCTCAAGGTCTACCGCGGTGCTGAGCACCCCCACGCTGCACAGCAGCCTAAGCCGTTCGTACTTACCCAGGTCGCTCAGTAGCGCCGGCCGAAAGATAAAGGATTAATTTCGTGGAAAACATCGACGAGACCGTAGAGGTCACCGAGTACAGCACCGAGACTCCTGTCGCCGCCGCTCCCAAGGCACCGCGCGCAGCTCTCACCGTTCCCGGCGCAGCCGTGGGTCGCCGCAAGCAGGCTATTGCTCGCGCGCGCCTGGTTCCCGGAACCGGCAAGATCACCGTCAACAAGCGTGACATCACCGACTACTTCCCGAACAAGCTTCACCAGCAGCTCATCAATGACCCGTTCACGGTTCTCGAGCTCGGTGGCGCTTACGACGTAGTCGCAACCATCACCGGTGGTGGCCCCTCGGGTCAGGCAGGCGCCCTGCGTCTGGCCGTTGCTCGCGCACTGAACGTGATCGACCGCGACAACAACCGCGCCACGCTCAAGAAGGCAGGCTTCCTCACTCGTGACGCACGCGTCATCGAGCGCAAGAAGGCCGGTCTCAAGAAGGCCCGTAAGGCCTCGCAGTTCTCGAAGCGCTAGTCGTTACGAACTCTTAGAGCAATGGCTCGCCTTTTCGGCACGGACGGGGTCCGAGGCTTGGCTAACCGTGAACTCACGGCTGACCTTGCCTTGGGCCTCGCTCAGTCTGCCGCCGTGGTGCTGACCAGCGGTCGCTACGCAGAACAGCGTCGTGCTGAGGGTCGCCGCCCGGTTGGTGTGGTCGCGCGTGATCCGCGCATCTCAGGCGAGTTTCTCAACGCTGCGGTAGCGGCGGGTCTGGCGAGCTCGGGTATTGACGTGCTCGATGCCGGGGTGATTCCGACGCCGGCCGCGGCATTCCTGGTTGCCGACATTCACGCCGACTTCGGCGTGATGATTTCGGCTTCGCACAATGCAGCACCCGATAACGGCATCAAGTTCTTCTCGTTCGGTGGCGTCAAGCTTCCCGACGAGGTCGAGGACCGCATCGAAGAGCACCTCGGTATCGAGAAGTTGCTCCCCATTGGCGGTGATGTCGGTCGCATCAAGCGTTTCGCCGATGCCGAAGACCGCTACATCGTTCACCTCCTCAGCACGCTGCCCCACCGCCTTGAGGGTATTCACGTGGTGCTGGACTGTGCTCACGGTGCAGCGGCAGGTGTTTCGCCGGACGTCTTCAGTGACGCTGGTGCCAAGGTGACCGTCATCGGTAATGACCCCGATGGTCTCAACATCAACGAGGGCGTGGGTTCGACCCACCTTGATGTCTTGCGCGCCAAGGTGCTCGAAGTTGGCGCTGACGTGGGCATCGCGCACGACGGTGACGCCGACCGCTGCCTGGCAGTGGATGCGCAAGGCAACATTGTCGACGGCGACCAGATCATGGCGATTCTTGCCATCTCGATGAAAGAACGCGGCAAGCTCGCCAACGACACACTCGTCGCGACGGTGATGAGCAACCTCGGATTGCACCGCGCGATGGCCGAGCACGGTATCTCGGTCGAGCAGACTGCTGTCGGCGACCGTTACGTGCTCGAGGCACTCGGCGCTGGCGGGCACTCGCTCGGTGGTGAGCAGTCGGGCCACGTCATCATGACGGATTACGCGACGACGGGTGATGGAATCCTTACTGGCCTGCACTTGGTCGCTGAGATGGCTCGCACGGGTAAGACCATGGCTGAGCTGGCTGCCCAGATGACGGTCTTCCCTCAGATTCTTGTTAACGTGCGTGGTGTTGATCACCGCGCACTACACACGAACGAAGTCATCGCCGCTGCCGTGGTCGAGGTCGAGGCATCGCTTGCCGACACTGGTCGCGTATTGCTGCGTCCCTCGGGTACCGAGCCGATGGTGCGTGTGATGGTTGAGGCGGCAGACCAAGCCACCGCTGACGCGCACGCTAACGCGCTCGCCGAAATCGTGCGCGCAGAGCTCGCTGTCTAGCCAGCTAGCTGACGCGACTTTCCTAGATCTTGCGCAGTAGCACGCTGTCGACCGAGTGGTCGGTGGCCTTACGCAGAATGAGCGTTGCCCGCGAGCGCGTCGGACGGATGTTCTGCTCGAGGTTCGGCTCGTTGATACGACTCCAGATGTCGCGGGCGGTGGCACGGGCCTCGTGCTCGTCGAGCGCGGCATAGCGGTGGAAGTATGAGTCAGGATTTGTGAAGGCGCCCTGCTGCAACTGCAAGAAGCGCTCTTCGTACCAGTGCGCGATGTCTTTGGTGCGGGCATCCACGTAAATGGAAAAGTCGAAGAGGTCGCTGACCGCAAGTCCGCCAGCAGAGGGCTGCAACACATTGAGGCCTTCGACGATGAGAACATCTGGCTGGCGAACCACCACCGTCTCGTCCGGTACGACGTTGTAGCTCAGGTGTGAGTAGATCGGTGCGTGCACCTCGGGCACGCCACTCTTGACCTCGCTCACGAATCGCAGCAGCGCTTTGCGGTCGTATGACTCAGGAAAGCCCTTGCGGTCGAGCAGATTGCGTCGGATGAGTTCTTCGTTCGGGTAGAGAAAACCGTCGGTGGTGACGAGGGCGACATTGGGAGTGCTCGGCCAGCCCGAGAGAAGTTCTTGCAGCACGCGCGAGACGGTCGACTTGCCGACAGCCACCGAACCGGCGACGCCAATCACGAAGGGGGTGCGTGCTGCGGTGGTGTGGAGAAAGGTGCTGGTGGTGGTGTGCAGCGTGCGCGTGCCCTCGGCATACAGGGCGAGCAGGCGCGAGAGCGGCTGAAAGACGTCGAGCACTTCGTTGGTGTCGAGACGGTCGCCCAGTCCGCGCACGCGCTCGAGTGCGGCCGCGCTCAGATCGCGAGCGGTTTCAGGCGCGAGCGCAGCCCAGTCATTACGCGACAACTCTACAAACGGGGTGCCCGCGCCGTTGCCGTTAACTGAAGCCACGCATCCATTGTGTCAAAAACTGCCGGACCCCCTGCGCTCGCTAGACTTGAGGGCATGTGTGGAATCGTGGGATACGTCGGACAGAAGAAGACAATTGATGTACTTCTCGGCGGTCTGCGGCGCCAGGAATACCGCGGATACGACTCTGCTGGTGTGGCGATCATCACTGAGGATGACCACATTGCGTCGGCTAAGAAGTCGGGCAAGTTGCAGGCTTTGGTTGACTACGTCACCGCGCATCCGCTTCCGGCTGGGCACACGGGCATTGGTCACACTCGCTGGGCAACCCACGGTGCACCGAGTGATGTGAACGCGCATCCGCACCTGGCAGACGGCGGCAAGTTGGCCATGATCCACAACGGCATCATTGAGAACTTCGCCGAAATCAAGGCCGAAATGCTGGCCGCCGGGCACGAGTTCTTGAGCGAGACCGACACCGAGGTGGGTGCGGTTCTGCTGGGTCATTTGGTCGAAGAAACCGGCGACTTCCGCACCGCGTTTGCTCAGGCCGTCAACCGCTTTGAGGGTGCGTTCACGGTGCTCGCGATTCACCAAGACTTTCCGAACATGATTCTGGCGGCACGCCACAACTCGCCCCTGGTGATTGGTTTTGGCGAGGGCGAGAACTTCCTCGGTTCTGACGTTGCTGCTTTCGTCGAGTACACCCACCGCGCAGCTGCCGTGGGACAAGACCAGATCGTTGAAATCACGCCTGAGGCAGTCAGTGTGACTGATTTTGCGGGCAATAAGGTTGCCGTCGACGAGTTCGAAATTGCGTGGGATGCCTCGGCGAGCGACAAGGGCGGATGGCCCTCGTTCATGGCCAAAGAAATCACCGAGAATCCCGACGCGGTGGGCAACACCGTACGTGGTCGCGTGGCCGATGGCCGGGTTGATATTCCTGAGCTCGCCGTGCTCGGTGCGGATGTCATCAAGAACACCAACCGCATCATCTTGGTCGCTTGTGGCACGGCGTCTTACGCCGGCCAGGTTGGCGCCTACGCCATCGAGCAGTGGGCGCGCATCCCGGTTGAGGTGCAGCTGAGCCACGAGTTCCGCTACCGCGACCCGGTGATCACGCCCGAGACGCTCGTCGTGTCGATCAGCCAGTCGGGCGAAACCATGGACACCCTCATGGCCGTGCGCTACGCGGCCGAGCGCGGTGCCAAGACCGTTTCGATTTGTAACACCCAGGGCGCAACCATTCCGCGCGAATCTGACGCAATCGTTTACACGCACGCTGGCCCCGAGGTCGCTGTTGCATCGACGAAGGCGTTCGTCGCGCAGATCACTGCCCTCTATCTGCTGGGTCTGCAGTTCGCCCAGGTGCGGGGAACGCTCGATGCCAAGGCGGTCGCGCGCAACATCGATCAGCTTCAGGCTCTGCCGGGCAAGCTCGAGCAGGTGCTCACCACCGGTTCTGACATTCGCCAGCTGGCCAAGTGGATGTCGGATACTCCCGCAGTGTTGTTCCTCGGTCGTCACGTCGGTTTCCCGATCGCGCTCGAGGGTGCGCTCAAGCTTAAGGAGCTCGCTTACATTCACGCCGAGGGCTTCGCCGCCGGTGAACTCAAGCACGGCCCGATTGCGCTCATCGATCACGGTCAGCCCGTGTTCGTGGTCGTTCCCAGCCCGCGCGGTTCGGCCGAGATTCACTCGAAGGTTGTGTCGAACATCCAAGAGATTCGTGCACGCGGTGCTCGCGTGATTGCCATTGCCGAAGAGGGCGATGTCGCCGTGCTGCCTTATGCCGACGAGGTCATTCGCATTCCGCTGGCTGACCCGCTGTTCGAGCCAATCCTGGCCGTGGTGCCGCTGCAGATTTTCGCGATGGAACTCGCCGACGCCAAGGGCCTCGACGTTGACCAGCCGCGTAACCTCGCCAAGTCGGTGACGGTCGAGTAGCCATGATTCTCGGCATCGGTGTTGACGTCGTCGACGTCGCCCGGTTTGAGGCATCGCTTGCGCGCACGCCCGGGCTGCACACGCGCCTGTTCGCGGATGCTGAGCGCGAGTTGCCGCTTGAGTCTTTGGCCGCTCGTTTCGCCGCTAAAGAGGCCTTCATCAAAGCGATGGGTGGCTCGCAAAACTTTGGTTGGCACGACATGGTGGTGCCCGCGTCGAACGGTGCCGCCCCGCACTTCGAGCTCTCGGGTGCGGCCGCGACGCACGCTGAAGGCCGTGGCGTAACGGATGTTCACCTCTCCATCTCGCACGACGGTGGTCAAGCCGTGGCTTTCGTGATTGCCGAGGGTGCCTGATGTCGCTCACTGAACTCCCTGAAATCGCGAGCTACCGTGAGGTGGTCATCGACCTGCCCGCGTTGACGCATAACGTGCTCACGCTGCGTGAGCGTGTGGGCACCGCGCACATGATGGTGGTTGTGAAGGCCAACGGATACGGTCATGGCATGGTTGACGCGGCCCGCGCTGCGCTCGCCGGAGGAGCTGACTGGCTGGGTGTCGCCGATCTAGAGGAGGCCGCGGCGCTGCGAGCGGCTGGCGTGGACGCTCCCATCTTGGCTTGGTTACACGCTCCCGGTGAAACTTTCCGCACCGCCATTGCTCAAGGCATCGCGATCGGGGTGTCGAGCCTGGAGCAGCTGGAGGCGGTAGCTGCCGTCGGTGGCGGGCGCATCCACTTCAAGCTTGATACTGGTCTTAGCCGCAACGGTTTGGCCCTGGCTGACTGGGCGTCTGCTTTTGCGCGAGCAGCCGAGCTGGAGACTGATGGTCGCTTAGTCGTTGAGGGCATTTTCTCGCACGTGTCGAACACGCACGAGGATGAAGATGCTGCTGCCGCCGCTGAGTTCGATCGCGCTCTCGAGCTTGCAGCCGCACACGGTCTCGAGCCGGAACTCATTCACCTCTCGGCTTCGTTGACGGCGCTCACGATGCCCGAGTTGAACTACAACATGGTGCGCGTGGGCATTGCCGCGTATGGCCTCTCGCCGCTGGACGACCGCGAGCCTGCCGAGTTTGGACTGCGCCCGGTGATGACCGTGCGTGCCCAGCTTGCCGCCGTTCGCCGCGTACCTGAAGGCGCGGGCGTCAGCTACGACTACACGCACCGCACGGTCGCCGAGTCGACACTCGCGTTGGTTCCGGTGGGCTATGGCGAGGGCGTGCCACGCGCGGCGTCGAGTCGTGCCGAGGTTCAGGTTGGCGCACACCGCCGCACGATTGCCGGTCGCGTAGCGATGGACCAATTCGTGGTTGATTTTGGAGACGAAGAGGTCGCCGTGGGCGATGAGGTCATCTTGTTTGGCGACCCAGCTCGTGGCGTTCCGTCGGCAGCGGACTGGGCTCGCGCGTGCGACACCAACGTGTATGAAATTGTCACGCGTATGGGCGGTCGCCTCACCCGCGTCGTCGTGGAGTAGCCGTGCAATTCGGTGAACAAGGCATCGCCGACCCCGCAGCGATGCACGAACTGGGGATGCGCGTCGCGCAAGAATTGCGCGCGGGCGACTTGCTCGTGCTCACCGGTCCACTCGGCGCAGGTAAAACCACCTTCACGCGCGGTCTCGGCGAGGGTCTCAACGTGCGCGGATCTGTGACCAGCCCAACTTTTGTGCTCGCGCGCACGCATCCGTCGTTAGTAGACGGCCCCGCGCTCGTGCACGTGGACGCCTATCGCTTGACCGACCCGGTCGAACTCGACGACCTCGACATCGACTACGCACATTCGATCGTCGTGGTCGAGTGGGGTCGCGGCATGGTCGACGGTGTGAGCGACTCGTGGCTCGACATTGAGATTGTGCGGCCCGAGGGCGCCGCGATTGACGAGAGTGACGATGACTTGGTCGAGGAGCGCTTGGTGCGCATCCAGCCGCACGGCCAGCGCTGGGAGAATTAGGTCATGCTTCTCGCAATCGACACCTCGGCGGGCACGAGTGTGGCCGCGCTGTGGGCCAGTGGCTGCCACGAAGAGGCCACGAACAACACCATGACTCACGCCGAGGTCGTGGGCACGTTCATCGATTCTGTGATTGAACGCAGTGGCAAAAACCTCACCGACATTACGGGTGTTGTTGCTGGCATCGGACCGGGGCCGTTCACGGGTTTGCGCGTTGGCTTGGCAGCCGCGAGTGCCTTCGCGGTAGGTCGAGGTGTTCCGCTCTTGCCCGTGGTGAGCCACGACGCGATTGCGTTCGATGCCCTCGAAGAAATCGATGGGGCCGTGCTTGTCGTTACGGATGCGCGTCGCAAAGAGCTCTACTGGTCGATTTATGACGGCTTCGACGAGCATGGATTGCCACACTGTGTTGGCGGCCCAGCATTGGCGAAACCCGAAGATCTGCCCGCCGAATGGGATGGTCGGCCACTGACGCGCTGGGAGGCAACCGAGTTGTCTGCCGGGCTTCTCGCCATGATTGCCTCGCGCAAGTTGGCTGCCGGTCTCGACTTCGAACCCTTTGAGCCGCTCTATCTGCGCTCGCCCGATGTCACCATGTCGAACGGACCGAAGCGAGTGGTGCAATGACCGAGATTCTGGGGCAAAGCGCTGGTGTGACTGTGCGGCTGGCCGCCGAGGGCGACCTCGAGGGCATCATGACCATCGAGCGAACGGTGTTTGCGCACGAGGCCTGGCCGGATGAGGCGATGCGTCGCGACATCGTGTCGCCGAACTGTTTTTATGTGGTGGGCGAGCTTGCCGCCACCGGTCAGATTGTTGGCTACGCGGGCCTGCAGTGCCCACCCGGCGCGGGCGACGGCGATATTCAAACCATCGCCACGCACCCCACCGTGCGCAGCCGAGGCCTGGGCCGCGTGATGATGGGTGAGCTCATCGAGGAGGCCGCGAAGCGCGGGGCACACCGACTCTTTCTTGAGGTGCGCTCGGACAACCCCATCGCAATTGGTCTCTATCGCGCGCTCGGTTTTCACGAAATCGGTTCGCGACCGGGTTACTACCAGCCCGACAACGTCGACGCGGTCATCATGCGTCTCGATCCGGTTCCTGGTGGGCCGGGCGAGCGCAGCGTGGGGCCGGTGGGTTCCGAGGCGATCACGTGGGAAGACAAACGCAAGTCTGAGGGGGCGTGTTGAGCGCATCCATCAATCGCAGCGAGCCGCTGGTCATCGGCTTCGAATCAAGCTGTGACGAGACCGGTATCGGTATCGTGCGTGGTCGCGAGCTACTTGCCAACGTCATTGCCAGCTCGATGGACACACACGCGCGTTACGGCGGCGTGGTGCCTGAGGTGGCAGCGCGTGCGCACCTCGAGGCCATGGCGCCGACCATTCGCGAGGCGGTTGCCACCGCGGGTATCGACCTCGCAGATGTTGATGCCGTCGCAGTCGCGAACGGCCCCGGTCTCGCGGGCGCACTCATGGTCGGTGTCGGCGCGGCCAAAGCGCTCGCCGTGGCGTTAGACAAGCCCATTTATGCGGTCAATCACCTGGTCGGTCACGTCGGAGCCGATGTGCTCAGCGATGACGGCGCCCTGGCCTACCCACAAATCGCACTCCTGGTTTCGGGTGGGCATACCTCGCTGCTTCTCGTGCGCGATCTGACCAGTGATGTTGAACTGCTCGGCGAGACCATCGATGATGCTGCCGGCGAAGCCTTCGACAAGGTTGCGCGCCTGCTCGGTCTGCCATACCCCGGCGGCCCCCAGATCGACAAAGCCGCCATCGGTGGCGATCCCAAGGCCATTCGTTTCCCGCGCGGTTTGACCCAGCCCAAAGACATGGATGCGCACCGCTACGATTTCTCATTCTCTGGCCTGAAAACCGCCGTGGCGCGCTGGGTTGAGATACGCCGAGATGCGGGCGAGCCGATCCCGCTCGCGGACGTCGCCGCGAGCTTTCGTGAAGCCGTGGTTGACGTGCTCGTGACCAAGGCGGTCAACGCCTGCACCGATCTCGGGGTGCCGCGCTTGCTGCTCGGCGGGGGAGTCACGGCCAATGCGCGCTTGCGCGAAGTTGCTGCGCAGCGCTGTGCGCAAGCCGGCATCGAACTGCGCGTTCCCGAGTTCTCGCTCTGCACCGACAACGGTGCAATGATCGCCGCGCTTGCGAGCGAACTCATCATGGCCGGGGCACCGCCCTCGGGCCTGAGCTTCGGCGCCGACTCGACGTTGCCGGCCACGCACATCCACACCGTCGCTGAAGGCTAACTCGGCTTAACCAGGTTTTCAGCTCAGGTTCAGCCTGGCAGTGCTCAATGCTGGATAGCCTGGAGTCATGGCTACGAAATCTGAAGCGTCGCACGACGCACACAAGACTCCCGCTTCGGCCCCTGCTGCGTCGCCCGCAGCGGCAACCAGCGCCCACACCAACACCTTCGCTCTCGTCGGCTTCATTCTGTCCCTCGCGAGCTTCGTGTTCTTGGTCACTGCTATTCCTGGCATCGTTCTGGGTCACCTTGGTCTGCACCAGATCAAGAAGACCGGTGAACAAGGGCGCGGCATGGCAATTGCAGCTCTCATCGTTGGCTACATCCAGGTGGGACTCGTTGCCCTAATCGTTGTGATCGTCATGATCTTCCTCATTCTCGGCTTCATCGCCGCGGCCAACAACGGTGGCCACTGGGACTACTCGATCAACAACTAGTTTCTAAAACCGCGTTATACGCGTTGGGCGAGGATTGCTTTGCGGTCCTCGCCCACTCGCGTTAACACGAGTGTTGCCGCCTCGGAGCCAGCGAGCTTGAGCTTCTTGCGGAACTCCGCGGGGTCGATGTCGACTCCGCGTTTTTTGATTTCGAGCGTGCCGATTCCTCGGGTCT
>Ga0228701_1000933_pt1 | contig 21467 bp, 21 predicted proteins | sample McNCre117_Aug_MG_2_FD_178017 | JGI IMG/M metagenome (GOLD analysis project Ga0228701, IMG submission 178017) | Freshwater microbial communities from McNutts Creek, Athens, Georgia, United States - 11-17_Aug_MG | ecosystem: Environmental > Aquatic > Freshwater > Creek | place: USA: Georgia...
GGCCGCATCATCCGCGCCACCGGCATGAAAGTCGATTGACCCCTATGACACAACGCCCCAACATCATTTTCATCGTGGCCGACGACCTCGGCTTTGCAGACCTGGGCTGCTACGGCGGCCGCGACGCGCAGTTCGGCAAGGTCTCGCCGGTGCTCGACCAGCTGGCCGCCAAGGGCCTCAAGTTCACGCAGGGTTATTCCAACTCACCCGTGTGCTCGCCCACCCGCTTTGCGCTCATGACGGCCCGCTACCAGTACCGCCTGCGTGGCGGTGCCGACGAGCCCATCAACAGCAAGAGCAAAGGCAGCTCGGTGCTGGGCCTGCCGCCCGAGCACCCCACGCTGCCGTCCCTGCTCAAGGCCAGTGGCTACCGCACGGCGCTGATCGGCAAATGGCATTTGGGCTACCCGCCCCACTTCAGCCCCATCAAGTCAGGCTACGAAGAATTTTTTGGCCCCATGTCGGGCGGGGTGGACTACTTCACACACGCCAGCAACAACGGCACGCACGACCTGTACACGGGCGAAGAAGAAAAACACGAAGACGGCTACCTGACCGACCTGATCTCCAACAAGGCCGTTGACTTTGTGGAGCGCATGGCCCCCGGCGCAGCGCAAGGCACGCCTTTCTTTTTGAGCCTGCACTACACCGCACCCCACTGGCCCTGGGAAACCCGCGAAGACCATGCGCTGGCGCAAGAAGTGAAAGACAACCTGTTCCACCTGCACGGCGGCAACATCCACACCTACCACCGCATGATCCACCACATGGACGAAGGCATTGGCTGGGTGGTCGACGCGCTCAAAAAAACCGGGCAACTCGACAACACCCTGATCGTCTTCACCAGCGACAACGGCGGCGAGCGTTTCAGCGACAACTGGCCCCTTGTGGGCGGCAAGATGGACCTGACCGAAGGTGGCATCCGCGTGCCCTGGATCGCGCACTGGCCCGCCGTCATCGCGCCCGGCGGCACATCGACCCAGCACTGCATGACCATGGACTGGTCGGCCACGATGGTGGAATTGGCAGGTGCCCAGGCCGATGCTGCACACCCATTTGACGGCGTGTCGATGACCCCCGTATTGCGCGACGCTCAGCACCAGTTCAAGCGGCCGCTGTACTGGCGCATGAACCACCGAGGCCAGCGCGCCCTGCGCATGGGCGACTACAAATACCTGCGGGTAGATGGCAACGACTACCTGTTCAACATCCCGGCCGACGAACGGGAACGCGCCAACATCGCCAAGCGTGAACCAGAGCGCCTGCAAGCCATGCGCCAAGCCTGGGAAGCATGGGACAACACCGTGCCCGCCATCCCCGAAGACGCGACCATCAGCCTGGGCTACTCGGTCAAGGACATGCCGCAGCGCTGAGGCGCAGCGACTAAGATGGGGCATGGATTTGAAACGCTTTTTGACCTTCCGCCACTGGCCAAAACTCACACCTGAGCTGGCCCGCATCGAAGTGCTGGCCGGGCTCACCGTGGCCCTGGTCATGGTGCCGCAGGCCGTGGCCTATGCGGGCTTGGCGGGCATGCCGCTGGTCACCGGGCTTTACACCTGCCTCTTGCCCGCCTTGCTGGCCGTGCTGTTTGGCAGTGCCTCGCGCTTGTCGGTCGGGCCTGCCGCCTTGACCTGCGTCTTGATCGGCGCATCGCTCACCGGGCTGGCCGAGCCGGGCTCGGCCGAATGGGTCTCGCTCGCGGTGTGGTTGTCTTTGCTGTCGGGTGGTATTCAGTTGCTGCTGGGGCTGGGCCACTACGGCTGGCTGATCAACCTGGTCAGCTCACCGGTGATGATGGGCTTCACACAAGCGGCATCGCTCTTGATCATGGCCTCGCAAGTGCCTGCGCTGCTGGGCGTGAAGACTTGGCAATGGGATGTGTCCAGCTGGGGGGCTTGGCTGGTGGGCTGGCCAGCCCTGTTTGGCCTGGGCAGTTTGGCCGTTTTGCTTGTGCTGCGACGCTACCTGCCACGCTGGCCGGGCGTGATGTTGGTGATGGCGGCCGCATCAGTGCTCGGCTATGTCAGCGACTACACACAGCATGGCAGCGTGGTGGGCCTGCTGCCCTCGGGCCTGCCCGACTTTTACTGGCCGCATTGGCCTGGCTTGGACACCCTCAACCAGCTGTGGGTCCCGGCCATGGTGATCGCGCTGGTGAGCTTTCTGGAAACCGCATCGAGTGCCCGCATTGAATGCCAGCGCGACGGACGCCGCTGGGACGACAGCACCGAATTGTTTGCCCAAGGCTTGGCCAAACTGGCTTCGGCGTTTTCGGGCAGCTTCCCGACCAGCACTTCGTTCTCGCGCTCCGCATTGATGCTCTACGCCGGTGCACGTTCCGGCTGGGCCGTGCTGGCGTCCATCGGCTTTGTCTTGCTGGCCTTGCTCTTGCTCATGCCGGCGCTGCAGTTTGTGCCCCGCTCGGTCATGGCCGCAGCGGTGATTGTGGCCGTGCTCAACCTGTTTCAACCTCGGCAATTTCTCAAACTCTGGCGCATCGACCGCATCGAAACCATGACCGCCGGTGTGACCTTTGCCATCACCTTGGCCACCGCACCGCGCATCTATTGGGGCGTGATGGCTGGCGTGTTGGTGGGCCTGAGCCACTTTTTGCACACCCGGCTGCACCCCCGCATCATCGAAGTGGGCTTGCACGCTGATGGCAGCTTGCGCGACCGTCACCTGTGGAAACTGCCACCGCTGGCACCCCACCTGTATGCCTTGCGCATGGATGCCGAGCTGGACTTTGCAGCGGCCAGTGGCTTTGAACGCGCCATCACCGATCACCTGGCCAGACACCCTGACGTGCAGCACGTCTGCCTGTTTGCGCACCCCATCAACCGGATCGATGCCACCGGCGTGGAAGTCTTCGGCCAATTGCAAAGGCAATTGCTCAGCAAAGGCATCACGCTGCACATCAGCGGCATCAAGCTGCCGGTCGAGACCGCCCTCAAGCGTGCTGGCGAGTTGCCCGCCAACCCGCAACTGAAGATGTACCGCACCGATGCCGAGGCGCTGCAAGCATTGCGGCAATTGGCACCGCTGCCCGACGACATGGGGGCTGCGGCGATTTGAAAGCGCCCCGCTTCAGTCGATCGTGACACCACCGTTTTTGATGACTTGACGCCAGCGCTCGGTGTCTTCTTTCATCCACTGCGCCATTTCTTCAGGCGTGTTGCCCACGGGCTCGGCACCCACTTCGGCAAAGCGGCGTTGCATTTCAGGGGTGCGTAAGATGTCGCTGATCAGGCTAGACAAGCGCTGAGCAATGGCCATGGGCATTTTGGGCGGTGCCACCAAGGCGAACCAAGCCACCGCCACCACGCCAGGAACGATCTCCTGCAATGCCGGGGTCTGCGGCATGCTGGGAATGCGTTTGGCACTGGTGACCGCCAGCACTTTGAGCTTGCCACTGCGCAAATGGGCCGATGCTTGCGCCACGTTGCCAAACATCACATTCACATGCCCGGCCAGCAAATCGGCCACAGCCGGAGCATCGCCCTTGTAAGGCACATGGACCAGCTTGGTGCCGGTTTTTTGCTTGAACAACTCTGCTGTCAGATGAGCAGTGGAACCGTTGCCTTGCGAGGCATAGCTGAGCTTGTCAGGGTTGGCTTTGGCGTAAGCGATCAACTCCTGCACCGAATTGGCAGGCACCGAGGGGTGCACCATCAAGGCATTGGGCACCAAAGAGAACACCGTGATCGGCACGAACTTGGCCGGGTCGTAATTGAGCTTGGGGTACAGGCTCACATTGATCGACAAAGGCGGTGGCGGCGCGGCCATCAAGGTGTAGCCATCGGGTTCGGCATTGAAGAGCATCTCAGCCGCGATGTTGCCCGCAGCTCCCGGCTTGTTTTCAATCACGATCGTTTGACCGAGCTTGCTGGACAAGGCGTCCGACACCAGCCGGGGAAACAAATCGGCACTGCCACCGGCAGGGTTGGGCACCAAAATTTTGATGGTTTTTTGCGGCCAAGCGGCCTGACTTTGCGCCCCGACCGAGGACGCCCACCAGGGCAGGCTCAAGGCCAAAGTGCTGCTGAGAAATTCACGGCGGTGGATTGTCATTGGCGAACTTTCAAAAATTCAAAGGGGGATGACCAACAAGGTTTCAATGATGCGCGAGTCGTACAAGAACAAGCGCTTTTTGAAACGCGGTCCCTCTGGCGTGATCAGAACTTCGTCATGGCATTGGCCAGTGGAAAAAATCGCCATGTCCCCGTCCAGCGACATGGTGCGCACCACCAGAAAATTCGAGCGCACCTGCAGCACGCCATCGACCTCGCCCACGATCTGAACCCCTGACAACATGTGCCGGTAATGGTGCGGCTCATAAATATTGGCCACCCGCATGGACTTGATGCGGTCACGCAGTTGCGCAGCGCTGCGGGCGTCAATGATGGCCATGGGCAAACCCCGGTCATGGTTGAAGCGCGACTGCACGGTGTAACGCCCCTCTGGCTGCAAGAGTTCGGCAATCGCTTCCACACGGTCTTCGTCAATGGCGCGGGCCCATTCGTAGATGAGGTTCTCAACAGCCCGGAAATGTTGTTCGTGGTGAGCGCTCATGCCAATTCCATGTCTGATCGGTAGTTGTGCCAAAAGTTGCGGATCGCGCGTTCCGAGAGTTTGCTGGTGCCGCCGCTTTCCAGGGTCTTGCCCCCCATTTCAATGAAGCTTTCGCCCGACTGTCCATCGGCCATGGCTTTTTGCATCATCTCGCAAACAGCCGCATCCTCCACCGAGATCATGCCGGCCGATCCGGCCAGATTGGCCTGCACCAATCGGGTCTGCGTAGTGGCCTCGTCGTCATCGGCAAAACCAAAGTAGGTCCACACCAGGTCCGACTCACCGACGCCACGCGGTATGAGCTGACGAGTCGCCAGGCTGTTGGCAATTTGATGCAGCACGAAGCTGGGGTAAGTGGTGAGGATCTGCACGCTCACGCCATCGCCAAACTCGTCACGCCACTTCAGGATGCTGGGGTCCTCCAGCTTCATGTCGTCGTTGACGGAGCGCAAGGCAGCGCTGGTCTTGTCAAAGTCCTCCGACTTTTTCTCGGTGCCGGCCTTGGTATAGAAATACACATGGCGGCCGTTTTTGTCGAGCGTCATGCCCGACTCTTGCGATTGGCGCGACAAACCAAAGGTGCCGTAAAAAGTGTGCAAGATGTTGGCGTGGTACGAGTCCCGTGGGTTCTCGTGGTACGTCTTCCAGTTGGCATGGATGCGCTGGGTGTCGTAGCCCAACACCTTCAGGGGCTTGTGCAATACGCGGCGGATGCCCGCAGCCACATCGCCTAGCCACTCTTCGAGGGGCTCAACCTCGTTCGAGAAGGTGGCAAAAACCAGACCGCAAATCGTGGCCACGCGCAGTTTGTGCAGACCATGTTCAGACAATTGAAAGTCTTTCGGCAAACCGCCCTCACCGCGCAAACCGTGGCTGAACGCCGCATGCGTAAGGTCGCCCTTGAGGTTGTAATTCCAGGCGTGGTAAACGCAGTACAGCTTCTTGGCCTGACCAAACGCATCGCGGCACAACATATTGCCCCGGTGCGCACAGCGGTTGACCACCGCATGCAATGAGCCATCTTCCGCCCGAGTCAGCACCACGGACTGGTCCCCGATGTAGGTGGTTTTGAAGCTGCCCACCTCAGGCACTTCGGCCTCCAGGCCTAGGTAATTCCAGGTCTTGCCCCGGAAGATCTTGACTTGTTCCTGTGCGTAAATTTCAGGATCGGTGTAGACCCAATAAGGCGCTCGCGTGTAGCCCTCAGCAGGCCAATGACGGGGCGTTTTGTCGCGTGTGCTGATGGGGCCGCGCACCACGGACTCTTGGCTGGCTTGGGCGGGGGTGTTCATGTCGGTCAAGCGAGGCTTTCACGTTGGTCAATTCATCAGCCCGAACATAAGGCCTCGCACACCTTGGGCTTGTCATGCAGATGACTGCCAAGGGCTGATCATTCAGCCCCATCGCCCTAGGGAGTCACAAACGCGCTTAAGCCGGAATCTCGGCTTCGACCAACAGCGCCAGCAAAGTCAAAGACTCTTGCCAGCCCAGGCAGCACATCTCGGGCGGGATCACCTCAGGGATGCCCGACTGTTCGATGTTCACCTCGGTGCCCACCAGCACGGGTTTGAAGGTCACTGTGGTCGTCATCTGTCCTGGCAAATTTGGATCGTCAAAGCTGTCGGTATGGCTCAACCTTTCGTTCGGCAAAAACTCCAAAAACGTGCCGCCAAAGCTGTGTGAATGGCCCGTGCCCAAGTTGGTGAACGACATGCGGTAGCTGCCGCCCAAGCGGGCATCCATCTCGTGCACACGCCCGGTGAAGCCATGCGGTGGCAACCACTTGGCCATGGCATCGGGGTCGATGAATGCGCGAAAAATCCGCTCGGCGGGAGCGCGCAGGACACGTTGAAAACGGACGGTGTGGGTCATGAAATTCCAGAAACATGAACAAGTTTTCAGACAAGGGCAACAGGTGTCCTACTGCGTCTTGGATGCCATCCAGTAAGCCACGATCGCGTTGGCATGGCCATGGCCCATGGCGTGCTCAGACTTGAGCCAGGCCACCATCTCCATGTGTTTCATCCCATCACACGACTTGAGCAAGTCAAGCCAATGCGCGATGGGCTGACCGTACTTCTTCTCGATGGAGGGGAAATACGAAGCGGGGCCTTTGGTTTTTTCTGGAGTGGTCACGGCGTGGATGATGCGCTTTTTTGATTCACTTTTCATTATCCAGCCTGATCCCCATCGACTTTGGCCATGAATTCCTCTTGAATACTGTATTTAAATACAGTATTATGCAACGATGCTTCGCACCCTCTTCGTTGACTTCAACAGCTACTTCGCCTCGGTCGAGCAGCACCTGAACCCGGCCTTGCGCGGTCGGCCGGTGGGGGTGGTGCCGGTTATGGCCGATTCCTCGTGCTGCATTGCGGCCAGCATTGAAGCCAAGGCCTTCGGGGTCAAGACGGGCACGGGCGTGGCCGAGGCCAAGCGTTTGTGTCCGGGCATCGCCATCGTGCTGGCCGACCATGCCAAATATGTCGAGATTCACCAGCAAGCCGTGACGGCGGTGGACCGGATCGTGCCGGTGCGGCAGGTGCTGTCGATTGACGAGATGGAGTGCGAGTTGACGGGTCGCTGGCGCGAACGTGAGCGGGCCATCGCATTGGCGCATCAGGTCAAAGCAGAAATCCAACGCAGCGTGGGCGAATGCCTGCGCAGCTCGATTGGCATTGCGCCCAACACGCTGTTGGGCAAGCTCGCGTCAGACATGCAAAAGCCCGATGGCCTGACGGTGATCGAGCAGCACGAGTTGCCCGAGCGGCTGTATGCCCTGAAGCTGTCAGACATTCAAGGCATTGGCCCACGCATGCGCGAGCGCTTGTCGCGCTGCGGCATCGAGACGATGGAGCAGCTGTACGCCGCGCCGCGTGATTTGCTGCACACGGCCTGGGGTGGCATGGCGGGCGCTGACATGTACGACAAGCTGCGCGGCCAGTGGTACGGGCCACGCGCCACGGTGGCGCGGTCACTCGGGCATTCGCATGTATTGCTGCCCGACTTGCGCCACCCCGAGGGGGCCCGCCAAGTGCTGCACCGCCTGACGCAAAAGGCGGGCATGCGGCTGCGCAAGCAGGGCTTTTTCGCCACGGCCATGCAGGTGTTTGTGCGCTGTGACCACCGCTGGCAGCGCGAAGCTGGCGGCGAGCGCTATGTGCAGGTGGGCGAGACGCAGGACACCGGTTTCCTGCTGCACACGCTGGACGCATTGTGGTTCAGCGGGCTGCACCTTTTGCAGCGGCCCAAAGCCGTGGGCGTTCAGCTGTGCGGCCTGGTGATGGCCAGTCAGCACACGCCCGATTTGTTTGAGTCACTGCAAGATGAACCTGCCACGACCACGCAAGCCCTGCAAAATCACCCGGTGCAACGTGACCGGGCACGCCTGATGTCGGCTATGGACGCGCTCAATCGCAAGCAGGGCAAGAACACGGTGTATTTCGCCAGTGCGCACCACACGCTGGATGCCGCGCCCATGCGCATCGCGTTCAACCGGATTCCGGATTTGGAGACAGAGCGGTGATGCCCCATCTGGATCGCCACGCTTCGCTCGCGATGACCCAAGCGCTGCAAGCGACTCAAGCCGTGACGATCCAGCCCTCTAAGGGATCGCACGGCGGCAAGCCATATTGCGGGTGGCCGTTCGCATGCTGCGCTTGCGCCCACGCAGCCTGCATCAGGCACAAGGTGGCATCGAGTGCATCGCCGCTCGCATCGTCGGCCAAACGGCCCAGCAGCGCATTGCTGGCCACCAGACGCAAGCCCAGGCGGGTCTGGCCGCGCTCCAGAGCCCCCAACAGTTCGCGCCGGGCCAGCAAACGCTCGGGGGTTTGTTTGGCCTTGTCGTCGCTTTTGTAGCTGCGACTGCCCAAGACCTCGCGTGCCAGCAGGCCGGGGTAGGCCTCCAGCGCCACGCGGCGCTCGTCGCCTGCACACAAGCCGGGCAGGTGCACACGCGCTTGGCGGAGCAGCGGCACACCCGCGTGCAGCATGTAGGCCACCGGCGGGTTGACCCATTTCATGGACGGACTGGAGCCCGCAGGCAAATCGGTCGCACGGTGCGCGAACTTGCCCCCCACCGGTCGAGCGTTGCAAAACGCCGCAAACTGCTCGCGGATTTGGGCCCGCGCCAAGGCGCAGTAATGGTCCATGCAGGCCGCCCAGTCAGTGGGCCAGCCCAAGGTCTCGATCAGCTCTCGCGGCAGGCCAAAAGGCAAATCAAAGCCGCCCACCCAATCGCCGGGCTGCGCCAGCCAATCTCCAAAAGCCGTGAGCGTTTCAAAGGTCTGCAAGGCCTGCAGTTGCACCCTGCCCTGCCGGGCTTGGCCCTGCGCCAGCACGATGGGTTTGCGTTTGGAGGGGCTGCTCGAAAAATCGCACCCGATCAAGTTCATCTGGTGCACCTCAGCCTCTGCCCAAAGCCATGACGCCAGCCGCGATCAAGACTGCGCCCGCAATGCGCGGCCCCCGGTCCTTCTCGCCCAAGAGGTGTCCACCCAGCAAGGCCGCAAACAGCATGGACACCTCTCGCGCCGGGGCCACATGCGACAGCGGTGCCACCTGCATGGCGTACAGCACCAACACATACGAGACAGGACTGATGATGCCCACGATCAGGGCATAGGTCTTCTGCTGCTGCCACAGTTGTGCAGCAGCCGGACGGTCACGCCAGATGACCGGCACCAAAAAAAGCAGACGCACCAGATTGCCAAAGTAGTCCACCAGGATGGGGGACATGAGCGCCACTTTGACGGCATAGCCATCGACCACGGTGTAGCTGGCGATGAACAGCCCCGTCATGCCGCCATAAAAAACGCCGGTGCGCACGCGTGCTTGCTGCTGTGGGTCGTGCGCCGCTGACCACAGGCCCGGGCCACCGGCGATCAAAAACACGCCGCCCACTACCGCCAAAATGCCCGCCAGCCCCAAGGCAGAAATCTGTTCTCCCAAGAGCACGATGGCCACCATGGACGACAAAAGTGGCCCCGAGCCGCGTGCCAGCGGATAGACCACCGTCAGGTCGGCCTTGCGGTAACCGCGCAGCAAGATGATGAAGTAAGCCACATGCAAAAGCGCACTGGCCAACACCAACGCCCACTCCCGCACACCCCAGGCAGGCACTTGCTGCCAACCCAGCCACAGACCCACCGGTGCCCAAAAGACCATCATCACCAAGGCACTGAAGGCGGCAAAGCGCACATCGCCCCCGGCCTTTTTGGCGGCGATGTTCCAACTCGCATGGATCAGCCCGGCCAGAACGACCAAGGCCAGCGCACTCAGGGGCATGGCAAGAAAAAGGCCCCGTCAGGGGCCTTGCAAGTTCAGGCGCGGCCGATGATGGACGCGGTGGCCATCAGCTCTTCAAGCAAAGCCAATGAGACTTTGCCGGACACGCTGTAGGGGTCGAGTTCAGCCCGCTCAGAGTACTTGAGCAGAATGTTGGTGTTGACGCGCGAGGCATCCACCTGGCCCATGGTCCAACCACCGAAGCGGCGCTCGCTGATTTCTTCGTAATGCAGCAAAACCACATCCTTGTGGCGCGCGTCTTTCTGGATGTGGCCATACAGATCGCTCACGGCATTGCGCCCGCCTTCGATGGCTTGCAAAAAGATGCCGCCGCCGTAGCACAGGATGCCGGTGATGCCGCTGGATGGGTTGAACTGGCGGGACTGGGCCAAGATGGATTCGATGGTCTCAGCGCGGGTGTCCACAGCGCGGCTGGCGTAAAGCAGGCGTACCAACATGGTCAGTTCTTTCCAGGAATCAGGGAGAGGAATTCACGGCGCAGGTTCGGGTCCTTCAAGAACGCACCGCGCATGACCGAGTTGATCATCTTGCTGTCCATGTCCTTCACGCCGCGCCAGCCCATGCAGTAGTGGCTGGCCTCCATGACGATGGCCAGGCCATCGGGCTGGGTCTTTCGCTGGATCAGATCGGCCAGTTGCACCACGGCCTCTTCCTGAATCTGGGGGCGGCCCATGATCCATTCGGCCAGGCGGGCGTATTTGGACAGGCCAATCACGTTGGTGTGCTCGTTGGGCAGCACGCCGATCCAGATCTTGCCAATCACGGGGCAAAAGTGATGGCTGCAAGCGCTGCGCACGGTGATGGGGCCAACGATCATCAGCTCGTTCAGGTGCTCGGCATTGGGGAACTCGGTGATCTCGGGGCCATCCACATAGCGGCCCTTGAACACTTCCTTGAGGTACATCTTGGCCACGCGGCGGGCGGTGTCGCCGGTGTTGTGGTCGTTCACGGTGTCGATCACCAGGCTGTCGAGGACGCCGGCCATCTTGTCGGTCACTTCGTCGAGCAGCTTGTCCAGCTCACCAGGCTCGATGAACTCGGCGATGTTGTCGTTGGCATTGAAACGTTTGCGGGCGGCTTTGATGCGCTCGCGGATCTTCACCGAAACCGGAACGCCCTCGTCTTCGAGCGTGGAGACAGAAGCAGTCATGGCATCTGGGGTCTTCATTAACATGTCAAGGATCGTACCAGCGATTGATGGCCCGCCGAGCCACAGGGGGATCAGTAGCGCTTACCGGTCAAAAACAGCGCCAGCCGCATCACGCCAAAGGCGATCCGGTCGCGCACGCGCTGACTCCAAGGCCTTTGGGTGTATTGCTCGGCCACCACCGGGGTGCTTTGCTGCTCGATCGCACGGCTCAGGCGCTGGTGCAACTGCCTGGCAAAGACCCGATCGGCCACCACCACATTGGCCTCGCGGGCCAGCAGCAGGCTCAAAGGGTCCAGATTCGACGAGCCCACCGTGGCCCAGGGCCTGTCGTTGTCCGGGTCCACCACCGCCACCTTGGCGTGTAAAAAACTGGCCTTGTACTCGTAGATTTCCACCCCGGCGGCGAGCAAAACGCCATAGACCGTGCGCACCGCGTGGTACTGCATGAAGTACTCATAACGCCCTTGCAGCAACAGGCGCACCCGAACGCCGCGCTGCGCTGCGTGGATCAAGGCTTTGCGCAAACGCCGCCCGGGTAAAAAGTAGGCATTGGCAATCACCACCTCGTGCCGCGCCGCGCCAATGGCCTGGCGATAAGCCCGCTCGATCTGGCTGCGGTGCAAGACGTTGTCACGCAACAACAAGCCCGCTTTGGCCACGATGGGGTCGGTCCCTTGTGGCAAGGTCGCCCCCGTCCAGGGCAAGTGCAAGCCGGCCGCCCGAAAAGAGCTGAAAGCCTCTGGAAAGTGCTTTTGGCGCACGTGCTGGACGCCCTCGATGCGCCACCACAGCTGGGTCATGGTCTCTTGCATGTGCTGCACCAGCGCACCCCGAGCGCACACGGCAAAGTCCAACCGCGGCTCGGCCAGTGTGCCGTGGTGCGGGTCATACCAATCGTCCAGCACGTTGATGCCCCCGCAAAAAGCCAGATGCCCGTCCACCACACAGAGCTTGCGGTGCAGGCGTCGCCAACGGCTGGGAATCAGGAGGCCCAAAGTACCCAGTGGCGAATAAATCTGGCACTGGACACCGGCATTTTCAAAACGCTCGCGCCAAGCCGCAGGCAAGCTGGGCGTGCCCACGCCATCGACCACCAGCCACACGCGCACACCGCGCAAGGCTGCACGCTCCAGGGCCTCGGCCACCATCTCGGCCGAGCCATGGAAATCAAAAATGTAGGTTTCCATCTGCACCTGCGAGCGGGCCTGCTCCAGCGCCACGACCAAAGCCTCGAAATAGGCCTTGCCGCCCTCGATCAATTGGATCTGGTGCCCGTCACGCAACAGAGCGCTGTGTCGCATGGCCTAGTCCCCCCAAGCGAACTCGGCCAGCAGCGGCAAATGGTCCGACATGCGCGGCCACACCCGCCCCGACGGGACCATGGCCTGCACCGGCTGCAAACCCCGCGCGTACACATGGTCCAACTGGTTGAGCGGCAAACGCGAAGGATACGTGGGCGTGGGCTGCTCGCGCCACTCGGCAAAGCCCGCTGCGGCCATGCGCCGACCCAGCCCCGAGCCCCAGTCGTTGAAGTCGCCCGCCACCAGCACATGGGCGTCGGCCGCGATGTGCGCATCGATGTAGTCCAGCAAAGCCTGTGTCTGCCGCACCCGGCTGGCGGGCACCAGACCCAGGTGCACCACGATCACATGCACCACGCGGTCCACCACCAGCACCTCGGTGTGCAACAAACCCCGCTGCTCAAAGCGGTGGTCGGACATGTCGCGGTGCTGATGCGACAACACCGGCCAGCGCGACAGCATGGCGTTGCCGTGCTCGCCGTGGCGCGTGACGGCGTTGGTGCGGTACACCGCTTCGTAGCCCTCGGGCGCCAAATAGTCGGCCTGCGGCTGGGCAGGCCAATGGGCAAAGTGAAGTGCTTCGCGCCGGTTCATGCGCCGCACTTCCTGCAGGCAAACGATGTCGGCATCGAGCTGCTCCACCGCATGGCCAATGTTGTGGATCTCCAGCCGCCGCACAGGCCCCAGCCCCTGCACACCTTTGTGGATGTTCCAGGTGGCCACCCGCAGCGTGGGGTGTTCGTGGCGCTGGGGCATCACGCACCCTCTTGGGCAAAGCGCGGCAGCATCAGGATCGCCTCGGCGTTGGACGGTGAAAAACAAGTGTCCGCCGCCTGCTGCCAGTGCAGCCACTGCCATTCGGTGTGCTCGCTCGGACTCAGGGTCACCGGCGTGCCTTCGGGCACCAAGAGGCCAAACACCCGCTCGGTGTTGCGGCTGACTTCAGGCGCGTAACGCCAGCGCCAGGCCGGGTAAATGTCGTAGGTGTTTTCCAGTTGCCAGTCTTGGAGCAGGCACTGCGGGTGAAGCGCATCGATGCCAGTTTCCTCTTGCACCTCACGCACGGCCGTCTCGGCCCAGTCTTCGTGCGGGTAATCCTTGCTGCCGGTGACCGACTGCCAAGTGCCCGCGTCCACGCGGCGGATCAGCAAGACATGACGGCTGGGGGTGTAGATCACCACCAGCACGGATTCGGGGATTTTGTAAATGCGTGACGCAGCGTCCATGCATTCATTCTAGGACGCTGCGTTCAGCCCACCGGGCTGTCAGATCACAAAGGCACCGACAGTTTGATCCCGGTCATCCAATTGCGGGGCAGGCCGGGCTCGAAGTACTGCGGCGGATTGGCAGACTGGTTCACGATGACCGAACCAACGTACTGACGGTCCAGCAGGTTGTCCACCCCAGCCCAGGCCTCCAGCCGTACCGCGCCCCACTGGCTGCGATGGCGCACACGCAGGTTCACCAAGTCATACCCAGCCACGCGAGAAACCGCTTCATTCATGTCACTGGCCCACATGGCCGAACGCGACACCCAGTCAGCCGAAGCGGACAGCCCCAGCGACTTGGCCCCAAAGCCCTGCTGCGCCCATTGCAGCGAGGCAGCCATTTGCTGATCCGGGATGCCGGGCATGCGGTTGCCTGCGGGCACGGTCTTGTCTGGATAAGTAGGCGGTGTTTTGGCACGATTGATCGAGGTGCTCGTGAAAGCTGAGTCATATTCGGCCTGCAACCACGCGGCAGAAACCTGCGTGCGCCACTGTGAAGTCCAGAGGTTGTTCCACGACAGTTCTGCGCCCTGCCTGGATGTACGTGCTGCATTCACGTAGGCTGTCTTTCCAGCGTCCGACAGTGCTGACACGATTTCATTTTCGGTGGTGATGCGAAACAACGCCGCATCCAATCGCGTGCCCTGGCCAGGTGTCCACTTCATACCTGCTTCTTGGTGTGTGCTGCGTGAAGCGCGCAAATCCGTATTGAAAAGGCCTTGGATGGCTCGCGAGTTGCCCGTGCCTGTGAAGGTGTAGGCCGCTTCGGACAAAGTGGGGGTTTCAAAGCCCCTGCCCCAGTTGGCGTAAACATTGAGGTCATTGCGGGCATGCCAGGTAATACCCAGCACAGGACTGGTCGCTTTGTAGTTGACCTCACCAGAACCATTTTGGCTGTCCGTCAGGTAATCATCCCGACTGCGCAAGCTGACTTCACTGCGGCGCAAACCACCCGTCAAAGTCACAGGCGTGTTGCCCTGTGCATCGGCCCAATGCCAGTTGATCTGGGCATAAGCATCTCGGTTGCTGGCTTTGTTGAGCTCATTGCGGTTCGGGATGCCGTTCTTGTCGCTCTTCTCGCCATCCGACGTGATACCACCTTGACGTTGCTCGGCAGATTGATCGATGTCAGCACCAACCGTCCAGTCGACACGACCATTGGGCAAATCGCGCAGTTGTCCGCGCAATTGAACCCCAACACCTGAAAAATCGCGGTCCAGCCCGACCCAGGAGCCTTGCTTGGGCAGTGATGCGTTGGTCCCTGCTTGGTATTGCAGGTTTTGACGTGTGCCAGTGTAGGCGCGCGCCTGCATCTGTAGGTCACTGCTGAAACGATGGTCCAGAACGGCACCCAGCTGGTTTTGTTGCACGATTTTTCGCGTGCGATGGGCATCGGCGTTCTTGCCAGCTTGCTGCGGATCAGCCTTCAATTGATCCGCCGTCAAACCCAACGGGTCTTGCGCCATCGGCATGTCAAAGACATTGGCCACCAGCTTCAGCTTGGTGTCTTCCTGCAGTTGCGTGGTCAGCACACCATTGAATTGCTTGCGCTGTGCGGCGCTGTTCTTGCGGTAACCGTCGATGTCGAAGGTGCTGTAGTCGGCCACGATGCCCACGTTGCCGGTGCGTCCGCTGAACTGCACGTCATGGCGACGCAAACCGTAGCTGCCCAGGGTGGTGGACACATCCAGCTGAGGCTGCTCCCCGGCTTCGCGGGTGAAGGTCTGGATCACGCCGCCTGCAGAGTTGCCGTACAGCTGCGCCAGAGGCCCGGTCAGCACTTCGATGCGATCGGCAGAGGTCAGGCTCACGGTGGAGGCCTGGCCTTGCCCGTCTGGCGTGGTGGCCGGGATGCCATCGGTGATCAGGCGTATGCCGCGCAGGCCAAAGGCCGCGCGCGAGCCAAAGCCGCGGATAGAAATTTGCAAGTCCTGCGCGTAGTTGTTGCGGTTGAGCGCCACCACGCCGGGCACTTGGGCCAAGGCTTCTGACAGGTTGACTTGTGCGCCTGCGTTGCGGATCGCTTCGCCATCGATCACACGCACAGAAGCAGGTGCATCGAACTGCTTTTGCGCCAGGCGACCGCTTTGGACTGTGACTTCATCGGTGCTTTGCGCATGGGCCGTTGCACCCACCAAACCCAATACACCCGCGAGATAAATACGAGATTTCACATGCTGCTTTCAATGTCTGTCTTCAACGCCTTGCCGTCAAACAGGTTCAGGGAGCGATCTGGATCGTGATCGAGTTGTACCACGCAGCCAGGTCTTCGATTTGCTGATCCGTCAGCGGCTTGGCCATCAAGACCATGGTTTCGTTTTGTCGCTTGCCGCTGCGGTAAAGCTTCAACTGCTCATCGAGGTACTGCAAGGACTGCCCTGCCAAGTTGGGCGCACTGGGCAAAGTGGCAAGGCCCTTGACGCCATGGCATGCCGCACACTGGCTGGCGATGGCCTGACCGGCCTTGGGGTTACCCGCCGCCTGCGTGACCGGCGCACACAGGGCCAACAACAGTGCCACAGCGCCGAACAAGGAATCTGAAAATTTCATGGGAGAACTACCGAATAAATCCAACAAAAAGCACCCAGGACTCGCCCGGGTGCTTGACTTTCAAATCAGCGATCAGTTGCCGCTGTAAGTCACGCGGTAGATGGCCCCGGCGTAATCGTCAGAGATCAACAGTGAGCCATCTTTCATCACAGCCACATCGACCGGACGGCCGTTGTAGATGCCCGTTTCACCATCCAGCCAGCCTTCGGCGAAGGTCTCCAGCTTGCCGGCTGTGCCATCGGCCTTGACGGGCACGTACTGGATCAGGGCGCCACTGGCGGGGCTGCGGTTCCAGGAGCCGTGTGAGGCCATGAAGACACCGCCACGGTATTTGGCCGGAAACTGCTTGCCCGAGTAGAAGGTCATACCCAGTTGCGCCTGGTGGGCAGGCAATTCGACTTGCGGGAACACGGCGTTGGCGGGCTCCTTCATGTCCTTCAGGTCCGTGGCCGCAGGGCTGCCTGCCACTTTGTAATGACCGCCCCAGTAGGGGTAACCGAAGTGCTCACCCTTTTTGGTCGAGCGGTTCAACTCGCCGGGAGGAATGTCGTTACCCAAGCCATCGGTCTGGTTGTCAGTCCACCACAGGGTGCCGTCTTTGGGATTGAAGTCCTGACCCACCGAGTTGCGTGCACCGATGGCGAACACTTCGCGGTTCTTGCCGTCCAGGTCCATGCGAACGATGCCGCCAATGCCCAAACGGTTGAACTCATCGATCTTGTCGGCAGGCTGCACATTGAAGGGCTGGCCCAGCGTGATGTAGAGCTTGTTGTCCGGACCCACGCGGCAGGTGCGTGCACCGTGGTTGTAAGACTCGTATTCAGTCGGGATCAATTTGCCCTGTGGCACCACGGTGCCCACGGCAACGTCCGGACCTTCATAGAAGAACTCGGCAGCGGGGAAAGTCAGCACGCGGTTGTGCTCCGCCACGATCAGGAAACCGTCCTTGGTCCAGCACACACCGTTGGGCACCTTGAAGTTCAGGGATGGCGCAAAAGCCTTGACCTCGTCGGCCACGCCATCGCTGTTGCGGTCGGTCACGGCCCACACAGTGGTCTTGCGTGTCCCGACAAACAGCATGTTGGTCGATGGCGCCACGGCCATGTGACGGGCATCGGGCACGATGGCAAACAGGTCGATCTTGAAGCCTTCGGGCAGCTTGATCTTCTTGAGGTTGTTGCGGATGGCGTCAGCGTTCTTGCCAGCTTGCGGCACCACAGGGATGTTCAGATCGGTGGTGGCCACCTTCATCTGCTGCATGGCAGCCAGGTTGTCCTTGCCTTGCTGTGCGTGCGCTGCAGTGGCCAACAAAGCCGCCACGGCCACGGTGCCAAAACGGTGAAATTTCATGGATGTCTCCTGTTGAATGAAAATTTCAGCGCCACTCGGGTGACGTCTGAAGAAGTCTTTTCTTGACCCGATCAAGATCAGAATTCCATGCGCAGTATTTGGTGTATCTCCCTGGCGATGGTGGTATCTCATTACTTACAAGGAAAACCCTCGCATCGTTTGTCGTGCCTTGAAAAAACGCTTTCTCCTCTGTCTGCACGGCATGGCAGGGATGCAATTTGCGGCATTGAAAAAAATTAATAGCGTCCACAAATTTTTATCAGCTCTCAAAGTGTTGTTTGGTGGGCATCGACTCACCCAAGTGACAGCGCCACACACAGCGACTGACTACATTGCCTTGCCACGCCCAGAAGTCTTGGGATCCCTCCGCACAAAAAAGACCTGTCCATGTGTGAATACTTTGTCAAAGCAGACCCCAAGCAGTACGAACAAAAATCCCGAACGGTGCGCATTCACGGTGTGTTGACCAGCATCCGTCTGGAAAACATGGCCTGGGACATCTTGGCCGAAATGGCCGAGGCAGAGAACTGCACCACCAACGCGCTCATCACCAAGTTCCACGAAGAAATCCTGGAGCATTGGGGCGTAGTGCCCAACTTTGCCTCCTTCTTGCGCGTGACCTGCATGCGCTATTTGCGCCGCGGCATGATCGAACTGGAAAAACAGTTGCAAACCACCGATGGGCTGGACAGCCCCCTGCCCGGCAACGTGTCCGCTTTTGAGCGCTTTACCCCCGGCATGGCCGAGGTCTTGCACAGCTGATGTGAGCTGAGGCAAGCGCTAACATCGCGGGCATGTTCCAACACATTCAAAAAGCCATGGACCATGCCGTGGTCCTGTCCGTCACAGGTCTGACTGGCCCGGCAGGCTATGCGGGTGCCCAACCTTTGTTTGACGCATTGCACTTCGACCTTCCAGCGGGCGTCAGCGCCCTGACCGGTGACGAAGGCACCGGCAAAACCAGTCTGCTGCGTTTGTTGGCGGGCGATCTGACCGCCGTATCGGGCAATGTGAGTGTCGCACCTGACGACGTGTTCTGGGTGGACCGCCAGGGCGCCGAACACGACGAGACCACCGTGCAAGCCTGCTGGGACGCCCTGCGCCCGCGCTATCCTTCATGGAACGAAGCGCTGATGCAAGATTTGGTCGAAGCTTTCGACATGGATCAACACCGCCACAAACGGCTGAACATGCTGTCAACGGGCAGCCGCCGCAAGGTGGTGATCACCGCGGCTTTGGCCAGCGGCGCCACCGTGACCTTGCTGGACCAGCCTTTTGTGGCGCTGGACCAACCCTCCATCAGAACCATCAAAAGTTTTTTGACCGAAGCGGCAAGCCACCCCAGCCGAGCCTGGATCGTGGCCGACTACGAGGCGCCTGACGATTTGCCACTGGCCAGCATCGTGCGTCTGTGATGCCGGCAAGGCATGGATGGGGCACCGCCACACCCTCAACCCCAAGCCCAAATCAGCGACACGACACGCAAATCAACACATTTTCGATCTATGCCCCATAATGCACCGGTGCACGTCATGAAAAACGGCACAAGTCAGGTGATCGGTCAGTTTCGCGCGCTACGGCGGCACTTTTCGGGTTTGTTGTACTTTCGGGACCCCATCGCTTTGTTTTTTGTATTTCTGAGGAGTCCCCACGGGCAATAAACTTTACGTCGGCAATCTGCCGTACACCGTTCGCGACGAAGACCTGCAACAGGCTTTCGGCGAATTCGGCGCCATCACCAGCGCCAAAGTCATGATGGAACGCGACACAGGTCGTTCTAAAGGTTTCGGCTTTGTCGAAATGGGCAGCGATGCCGAAGCGCAAGCCGCTATTGAAGGCATGAACGGCCAATCTTTGGGTGGCCGCAGCATCACCGTGAACGAAGCCCGTCCGATGGAAGCTCGTCCTCCACGTACCGGTGGTTTCGGTGGTGGTGGCGGTTACGGCGGTGGCGGCCGTTCAGGCGGTGGTGGCTACGGCGGTGGCGATCGCTCCGGCGGTGGCGGCTACGGCGGCGGCGGTCGCGGCGGCTACTAAGCCCTGCGCATCCCGTTCACGGCAGTGATGCCGTGACAAAATTTCTGGCTCAGCTTTGCGCTGAGCACAGACACATCAAAGGCTTCAAGACTTCGGTTTTGAAGCCTTTTTTGTGGGTGCCCATCGGCCAGCGCCGGCATGAGCTGGGGCACAAAAACCAACGCCACCCGAGGGTGGCGTTGTGCGTGAAAGCGTCAGTGCTGTTTAAGCTTTGACCGCATCCACATTGCGCAAGCGGATGTGCAATTCGCGCAACTGCTTTTCGTCCACAGGGCTTGGTGCTTGCGTGAGCAAGCACTGAGCACGTTGCGTCTTGGGGAAGGCGATCACGTCGCGGATGGACTCGGCACCGGTCATCAAGGTGACGATGCGGTCCAAACCAAAGGCCAAGCCACCGTGCGGTGGCGCGCCGTATTGCAGGGCGTCGAGCAAGAAGCCGAACTTGAGCTGCGCTTCTTCGGGGGTGATCTTCAAAGCGTCAAACACTTTTTGCTGCACGTCAGCGCGGTGGATACGCACCGAGCCGCCACCCATTTCCCAGCCGTTCAAGACCATGTCGTAGCCCTTGGAGATGCACTTCTCAGGCGCGGTGACCATCCAGTCTTCGTGGCCGTCTTTGGGCGCGGTGAAGGGGTGGTGCACGGCGGTGTAACGCTGGTTTTCGTCGTCGAATTCGAACATCGGGAAGTCGACCACCCACATCGGGGCCCAACGGTCTTCAAACAGGCCGTTGGCTTTGCCAAAGGCGCTGTGGCCGATCTTGATGCGCAGGGCACCGATGGCATCGTTGACGATTTTTTCTTTGTCAGCGCCGAAGAAAATCAGGTCGCCGTTTTGTGCACCGCTGCGCTCCAGCACAGCCGTCAATGCGGCGTCGTGGATGTTCTTGACGATCGGCGACTGCAAACCGTCACGGCCTTTGGACAGGTCGTTGACGCGGATGTAAGCCAAGCCCTTGGCGCCATAGATCTTGACGAACTCGGTGTAGGCGTCGATCTCGCCACGGCTGATGCCGCCGCCTTCAACCGAACCATTGGGCACGCGCAGGGCCACCACGCGGCCGCCCTTCATGTTGGCTGCACCCGAGAACACCTTGAAGTCCACATCGCCCATGACGTCGGTCACTTCGGTGAATTGCAGCTTGACGCGCAGGTCGGGCTTATCCGAGCCGTACAGGTGCATCGCGTCTTGGTAAGTCATGACGGGGAACTCGCCGAGGTCCACGCCGATGGTCTTTTGGAACACGCGCTTGATCATGCCCTGGAACATGTCGCGGATTTCTTCTTCGCTCAGGAACGATGTTTCGATATCGATCTGGGTGAATTCGGGCTGGCGGTCGGCTCGCAAATCTTCATCGCGGAAGCACTTGGTGATTTGGTAGTAACGGTCATAGCCCGCCACCATCAAGAGCTGTTTGAACAGCTGGGGCGACTGGGGCAGCGCAAAGAACTGGCCGTCGTGCACACGGCTGGGCACCAGGTAGTCACGCGCACCTTCGGGTGTGCTCTTGGTGAGCATGGGCGTTTCGATGTCCACGAAGCCGTTTTCGTCGAGGTACTTGCGCACTTCCATCGCCACTTTGTAGCGCAGCATCAGGTTGTTTTGCATGTAGGGGCGACGCAAGTCCAGCACGCGGTGGGTCAGGCGCGTCGTCTCGGACAGGTTGTCTTCGTCGATCTGGAAAGGGGGCGTGACAGACGCGTTGAGCACGATCAGCTCGTGGCACAGCACTTCGATCTTGCCGCTCTTGAGGCCATCGTTGGTGGTGCCTTCGGGACGGGCACGGACCACGCCTTTGATCTGCACGCAGTACTCGTTGCGCACGTCTTCGGCCACTTTGAACATGTCGGGGCGGTCAGGGTCGCACACCACTTGCACATAGCCTTCGCGATCACGCAGGTCGATGAAGATCACGCCGCCGTGGTC
>Ga0228701_1000937_pt1 | contig 21398 bp, 18 predicted proteins | sample McNCre117_Aug_MG_2_FD_178017 | JGI IMG/M metagenome (GOLD analysis project Ga0228701, IMG submission 178017) | Freshwater microbial communities from McNutts Creek, Athens, Georgia, United States - 11-17_Aug_MG | ecosystem: Environmental > Aquatic > Freshwater > Creek | place: USA: Georgia...
CGACGACGCCAACGACGCCAACGACGCCAACGACGCCAACGACGCCAACGACGCCGACAGCGCCGACAACGCCAACAACGCCAACGACGCCGACAACGCCGACAACGCCAACGACGCCAACAACGCCGAACACGTCTCCCAGCACTGTGGCCCCGATCGTTCCGCAAGTGACGCCAGTCAGCAACGGTGGCGGCATCACACCAGCGGCCATTGACGCCGGTGCGCCTTCGTCACCCGCAACCGACCCGGCAGCAGGTGGCGCAGCGCCAGCTGCAGCGCCCGCAGAAGCACCAGCATCAGGTGGTAGCACCGTGGCTGCAACCGACCCCGCAGCAGGCGGCGGCGCAGCTCCAGCAGCCACCGATCCTGCAGCAGGCGGTGCCGGTGGCGCCGCGCCTGCTGGCAACGGCGGCGGCGTAGCACCCGCAGCCATTGATGCAGGCGCACCTTCAGCGCCTGCAGCGACCGACCCGGCAGCAGGTGGCGGCGCAGCGCCCGCAGCAACTGACCCTGCAGCCGCAGGCGGTGCAGGTGCCGCACCTGCCGCAGCCGGTGGTGGTGCAGCCCCTGCAGCAACCGACCCAGCAGCAGCAGGCGGTGCAGGTGCAGCCCCGTCCGCCGCAGGTGGTACAGGTGCCGCTCCAGCCGCCGCAGGTGTTGGTGCAGCGCCCGCAGCAACTGACCCGGCAGCAGCCGGTGGCGCAGGTGCAGCACCTTCCGCCGCTGGCGGTGGCGCAGCGCCCGCAGCAACCGATCCAGCAGCAGCCGGTGGTGCAGGCGCAGCACCTTCCGCAGCAGGTGGTGGCGCAGCTCCTGCAGCAACCGATCCGGCAGCAGCCGGTGGCGCAGGTGCCGCACCTTCCGCCGCTGGCGGTGGTGCAGCGCCCGCAGCAACCGATCCTGCAGCCGCAGGTGGTGCAGGTGCAGCCCCAGCCGCAGCAAGCGGTGGCGCAGCTCCAGCAGCAACTGACCCCGCAGCCGCAGGCGGCGCCGGTGCAGCTCCGTCCGCAGCAGGCGGTGGTGCAGCCCCAGCAGCAACTGACCCTGCAGCTGCAGGCGGTGCAGGTGCCGCTCCGTCCGCCGCTGGCGGTGGTGCAGCTCCAGCCGCAACTGATCCCGCAGCCGCTGGTGGCGCAGGTGCAGCTCCAGCCGCAACCGACCCCGCAGCAGCAGGTGGCGCAGGTGCAGCTCCTGCCGCAGCAGGCGGTGGTGCCGCTCCAGCAGCAACCGATCCAGCAGCCGCTGGTGGCGCAGGTGCCGCTCCGTCCGCCGCTGGCGGTGCAGGCGCAGCTCCAGCCGCAGCAGGCGGTGGTGCCGCTCCAGCAGCAACCGACTCCGCAGCTGGTGGCAGTGCAGGTGCCGCTCCGTCCGCAGCAAGCGGCGGTGCAGCTCCTGCAGCAACTGACTCCGCAGCCGCTGGCAGCGCTGGTGCAGCCCCAGCCGCAACTGACCCAGCAGCCGCAGGTGGCGCAGGTGCAGCCCCAGCCGCAGCAGGCGGTGGCGCAGCGCCCGCAGCAACTGACCCAGCCGCAGCAGGCGGTGGCGCAGCTCCGGCAGCAACTGATCCAGCCGCCGGTGGCGGCGCAGCCCCAGCAGCAACTGACCCTGCAGCCGCAGGCGGTGCAGGTGCCGCTCCAGTCGCAGCAGGTGGTGGTGCAGCCCCAGCAGCAACTGACCCTGCAGCCGCAGGCGGTGCCGGTGCAGCGCCTTCCGCAGCAGGCGGTGGTGCAGCTCCAGCCGCAACCGACCCAGCAGCCGCAGGCGTTGCAGGTGCAGCTCCTTCCGCAGCTGGCGGTGGTGCAGCACCGGCAGCAACTGACTCCGCAGCCGGTAGTAGCGCAGGTGCCGCTCCGTCCGCAGCAAGCGGCGGTGCAACGCCCGCAGCGACTGACTCCGCTGCTGGTGGCAATGCAGGTGCAGCGCCTTCCGCAGCAGGCGGTGGTGCAGCTCCAGCCGCAACCGACCCAGCAGCCGCAGGCGTTGCAGGTGCAGCTCCTTCCGCCGCTGGCGGCGGTGCAACGCCAGCAGCTGACGCCGCAGCAAGCGGTAGCAGTGGTGCCACGGCCTCTACCAGCGGCGGTGCATCGTCTGCAAGCAGTGGCGGTGCAGCCCCAGCAGCAACCGACTCCGCAGCCGGTGGCAACGCTGGTGCGTCGGCCTCTGCAAGCGGTGGCAGTGGTGCCACGGCTTCTGCCAGCGGTGGCGCGTCGTCTGCAAGCAACGGCGGTGCAGCAACCCCCGCAACCGATTCGGCAACCGGTGGCAACACTGGTGCGTCGGCCTCTGCCAATGGTGGTGCGGCTCCAGCAACTGACACCGCAGCAAGCGGTGGCAGTGGTGCCGTGGCTTCTGCCAGCGGTGGCGCATCGTCTGCAAGCAGCGGCGGTGCAGCAACCCCTGCAACCGATTCGGCAACCGGTGGCAACGCTGGTGCGTCGGCCTCTGCCAGTGGTGGTGCGGCTCCAGCAACTGACGCCGCAGCAAGCGGTGGCAGTGGTGCCGCAGCTTCTGCCAGCGGTGGCGCGTCGTCTGCAAGCAGCGGCGGTGCAGCAACCCCCGCAACCGATTCGGCAACCAGTGGCAACACTGGTGCGTCGGCCTCTGCCAGTGGTGGTGCGGCTCCAGCAACTGACGCCGCAGCAAACGGTGGCAGTGGTGCCGCAGCCTCTACCAGCGGTGGCACATCGTTGTCTGCAAGCGGTGGCAATGCCGCCGGTTCGTCTGCTGGCCAAAACGCCAATGGTGGCAACGGTTCGCAGGAAAACAGCAACGTCCGCAACTATGACTTGACCGGTTTCTCGTCGGGTTCGAATGCCTTGAGCGGCGAATTCAAGTCGGTGATGGATGGCTTGTCGGAGCGCAAGGTGGTCATCACCGGTTATGCCGACAAGAATGAGGCCGACCCGATGGGTGTGTCACTGCGACGTGCGCAGCTGGCTCGGGACTATCTGATCAGCAAGGGCTGGAAGCCGACCAACATCATCGTGAGAGCCGAGGGTGCGACGGACAAGTTTGACCAGAAAGCGCTGGTTCCGAACCGCCGTGTTTATATCCAGGGCGATTGGCCCGCAAACTGAAATTGAGACCGAGTTCAAGCCATGAAGAAATTGTTGTTGACCATTTTGTGCCTGATGGCCGCTGCAGTGCACGCCAACCCGGTGGTGTTGTTTGACACCACCGAGGGGCGGTTTGCCGTGGAGCTGTTCAAGGACAAGGTGCCCGCCACGGTGGAAAACTTTTTGACCTATGTCCGTGCGGGCCATTACGACGACACGCTGTTTCACCGTGTGGTGGGCGATGCCAAGATGGGCATCATTCAGGGCGGCGGGTACACGCAGTTTGATCGCGAAGGGGTGGTCGAAAAGCCCGTGCGTGCGCCGATTGCGCTGGAGGTGCGAAAGGACTTGTCCAACGCGCCTTACACGCTGGCCATGGCCCGGCAGGGCGCACCGCACTCGGCCACTGCGCAGTTCTTCATCAACGGCAAGGACAACTCTGCCCAGTTTGATGGGGCGTATGCGGTGTTTGGCAAGGTGCTGACGGGCTGCACCGGCTGCGAAAAACTGGTGGACCGCATCGTGGCCACACCCATCAAGCCCATCAAGGTGGAGAAGTTTGGCGAGGCGCCTTTCACGGCCAAGAATGTACCGGCCACGCCGATCCGGATTTTGTCGGCCACGGTGTTGCAAGAGTGAATGTGAATTGACCGCGATTCAAACGTCGCGGCTGATTTGAGTGGCCCAACATTAAAAAAGCCTCCCCGCTTTGCAGCGGGGAGGCTTTGTGCTTTTGAAGGCTGAGTGGCTTACATCGAGTCGATGAAGCTGCGCAGCTTGTCGCTGCGGCTGGGGTGCTTGAGCTTGCGCAGTGCCTTGGCTTCGATCTGACGGATGCGCTCGCGCGTCACGTCGAACTGCTTGCCTACTTCTTCGAGCGTATGGTCGGTGGACATTTCGATGCCGAAACGCATGCGCAGCACTTTGGCTTCGCGGGGGGTCAGGCTGTCGAGGATGTCCTTGACCACGTCACGCAGACCCGCCTGCAGCGCCGCGTCCATGGGGGCGGTGTGCGTGCTGTCTTCGATGAAGTCGCCCAGGTGGCTGTCGTCGTCGTCACCGATCGGCGTTTCCATCGAGATCGGCTCTTTGGCGATCTTCATGATCTTGCGGATTTTGTCCTCGGGGATTTCCATTTTCTCGGCCAGGACGGAGGCGTCGGGCTCGAAGCCGAACTCCTGCAGGTGCTGGCGCGAGATGCGGTTCATCTTGTTGATGGTCTCGATCATGTGCACCGGGATGCGGATGGTGCGGGCCTGGTCCGCAATGGAGCGGGTGATGGCCTGACGGATCCACCAGGTGGCGTAGGTCGAGAATTTGTAGCCACGGCGGTATTCGAACTTGTCCACGGCTTTCATCAGGCCGATGTTGCCTTCCTGGATCAGGTCCAGGAATTGCAGGCCGCGGTTGGTGTACTTCTTGGCGATCGAGATCACGAGGCGCAGGTTGGCCTCGATCATCTCTTTCTTGGCATCGCGCGAGGAACGCTCACCGGCGTTCATGCGTTTGTTGATGTCCTTGAGTTCATCGAGTGGCACCACGACCTGCGATTGCAGGTCCATCAGCTTTTGCTGGATGTCTTGCACCGGCGGGATGTTGCGGCCCATGACGGCGCTCCAGCTCTTGCCTGCAGCGGCTTGCTTTTCAATCCACTTGAGGTTGAGCAGTTGGGATTCGATGCGCTTGCCGGCTTTGTCTCGGCCGCTGAAATCGGCAATGAACTGCTCCTGCGGGTAGCCGCACTTGTCCACGATGATGCGGCGCAGTTCGCGCTCTTTCTTGCGCACATCATCGACCTGACCGCGCACCATATCGCACAGCTTTTCAATGGTCTTGGCGGTGAAGCGGATGGTCATCAGCTCATCCGACAGGGCGGTCTGGGCCTTGACGTAGGCGGGGGTGCCCCAGCCTTCCTTGTCGTAGACCTTGTGCACTTTTTCGAAGTGCTCGGTGATGCGGTCAAAGCGTTCGAGGGCCTGGTTTTTCAGCTCTTCGAGTTTCTTGGTCAGGGCCTTGGAGCCGCCTTTGCCATCGTCGTCGTCGGCTTCGTCGAATTCGTCGAAGTCTTCTTCGGCCACGTAGTCGTCGGCTTCGTTCAGGTTGGCAAAGCCGTCCACCACGGTGGAAATCACGACCTTGCCTTCACGGATTTCGGCGGCCATGCGCAGGATTTCGGCGATGGTGGCGGGCGATGCGCTGATCGCGGCCATCATGTCCATCAAGCCGCCTTCGATGCGCTTGGCGATCTCGATTTCACCTTCGCGGGTCAGCAGTTCCACGGTGCCCATCTCGCGCATGTACATGCGCACGGGGTCGGTGGTGCGGCCGAATTCGCTGTCCACGGTGGACAGGGCGGCTTCTGCAGCTTCTTCGGCTTCTTCTTCGGTGGAGCCGGTGGGCGCGTTGTCGGTGATGATCAGGGTCTCGGCGTCGGGCGTTTGCTCGTACACCGCCACACCCAGGTCGTTCAGGGTGGCAACCACCACTTCCAGGGTTTCGGCATCGACCAGCTTGTCGGGCAGGTGGTCGCTGATTTCGCCATTGGTCAGGTAGCCACGGGTCTTGCCCAGCTTGATCAGGGCTTTCAGGCGCTCGCGGCGCTGCTTCATTTCGGCTTCGGTCAGGACGGTTTCGTCCAGGCCGAATTCCTTCATCAAGGCGCGCTCTTTCGCCTTGCTGATCTTCATGCGCAGGGGTTTGACTTTTTCACCTGCTTCGGCAACGACGGGTTCGCCTTCGAGTTCGGACTCGATGTCGCCCATGTCTTCATCGGCACCAGAGATGTCGCCTTTTTTCTTGGGACCGCGCTTGGCGCCGGTTTTGGCTGCAGGCGCTTTTTTGGCCGCGGCTTTTTTCACCGGGGTTTCTTCTTCGGCGGCGGCTTTGGCCTTGCTGGTTTTCTTGACTTCAACTTCGGCTGCTGCAGCCTTGGTTTTGGATGCAGTTGTTTTTTCGGCTTCTACGGCTTTGACAGCGGTTTTCTTCGCAGGCACAGGGGCGGCTTTCTTCACAGGCTTGGCGGTTTTCGCGCTGGCGCTGCTGGCTTTGGCGACCGGCTTGGCCTTGACTGGCACGGGTTTGGCTGCGGGTTTGGCAGCCACTTTGGTGGCAGGTTTGGCTTTGGCTGGAGCGGCCTTGGCTGCAGGTTGGGTTTTGGCGGTGGCCTGGACGGACTTCTTCGGCTTTTGAGCGGGCATGAAACAACCTCAAGACTTCAAAACGGACAAGGAAACAGACACAGTCAGCGCCAAAACTGCCGGCGCGGGCTCATGGGACACAGATCGAGAACCCCAAATGGGGTCAAAGACTGCACAGGCAAGATGGTGGGCGAACATTTGGAATGCAGTCCTTGCGGTACGGTGGCCTGCCCGCATGGGGGCGTCGCGCTGATGGCGTTGGCCGGGCCGGAGGTGCTGCTGTCGCTCTTGCCAGAGAAAATGGATTATACCCAAAGGCGGGGGGTATCTTTATAGGAGCCCCGCCCTCGGGGCGATGTGCCTGGTTGGCGTTTGCTCTTGGCGCAGGCCCTATCGCGGCGGGGGCGCCGCTCCCACAAAGGGCAACGCTTTTACGCCCTGGGTGGGCGGATGGCGGTTTTGGGGCGGAAGGCCTTGCAGACTTCGTCCCGGGTTTCCATGTAGGGGCCACCGATCAGGTCCACGCAGTAGGGGACGGCTGCAAAAATGCCGTGCACCACGGGCTTGCCTTCCGCGTCCTTGAGGCCTTCCAGCGTTTCGGCAATCGATTTGGGCTGGCCGGGCAGGTTGATGATCAGGCTTTGCCCCCGGATCACGGCCACTTGGCGCGAGAGGATGGCGGTGGGCACGAATTTCAGGCTGATCTGGCGCATCTGTTCGCCAAAACCGGGCATTTCCTTGTCGGCCACGGCCAGCGTGGCCTCGGGCGTGACATCGCGCAGGGCAGGGCCCGTGCCGCCGGTGGTCAGCACCAGGCTGCAACCCGCGTCGACCAGCTCGATCAAGGTGGCGCTGATGCGCTCTTTCTCATCCGGGATCAGGCGCGGCTCGAAGGTGATCGGGTTGAGCAGGGCGCTGCTGAGCCATGCTTGCAGAGCGGGCAGGCCCTTGTCTTCGTACACGCCGGTGCTGGCGCGGTCGCTGATGGAGACGATGCCGATCTTCACGGCGTCGTGCAGGTTGGCGTCACTCATCGTTGTTGTCTTCGTCGTGTTCAGCTTGTTCGGATTTGGCGGGCGTGAGCACCGACTTGACCAGCTGGAAAATTTCGCGGTAAGCGCGGCTTTGGCGTGGCGCCAGACCTTGCGACACGGCGGCCTTGTCGGCCGGTGGGGCGTCCTTGCGGGCCTGGCGCACCAGGGCGCGCAGCTGCTGGGTGTCTGTGCCCGGGTTCTGGGCGATCCATTCGCCCACGGCGTCGTCGCTGGCGATCAGGCGGTCGCGCCAGGCTTCGGCCAGGTGCAGGGCTGCAGTGTCCTTGGCGCTGCCCAGGCGTTGCACCTGCAGTGCTTCGCGCACGGCTTGCAGGGTCTCGGGCTCTTGCAGGCGCATTTGCTTGCCGATGAACTGCATCTGGCGGCGCTTGCCCTCAAAGTTGGTGATGCGTTTGGCTTCGGCCAGGGCTTCCACCAGTTTGTCGGTCAGGGGCAAGGGTTTGAACAGGTCGCTGCGCAGGGTCATCAACTGTTCGCCGAGCTCCTGCAGCTCTGCGCTTTCGCGCTTGAGGTCGGTCTTGCTGATTTCCAGGCCGCCCTTGAGCTCACGCTTGAGCTCCAGGTCGAGTTCACTGCCTTCGGCCACGAATTGGCCTTTGACGAAGTAACCTTTTTTGGGTTTACGGGACATGGTGGGGGTTCTCGGACCGGGGCGGCCCTTCTTTCTTGACTGGCAAGTATCATAGCCGCCACCTCCCATGAGTTTGTTGCCGTGAAAAAAACCAGCCCCAACGCCCCCTCTTTGACTGCGACCGAGAACAACGGCTTCAGCTACAGCCGTGCATTTTTTGAAGACCTGGTGGACCGGTCGCTCAAGCACGCCAAAAAACTGGGTGCGACCGATGCAGGGGCCGAGGCATCCGAAGGCTGTGGTTTGAGCGTTTCCGTGCGCAAGGGCGAGCTGGAAAACGTGGAGCGCAACCGAGACAAATCCCTGGGCGTGACGGTGTATGTGGGCCACCGCCGGGGCAATGCCAGCACTTCGGATTTTTCTCAGGCGGCGATCGAGCGCACGGTGCAGGCGGCATACGACATTGCCCGCTTCACTGCCGAAGACCCGACGGCGGGTTTGCCCGATGAGGTCGACATCGAAACACAGCCCCGTGAGCTGGACCTGTTCCACCCCTGGGCCGTGAGCAGCGAAGAGGCGGCCAAGCTGGCGCTCGCGTGTGAAGCGGCAGCGCTGAAAACCAGTCGCCGCATCACCAACAGCGAAGGCGCGGCCGTGTCGGCCCAGCAAAGCCATTTCTTCAGTGCACACACCCACGGTTTCCGGGGTGGCTACGCCAGTTCGCGCCACAGCATTTCGGTGGCACCGATCGCCTCGCTGCCAGGGCGCAACGCTGAAATGCAGCGCGACGCCTGGTACAGCTCCATGCGCTCGGCCGACGAACTGGCCAGCCCCGAGGCCGTAGGCCGTTATGCGGCCGAACGCGCTTTGTCGCGCCTGGGCTCGCGCAAGATCGCGACCACCGAATGCCCTGTATTGTTTGAGTCCACCGTGGCGGCCGGTTTGCTGGGCGGCTTTGTGCAGGCCGTGAGCGGCGGCGCGCTGTACCGCAAGAGCAGCTTTTTGCTCGACTCGCTGGGCAAGAAGGTGTTCCCCAAACACATCGATATTCACGAAGACCCGTTTGTGCTGCGCGGCAAGGGCAGCTCGCCCTTCGACGACGAAGGCGTGCGTTCGGCCCCGCGTGATGTGGTCAAAGGTGGTCGGGTGGAAGGCTATTTCCTGTCCAGCTACTCGGCTCGCAAATTGGGCATGAAGACCACCGGCAATGCCGGCGGTTCGCACAACCTGACCATGACTTCGCGCCTGACCCGCGCCACGGACGATCTGGATGAAATGTTGCGCAAACTGGGTACAGGCCTGTTTGTGATCGAGCTGATGGGGCAGGGCGTGAACTATGTCACCGGCGATTATTCTCGCGGTGCCAGCGGTTTTTGGGTCGAGAACGGTCAGATCGCCTACCCGGTCCATGAGATCACCATCGCGGGCAACCTCAAGGACATGCTCATGGGGATTGAGGCAATCGGCTCGGACGCCTACAACATGGGGGCCAAAACGACAGGCTCGATCCTGGTCAACCGCATGAAGCTCGCGGGCAGCTGAGAATTCAGCGGCACAAAGCAAAACGGGAAGCCAAGGCTTCCCGTTTTTCGTTGTGGGCGAGGTCTTTAGCCAGCCAGTGCGGCCTTGACGGCAGCAGACACCTGGCCCATGTCGGCCTTGCCGGCCAATTGGGTTTTCACAGCGCCCATGACTTTGCCCATGTCGCCCGGGCCTTTGGCACCCAGCTCGGCCACGATGGCCTGCACGGCAGCGGTCACTTCCTCGGCCGACATGCGTGCAGGCAGGTAAGCCTGCAGCACGGCCATCTCGGCTTTTTCCTTGTCGGCCAGGTCCTGGCGGCCCGCGCCTTCAAAGGCCGTGATCGAGTCCTTGCGCTGCTTGATCAGCTTGTCGACGATGGCCACCACGGCCACATCGTCCAGCACCACGCGCTCGTCCACCTCTTTTTGCTTCATGGCCGCTTGCAGCAGGCGGATGGTGCCCAGACGTTCGCTGTCCTTGGCACGCATGGCGGTTTTCATGTCTTCGGTGATCTGGTCTTTCAGGCTCATGTGAGGCTCCTGGTGGGGTCAAAAGAGGGGAGGCATAAACAACAAAGCCCGCCTGAGCGTCCTCCAGCGGGCTTGTTTGCAGACCCTTGCGGGTCATACAAAAAGAAGTGCTCAGTACAGCTTCTTGGGCAGCTGCATGCTGCGCACACGCTTGTAGTGGCGCTTGACAGCGGCAGACTTCGTGCGCTTGCGCTCGGTGGTGGGCTTTTCGTAGAACTCGCGGGCACGCAGGTCTGTCAGCAGGCCGAGTTTTTCGATGGTGCGCTTGAAGCGACGCAGGGCAACGTCAAACGGCTCGTTTTCTTTCACGCGGATGGTGGTCATTGAATCAAATTTCCAAAATGTGCCGGTCGCAAATTCGAGGAAGATCGGGCCTCTGAACTCCGACACCGGCGGGTTCCCCGTCACGAACTAGTATTTGGCAGACGGGGGTTTGCCAGCAAAGACAGCGATTATAGCCCGAGCTGAAATGGTTTTTGGGCACCTTTTGTTGCCTTGTTGTACAGAACTTGTGGTGTTGTGCGCTTTGCCGCACCGACAATTCAAGGGGTCGATGTTGATTTAAAATGACAACCAAATGCATAAAATCACTAAAAAATTGATTTCCATCAGGCTGTTGGTCTGTGGATTTGTGTGCCTCATGCCCATGCTGTGCTGGTGCCAAACGCCGTTGCCAAGCGCGGCAGTCTCCGGCGTGAAAGCGCCTTCGGTGGTGGTGGTGCTCGCGGGTGGTGGTGCCAAAGGGTTTGCGCATTTGTCGGTGTTGCGGCGCCTTGAGAAAGATGGCATCCGGATTTCCCGCATCGTGGGCACCAGCATGGGCGCTGTTATTGGTGGACTTTATGCCGCAGGCATGAGCACCGACGACATCGAGGAGGTGGTGGGCGGGCTCGATCCGTCCAAGGTCGCGCTGGATCAACTCAACCGGCTGGAGTTGCCGCCCCGCACACGCGCCTACCAGCGCCAGTACCCGATTGATCTGGAGTTTGGCGTGAAGCAGGGTGGGCTCAGTTTTGCGCGGGGCATGAGCGATGGGCAGCGGTTTTTGGCTCTGCTGCAACATTTGACCGCCCACATTCCTGCTTCGGTGAATTTCAATGATTTGAAGATTCCTTTCAGGGCGGTGGCCACGCGCTTTCGGGATGGGGAGACGCAGGTCTTTGACCGTGGTGCGCTGCACCTGGCCATTCGTGCCAGCATGGCTGCGCCTGCCGTCTTTGCGCCGGTCGAGATCGATGGCGAGTCTTACGTGGATGGCGGCCTGGTGGCCAATTTGCCGATCGAGGTGGCTTTGAAGGAAGGGGCCGATGTGATCATTGCTTCTTACCTGGGTCAACAAAGCGATGGTACGCAGTCAGCAGAAACCGGCAATGCCCTGACGGTGGCCAATCGGATGCTGGACATCCTGATTCGCCAGAACGAGAAACGAAATCTGGCCTTGCTGCGGGAGGGAGACATCCTGATCACACCCGAACTCAAGGATGTTGGCTTCTCTGATTTCAACCGGGCTGCAGAAATCATTGCCCGGGGCGATCAGGCCGTGCAGGATGTGCAAAGCCGTTGGCAGCGCATGGTGAAGCGTGTGGCACAGGCTCAGTTGCGCGGTGAGCCTGCTCCCAAGCTGGCGTTTGACCAGCGCGAAAAAAGGATCGTCGAGATCCGGCCGGTGGGTAACCAGGATGTGCCTGCGAGCTACATCGAAGACATGATGGCCCCATTGCTGGGCAAGGACTTTGCTTCTGCCACGGCTGCCGAAAGGGTCGATTGGTTGTACACCAGCGGCTACTTCGAGCGCGTCAGCTACAGCCTGACTCAAATCAGGGACGAGCAATACGCCTTGTTGGTTCATGTGCAGGAAAAGCCCTATGGCCCCCATTTTTTCAAGACCTCACTGGGCTTTTCAACGGAACGAGGCGGGGTGAACCAGTTTTCGATGGGTGTCGGGTACCGGCGGCCTTGGCTGACGGCGTCAGGCCTGGAGTTGGGGCTGGATGCCCGCGTGGGGACGCAGTCTGATTTTTCGGCACGTTTGTACCAGCCCCTGGGCCTGCGTTGGGGGGCCGAGACGGCCGTTTCCGTCGGCCGCAACACCATGCCGATGTATGCCCCCGATACGGTTGACGCGGTGTACAAAAACAAGAAGCTGGCGTATGTGAATGTGACCACGCAGGCGCTGGATGCACAGTTGGTCTATGAGTGGGATCGCAAAGCCACAGTGAAATTGGGCTGGACGCAAAGCGGGATCCGTTATGACCCCGATACGGTGTTTTATTACCCTGGAAGCACGCAGCCTGTCGAGAGCACGAGCCTGCACTACAACGGTTTGAAACTGCAGCTGCATGTGGATCAGCTCGATTCCTGGAGTTTCCCGACGCAGGGGTATGCGTTGACTGCGACCGTTGAAGAGGGGATGTCGGGCAACCAGTACCGCAACATGCGCTTGAGTGGCCGTTGGGCCTTGTCGCGCGATGCGCACATCCTCAATCTCGGATTCAACCTGGGGCGCGACACCTTGCCATCGCAGTGTTCGTCTTGCAACAACCCCAGCAACCTGTTTCTGGGGGGCTTTCAGTTCATGGGGGCTTACCGCATGGCCCAACTGGCCGGTGACCAGTTGATCCACGCGCAGGCGACCTACATGTACCGCCTGTCCGATGGCGGCATCCTGAAGCAGAAAACCTATGTCGGTACGGTGCTGGAGGCAGGTGACGCCTGGTACAGGGACGATCCCCAGAGTCATGTGGCGCGCTACAGCGCCAGTTTGTTTGTGGCCATCGACTCCAAGATTGGCGATATCTACCTGGGCGCGGCACGCGGCACGCGGGGCGCCAGCAATGCCTTCCTGCAGCTGGGTCGGCGTTTCAGTTTCTGATCGGGAGTGAGGGTGCCATGCGTTTGAACTTCATGCAGATTGAAGATGTGGTGATGAGTGGCGATGGCTTCTCGCAGTCGATGGCTTATCACGCGTACACGCATCTTTCGCTGTCCAGTTTTGTACTCCAGTGCATTTACTGCATCGCAGCGATCGGTCTGGGTTACTTTTTCCGCAGTCTGATTTGCCGACAACTGGAAACCCGGTGGCCCCAGCAATCGCTGTTGCATTCGCTGGTGCGCAATGTCGGGCCTGCGGCGTTGGCGAGTGCCTGGATGTCGCTGGCTTTGGCGGGGGTGTGGGCCGTGCACGGTGACCGCCATGATCTGTTGGTGATTTGGAAGGTCATGTCCTTGACCCTTTGGGTGCTGGGCGTGAGGCTGGCCAGCTGGGTTTTTCGGCGTGTCATGCGTCCGCACGAGTTGCTGAGGTTTTTCCTCTGGCTGATCGAATGGTCGCTGGTGCTGATGATGGTGCTGACCTTTTTCGGTTGTTTCCAGCCCATGGTGCAGGCCGTGGATTCGGTGCGTTTTTCCATTGGGGACCAGGTGTTCAAGGGCGCCAACATCCTGTCGGGACTGGTGATGGCCGTGGTGGCATTCACGGTGGCTGCTCAGTTGGCGCAATGGGTGGATTGGGGACTGCACAAATACAGCGGACTCAAGAAAATCCAGCCCAACGATGCCTTGATCCTGACCCGATTGTTCAGTTTCGGCATTTTTGCAGCGGTTGGCATGGGGGTGCTGGTGGGTTCCGGCATCGAGCCCACGACCCTGGCTGCTTTTGCCGGTGCCATGGGCATTGGCCTCGGGTTTGGCATGCAGGAGATGGTCATCAACTTTTTCAGCGGCCTGTACATCCTGTTTGAGCGGGCCATGAAGGTGGGTGACTATGTGACCATCAACAACATCACCGGCCGCGTGGTGCAGTTGACCAGCCGTGCTGTCATGGTGCGGGATGCCGTCGGCACCGAGAGCCTGATCCCCAACAGTGAGCTGACCAAAAGCATTTTGCAGAACCACACCTTGAGCAACGACGATTTCCGTGTGTCGTTCAGTCTGAAAATCGCCGACATCGCGAGTTTTCCCTCTGCCCGTGAATTGATCCTGACTGCGCTGCAAAAGCACCCTCGTGTCTTGAAGGATCAGCCGCTGGGGGTCGAGCTGACAGCGCTCTCTGCTGATGAGGTCAAACTCGAAGTCAGCTGCTGGATCAATGACCTGCAAAACGGACAAAAGGGCTTGATCTCGGATCTGCTCTATGACGTTGGGATTTCGTTGCGCTCGAACGGTGTGTTGCTGGCAGGGGCGAGCACCTCCGCCAACGATTCGGTCAAATTGGTGCGTCAGCTCGCAGCGGTTTGATGCTCACTCTTGGGCATGGTGCGATGCCAGCGCCTGAGCGCAGGCGTGCGCGCTGGCCCAGGCCCACTGGAAGTTGTAGCCGCCCAGCCAGCCGGTCACGTCGATCACTTCGCCAATGAAGTACAGCCCGGGCTGTCTGGATTCCATGGTTTGCGAAGACACATCGCGCGTGTCCACACCGCCCAGCGTCACCTCGGCTTTTTTGTAGCCCTCGCTGCCCGTGGGCGTGAGTGACCAGTTCGAGAGGGCTTCGGCCAGTTGGGTGAGTGCTTTGTCGGGCACATCAGGGCAGGGGCGTTGCAGTGCCGGGTTCTGGCTGACCCAGGCTTCGGCCAGGCGGCTGGGTACCAGCGTGGCCAGCTCGTTGGCCAGCAGTTTTTTGGAGCGCAGTTTGGCCTCTTGCAAACGTTCAGGCAGGTCCACGTCGGGCGCCAGGTTCAGGCGGATCGGTGTGCCGTCCTGCCAATAGCTCGAAATCTGCAGCACAGCCGGACCCGACAGGCCCCGGTGCGTGAACAGCAGGTCTTCGTCAAAATGCATGCGGCTTTTTTTCTCGCCGGTCGAGATGCCCACAGGCAGCGCCAGACCGGCCAGCTGGGCGTAAGGGGCCCAGGCCTCGCCGTCAAAGGTCAGAGGCACCAGGCCCGGGCGGCGCTCGACCAGACGCAGACCAAACTGTGTGGCCACTTCGTAGCCCCAGCCGGTCGCTCCGATCTTGGGGATGGACAGACCGCCCGTGGCCACCACCAGCGAACGCGTTTGCACCTCGCCTTGCGAGGTGTCGAGGGCGTAGCCGCCTCCCTCCAAGTGGCGCACGGCCTTCACACTGCAACTGCTGCGCAACGTCACACCGCCCGCATCGCATTCGGCCAGCAGCATGCGGATGATGTCTTCGGCCGAATGGTCGCAAAACAGTTGGCCTTTGTGCTTTTCATGGAAGGCGATGCCGTGTTTCTGGACCAGTGCGATGAAGTCTTGCGGCGTGTAACGCGAGAGCGCCGAGCGGCAAAAGTGCGGGTTCTGGCTGATGAAGTGCTTTTGCGGTGCCGACGGGTCCAGGTACCTGTTGGTGAAATTGCAGCGCCCACCGCCCGAGATGCGGATTTTTTCGGCGATCTTCTCGCTGTGGTCGATCACCAGCACCTTCAGCCCACGCTGGCCCGCCACGCCCGCACAAAACAAACCGGCCGCCCCGGCCCCGACGATCACTGCATCCCATTGAGTCATGGGGGGGAGTGTAAGCGGCGCCGCTGGTGATATTGGTTTCATGCGCATAGAATGCGCATGAAAGGAGTGTGTGCCATGCCTGTCCTCGAAACCACCGCCAAAAAACCAGTCAACCTGTCGCTCAGCGAGTCGCTGGTGCAGGAGTCACGTGCCTACTGCGGCAACCTCTCGGCCAAGGTCGAAGAAATGCTGCAGGACTATGTAGTCGAGCAGCGTCAGATCCGTCAGCAGCACCGCCAGCAAGCGCAAGAAGCGGTGACTGGCTGGAATGTCCTGCATGACGCCGCAGGCTCGTATGCCGACGAGCACTCCACCCTGTAAGCGCTCATGACGCAATACGACGTCCACCTCAACCCTGGCCCCATGCGGGCCACGGTGCCCATGGTGGTGGTGGTTCAGTCTTCGCTGTTTGACGGTTACCGTCGCCGCGTGGTCGTTCCTCTGGTGTTGCGCTCGGCTTTGCCTGCGGGTGCCAAGCTGGCCGGTACGCGCATGAACCCGTTGTTCAAAATCAAGGGCCAGTCGCTGGTGCTGCACCCGCTGGACATGGTGTCTGTCGCCAGTGATCAGCTGGGGCCGTGTGTGGGCAGCTTGGCCGATCAGGGCCAGGCGATTGCCGATGCGCTGGATGAAATGCTCACGCGCAGTTGGGGCTGATTTCAGGCCGCTTTTTGCGCCGCATGCTGCTGCGCGATCCAGGCCCGCGCGCCTTGCACCACATCGCCCACCACGATGATGCTGGGGCTTTGCAGGCCTTCACGGGCCATGGTGTCGGCCAGCGCGTCCAGGGTGGTCAAGGCCTCGCGCTGCTCGGGCAGGCTGGCGCGCTGCACGATGGCCACGGGGGTGTGCGCGGGCAGGCCCTGCAGCAAGCCGCTGCGGATCTGTGTCAGGCTGCTCACGCCCATGTAGATCACCAGCGTCAGTTTGGCCTGGTGCGCGGTGGTGGCCAGCAGGGCCCAGTCGGGGCCTGCGTCTCCGGGTTTGGCGTGGCCGGTGACGAACACCACGCCGTGTGCATGTTCGCGGTGCGTCAAAGGGGCGCCCAGGCTGGACAAGCCTGCGAGCCCTGAGGTGATGCCGTTGACCACCTCTACGTCAATGCCTGCGGCGCGTAAATGTTCAACCTCTTCACCGCCTCGGCCAAAGATGAACGGGTCGCCGCCTTTGAGGCGCACCACATGCTCGCCGTCTTGCACGGCCTGGATCATCAGCTTGTCGATGAAGGCCTGCGGCGTGCTCTTGCAGCCGCCGCGCTTGCCCACGTGCACGATGCGGGCGCTGGGCGAGGCGTGGGCCAGTACGGCATCGTTGACCAGATCATCGACCAGCAGCACGCTGGCGCTGGAAATCGCTTTGACGGCTTTGAGGGTCAGCAACTCTGGGTCGCCGGGGCCTGCGCCCACCAGGGTGCAACGGCCTTGGGTGTGTGTGCTCATGCTTTCACCTCATGAAGGATGTGCTGGACTTGCAATGCAATCGGGGCAGGCACCGGCAGTTCGCCTTGCAAAACACGCTGGATATAAGCTGCAGTGGTCGCTGCGTCGGTGCTGGGCAGCTCGGGCATTTTGGCGAGAGAGCCTTCCTGCTGTTCCTGCACGCGCAGGGTCTGGCCGTTCCTGAAAACGTCCATGGCCGGGGTGCGCCGGGCATCGGCCACAGGCTCGCCTTCGGTGCCGCGCAAGAGCATGGCGTGCTGTCCGGTCAGGGCGAACGTGGCCGACATGGACTGCAAATATTCGGGGTGCGTGTAGCTGCTCACCACCAGGGCAGGGCCATCGCAAGGGTTCATGAGTTTGACCAGGCTGTGCCCGGGGTTGCGCAGGCCGACCACACGGCGCACAGACAGCAAGCGCTCCAGCCCGGGGTTCAGCAAAACTGTGGGCACAAACACCACTTCACCGGCTTTTACCTGGGGTGAGGGGCCAGCAGCGGCAATGCCCAGCGCTGTCAACACCGCCTGGCTGCTCACCCGCTTGTCTTCGGTGGCCGTGCCGTGCACCACCACCGCCACGCCTTCGCGCGCCAGCAGCAGGGCCAAGAGGGGGGTGAGCACGGGCAGCTTGCGTGCACCGTTGTAGCTGGGCAGCACCACCGTGGGCAACTGGCCCGTGTGGACCTTGTTCAGCCGTGCATGCGTGGCGTCCAGAAATCCGGCCATCTCTTCGGGCGTCTCGCCCTTGATGCGCATGGCGATGCAAAACGCGCCCAGTTCCAGATCGCTGATCTGCTGGTCGAGCACCTGGCCCATCAGGTCGGCGGCTTGCTCGCGGCCGAGCGCACGCGCGCCGTCCTTGCCGCGTCCGATGTCTTTGATGTAGTGACCGATGCCCATGCGCCTGATTGTGAAGGAAGTCGAATAACTGTTCGTTATATGGGTATGCGCTTCAGGCGGGCTGGGGCACGAGCCGGATGATCTTGCGCAGCTCGGGCACGCACGAGCCGCACTGGGTGCCGCAACGCAGCTGGCCTTGCAGTCCGGCCAGGCGCTGGTCTTCGCTGCCTGATTGGGTTTGCAGGCAGGTGGTGATGGCGTCTTCGCGCACATTCAGGCAGCTGCACACCTGACGGCTGACCGGCGCTGCACCTTCGGGCGGTGCGTCGGACGCCATCAGCCACTGGCGGGCGGGCCAGTTCAGTGGCGTGGCTTCCTGAAGCAAAGTCTTGAGCCAGCGGCCCGAGCGGCTGTCGCCTGCGACCAGAAAGCCTTGCAGGCTGCGCAGGCCATTTTCATGGGGTGTGCTCAGCTTCACCGAGCGGCGCTGCACGCGCACCGCGTCCTGGTAGTGCAGCGTGTCCGGGCTGTTCAGCCCCAGGGCCTCGGCCACGGTGTGCAGCAGCGCCGCATCGGCGGGCTGGCTGCAGGCCGCGCGCAGCAGCAAGCCGGTGCGCGGGGCCTGATCGGCCAAGGCTTCGCCGGGGTCGGTGAAGGGCACCAGGTAGGCAAAGTCGAATTGTGGCAACAGCTTTTGCAACTGCTGGCGCACGGTCCAAACCGCGTCGCTGGGCAGCCAGGCCATGGCCGCCACTTGCCAGGTGGCATTGGCCGACAGGGCGGCGCGTGTGATCTGCACCGCCGCATGCTTGAGTTCGGGTTGTTTAGAGGTGGCGCAGTAGCTCGATGTGGTGAGCACATTCACGCCCAGCCCGGCTTCTCCTTGGGCATCGCGGCCACTGAGCACCTCGGGGCCCCAGTGCATGGCGATGAAGGCTTGCGATGCTGCCACTTGCGCGCTGGCCTGCACCGGCAACACCAGGCTGCCGCGTTTGCTGCGCACCTGCACCAGCTCGCCATCTTGCAGGCCCAGGCGCTGGGCGTCTTGCGGGTTCATCTGCACGCAGGGCTCGGGGCTGTGCGCAAATAAGCGGCCTGCGGTGCCGGTGCGCGTCATGCCATGCCACTGGTCGCGCAGGCGGCCGGTGGTCAGCGAAAACTGGAACTGCGACACGCGCTCTTCCGCCACGGGTTGCCAGCTCACGGCGGCAAAGCGGGCGCGGCCATCGGCGGTCGGGAATTGACCGTCGGCATACAGGCGCGCTGGCCCGGTGCTAGCGCCTTCGGGCAGTGGCCATTGGGCGGGGCCTGCGGTTTCCAGTTGAGCGTAGCTGAGACCCGTGATGTCCAGATCGCGCCCCCGGGTGCTTTCGCGGTGCTCGTTCCAGACCGACTCGGGCGTGGGGTAATTCATAAGGTGGGCGTCTTCGGGCCGGTCCAGTGCCACAGCCAGGCGCTGACCCAAGTCTGCTGCAATCGCCCAATCGGCGCGGGCCTGCCCGGGTGCCGTCACGGCGGCGCGCACGCGGCTGATGCGGCGCTCGCTGTTGGTCACCGTGCCTTCTTTTTCGCCCCAGGTGGTGGCGGGCAAAAGCAGGTCAGCGTATTCACAGGTGGCGGCGGTGGCAAAGGCCTCTTGCACCACCACGAACTCGGCACGTTGCAGGGCGCGGCGCACGGTTTTCTGGTCGGGCATGGACTGCGCGGGGTTGGTGCAGGCGATCCAGAGGGCTTTGATTTGCCCATCGGCAGCGGCCTCGAACATCTCCACCGCCGTCAGGCCGGGCTTGGCGGGCACATTGGCCACACCCCACAGCGCGGCCACTTCGGCGCGGTGCTGCGGGTTGGTCAGGTCGCGGTGGGCCGACATCAGGTTGGCCATGCCACCCACTTCGCGCCCGCCCATGGCGTTGGGTTGGCCGGTGAGCGACAGGGGGCCTGCGCCGGGGCGGCCGATTTGTTGCGTGGCCAAGTGCAGGTTGATGAGCGCCGCGTTCTTGGCGGTGCCGTTGCTCGATTGGTTCAGGCCCTGGCAATACAGGCTGAGGGTGGGGGTGCGGTCAGCGCCTGCCTCTTGCACGCCTGCAAACCAGCGGGCGGCGGTGTAGAGGTCGGCTTCGGGCACACCGCAAATCTGCGCCACATGCTGCAGCGTGTACTCGGCCACCAGGGCTTGCAGGGCTTCAAAGCCGTGGGTGTGCTCGGCGATGTAGGCGGCTTGCGTCCAGCCCTGGGCCAGCATGATGTGCAGCAGGCCGTGGAACAGCATCACATCGGTGCCGGGCTGGATGGCCAGGTGCAGGTCGGCCATGTCGGCGGTGTCGGTGCGGCGCGGGTCGACCACGACCATCTTGAGCGCCGGGTTGGCGCGTTTGGCGTCTTCGATGCGGCGAAACAAAATTGGGTGCGCCCAGGCCGCGTTGCTGCCCGCGATGAACAGGCACTGCGCGTGCGCGATGTCCTCGTAGCAGGCGGGCGGGGCGTCGGCCCCCAAGGTCATCTTATAGCCCGCCACGGCGCTGCTCATGCACAGGCGCGAGTTGCTGTCGATGTTGTTGGTGCCCAAAAGGCCCTTGGCCAGTTTGTTGAAGACGTAATAGTCCTCGGTGAGCAGTTGGCCCGAGATGTAAAAGCCCAGGGCATCGGGGCCGTGGTCGCGCACGATGGCGGCCAGGCGGCCGCTGGCCATGTCCATGGCGTCGTTCCAGTCCATCGCCTGCGTGGCTTCGCCACGCACAGGGCGCCACTGGGGCGTGAGCAGGCGGGTCTGTGCGGTGACCTGGGGCGCGGCTGTCAGGTGCAGCGACTGGCCCTTGGTGCACAAACGGCCGAAGTTGGCTGGATGGTCCGGGTCGCCGCGTACGCCGGTGATCTGTGTGCCCTGCGATGTGATGACCACGCCGCAGCCCACGCCGCAATAGGGGCAGGTGGATTTGGTTTCTTGCAGGATGGGGATCATGGACGTGGGTTCAGTTTCAGGTCGTTTTGCGTGAAACAGGTCCTGCGATGGGTCGTGTCAGTTCCGTGGCGTGGCCGATTAGTTCGTTTGCATTCAAAAACACCACACCGTTGTCCACCTTGACTGCAAAGCGCGGCGTGCAGCCTTCGTCGGGGGCTTGCGCCTGGCCGTCGCAGAGGCCGATGGTCCAGTTGTGCAGCGGGCAGGCCACGCTGGTGCCGAACACGATGCCTTGCGACAGCGGGCCGCCCTTGTGCGGGCAGCGGTCGAGCAGGGCGAACACCTCGTCAGCGTCGTTGCGGAACACGGCCACATCGAGGCCTTGGTCCCGCGCCACCCGGCGCGAGCCCAGCACCGGGATGTCTTCCACCCGGCAGATTTTTTTCCATGCGGTCATGGGGATTCCTTGTCTTTTTTCATGCGGTGGTCAGGGGCGCGAACTGGCGGGTGTCCACCTTGGCTTCTTGCAGGTCGAACCATGGATCGGGCTCACCGTCGAGCGCGGCTTGCAGCTTGGCCCACAGGGCCTGTCGCAGCGAGGCGTCTTCCAGGATCTTTTTCTTCACGTAGTCCAGGCCCACCCGGTTGATGTAGTGCACCGTGCGCTCCAGGTACCAGCCTTCTTCGCGGTACAGCTGCATGAAGGCACCCGTGTACTCCAGCACCTCTTCGGCGGTCTTGAGCTTGGTGAAAAAGTGCGCCACCTCGGTCTTGATGCCGCCGTTGCCACCGACATACATCTCCCAGCCGCTGTCCACGCCGATGATGCCCACGTCCTTGATGCCGGCTTCGGCGCAGTTGCGCGGGCAGCCCGACACGGCGAACTTG
>Ga0228701_1000939_pt1 | contig 21390 bp, 20 predicted proteins | sample McNCre117_Aug_MG_2_FD_178017 | JGI IMG/M metagenome (GOLD analysis project Ga0228701, IMG submission 178017) | Freshwater microbial communities from McNutts Creek, Athens, Georgia, United States - 11-17_Aug_MG | ecosystem: Environmental > Aquatic > Freshwater > Creek | place: USA: Georgia...
CGAGATGCGCGAGAAGATTTGTAGGTTTTGAAAAGCGCTGAGGTATTTGTAGAAGTCGGGCTTTTCAATCAGGCATCCCACTTGAGATAAGATTTCACTCCGGTGCTTTTGGATGGATTTTCCAAACAATTCGATGGATCCTTTATCCGCCTGAATAAGTGAAAGCATGCACCGCATGGTGGTGCTTTTTCCGGCGCCATTGGGGCCTAGAAAGCCATATACATCACCCGAGTTGACGGTAATATTAACATCTTGAACGGCATGAAAATTTCCAAAATGCTTGGAGAGGTGCTTGATGTTGACAATTGGATTTGACATAGTTACGAAACGCTTACGCGAACATATTGTTTTGCCTTAATGGGTAAATGTCTGATTCATTTTCCAAAAACGCTGGTTTGTGGCATCAAACAAGAATATTTGGTACTTGCCATGCTCCATATGGACATTTTGCATGTTGGCCACCCCCACTTGCATCAGCCATTTACGGGAAATAAGCATGTTTTTCTTGCTGTTTGGCTTAAATTCAATGTTTTTGACATAGGCTTTTTGTCCATTTAGGAAAATAAAGTAGTAGGGACGTTCAAGGCCCGTTTCAAACGGAAAGTTCGACACTTGGAGCATTTGCTTTTCTTGTTGAATGGGCAAGGATAAGGCTTGAGCTTGCAAGCATTTTTTGAATTGCGGCTCTGTCAGCAGGCTATTTTCACTTTGCCAAATGCCTTGCTCGAAACTAGGAATCAAAACGTCTGAGGCATATAATTGGAAGCGTTCGGTTGCATACATCCAAGTCCGATTACGGGACCAATTTACTGCCTCAGCGCTGGATTGATGTTTTTGTTGGTACATCACGGGCAAATACTGCATATAAGATCCTAACCAGAAAGCCAGCGCAAGCACGAGGATTCCTGCGCCAATTTTGGAGGAAATACGTGGTAGATAGAGGAGGTACAAGCACATCGCAATGAGCGGACTCAAGGTGGCGAATCGACTGACCATGTAGATGCCCAGTCCGTCCCGGCTGCTGACGATGAGTAGGGCATTAGCCAGAAGCATCAGTAAAAACGTGGCGATTTTGGACTGGTAATTGATGTTGAACAGTCCCCAAAGCGTTAAAACGAGCATCAAGGCGCCCAGGGTCCAGGCTGCCTGTGCGTCATGCGATGAAATGAGCATGGCCATGGTCCCCAGGAGATTCAAAAAAAATGGGATGGCATGGGATATTTGAATGCTGGAGGTATTAGCGACACTGCCCAATTGTTTCATGAAAAGGTAAGTCCCTAGCAAGAGGATGGGCGTGGGGATTAGCCAAGGAATCGCTCGATAGCGTTTATTGATCAAAAGAAAATACCCGATTCCCACAAAGGCGAGCACTCCACTTCCGAAAGAATAAAAGGCCAAAGCCGCACATAGGTTCGCGAGTATAAAATATTTTGTTCCTGGTTTTTCGATGCATTCGAGAGCTAAGAGACTGAATAAGATGACCGAGCTTTGCTGGATTCCCGTCATCGCCCAATTGGAAATTTCGTAGTACTGCGGCTGGAGCCAACAAAGTAGTAGCGGCAAGGCCATCCAAAACGGTTTTTTTGTTTGTTTGAATTGCCAGAGAAACCATCCACCGATGAGGGCAATTTGGAAGGCGCTGATGAGCAGGATGCGTTTGAAGTTGATGTCATGGAACAGCAGGTATTGCAGACTCAGGCCTAATTTAGGAACGACAGCCATGTGGTTATTGTCGACCATAAAGAGCCGAAAAAGGAAGTCGCTAAGTGACTGATTCGCTTGGGCAAGGTGGTAGACAAAGTCGATGAAATTGACATCATCGAGAAATGGGGAGTTGCTACTAACGCGGTAAATTAGGTAGAAAAAGAGCGAGGCAATCGCGATGCCTAGGCTGAAGCTGAATTTCTGTTCCATTTTCATGGCTGCAAGGTACAGAGAAATAGACGACCATTGCATAAATGCTTGGTGAAAAAAAACTTGTTGATTGTGCAATATTTAATAAATTTGTTACTCAATATTGTATCAGTCTGTCTTGGGTTCATGTGACTCAGGTGGGCGAAGCCGTTTCAGGCATATTGTTTTGGTATTAGATCACTTGTTTTCGGGAAAGATTCGGGTAGCTTTGCTGACCAAATTGTTGTTGAACCCAGTCAGTAAAGTTTACTTGCGGGGTTTAGAGCGTGATTTGGGGGTGAGTAGCAATACGGTCCGTTTGGAGTTGAATAAGTTGCAGGAGATGCATTTGATTCAGGTGCAGGAAGAGGAGGAAAATACCAAAGTGAAGCATTATGTGGTGAATCAGGCGCATCCGATGTTTCAAACCTTGCGGGGGATAATTCTGCAGTTTGTGGGACTGGATCAGATTGTGGATCAGATCATCAAGAAACTGGGGAATGTGGACCAGGTGTATTTGACGGGGGAGCTGGCGGAAGGGAAGAATTCTCCTTTTGTGGATTTGGTGCTCGTGGGGAATGTGGATAGGCCCTATTTATATCAGTTGATTGAGAAGGTGGAGCCCTTGATTCAAAAGAAGGTTCGGGTGGGGGTGTTTGGGAGAGAGGAGTTTTCGGAGGGGGTGATTGTGGGGGTAGGGAAGTGGATGAAAATGATGGAATGAGATTTATTAAATGGAAAAAAACAATAGCATAGTTCAACTAATAACACTACCTAAGATTGAAGATGAACGTGGTAATCTCACATTTATCCAAAATCAATCTCAAATACCTTTTGACATCGAACGAGTTTTTTGGATTCACGATGTACCAGGAGGAGAGTTTAGAGGCGGGCATGCCTTTGAATCTCAACATGAGTTTATCATTGCTTTATCAGGAAGTTTCGATATCGTTATAAAAGATGGGTTAGGTAACATTGAAAAAATTACATTAAATCGTTCCTATATGGGTCTTTATTTGCCACCTATGACATGGAGGCATATGGAAAATTTTTCAACAAATGCCTTATCCTTACATTTCTCAAGTAGCGTATTCGATGTGTCCGATTATGTAAGAGATTTTAATGAGTTTTCAGAAAGAGTTAAAAAGGAAACAAAATGAAAAATTCTTCTTTAGCAGATTGTAGAATAATTGAAGTAGAGAAGGTTTTAAATAGAAGCGGAAATATTTCTGTTTTGAACAATGATGGTCATTTGCCATTTCAAATTCAACGCGTGTTCTATCTATACGATATTCCTGGTGGGGAATCTCGAGGAGCACATGCACATAAAAATTGTCATCAATTTTTGGTTGCAGCTTCAGGCTCTTTTGAGGTTCTGGTAAATGATGGTATAGACCAAAAATTATTTCAGTTAAATAGGTCGAATGTAGGTCTTTATATTCCGCCTGGCATATGGGCTTCTGAGATTAATTTCTCAAGTGGTTCTGTTTGCCTTGTATTAGCGTCCGACTTGTATGATGCTTCAGATTATATTAGAGATTACAATGAATTATTAAACTATAAAAATGGCTAAAATTCACCCATTATCTGATGTGCAATCAAACACGATAGGACAGGAAACTAGCATTTGGCAATTCGTTGTCATTTTGCCTCATGCGGTTATTGGCGAAAATTGTAATATATGTGCGCATACATTCATCGAAAATGATGTAATAATCGGCGATGAAGTCACTATTAAAAACGGTGTCTATTTGTGGGATGGGATCAGGGTTGAGGATAGAGTTTTCATTGGTCCCAATGTAACATTTACAAATGATAAATATCCAAGGTCTAAATCTTACCCTAATCAATTTCAAAATACCTTAATAAAAAAAGGTGCGAGTATAGGCGCTGGAAGTATCATTCTTGGAGGCGTTGAAATTGGCCAAAATGCGATGATTGGCGCTGGTAGTTTGGTCACGCAGAATATCCCGTCAAATGAACTTTGGTATGGTTCTCCTGCTAAATTTGTCCGCAAAATAAATTCCAACAATGATTAAGTTTCTTGATTTAAAGGCAATCAATATGCAATATCGAGAAGAAATACTCGATGCATTTACGCGTGTTTTGGATTCGGGCTGGTATATCTTGGGTAAGGAAGTGAAAAGTTTTGAAGATGAATTTGCAGCTTATTGTGGTTGTAACCATGCAATTGGCGTAGCTAACGGTTTAGATGCTTTAACTTTAATTATTCGTGCGTACAAGGAGCTAGGTATCTTTAACGAGGGGGATGAAATTATTGTACCTGCAAATACCTATATCGCTAGTATTTTGGCAATCACTGAAAACAATTTAGTGCCTATACTTGTGGATTGTGATTTGTCTACTTATACAATTAATGCTAACCAAATTGAGTCAAAAATTACCGAAAAAACGGTAGCCATCTTACCCGTGCATTTATATGGGCAATTGTCTAATATGGATGCAATTTCTAAAATTGCCCAAAAACATCAATTGAAAGTCATAGAAGATTGTGCTCAGTCGCATGGCGCCGAAGATCAAAATGGTAAATTGGCAGGAAATTTAGGAGATGCTGCAGGGTTTAGTTTTTATCCGGGAAAGAATTTGGGCGCTTTAGGTGATGCAGGTGCAGTGACTACAAATGACCCACTATTGGCAAATTGCATTCGTGCCTTGATGAATTACGGCTCTAAGGTGAAATATGAAAACAAATTCAAGGGTGTTAATAGTAGATTGGATGAGGTACATGCTGCAATTCTTAGCGTTAAATTGAAATACCTAAACGAAGAAACTGCTCACCGAAGATTAGTAGCTTCGCGCTATTTGGCAGGTATAAAAAACGATAAATTAGTCTTACCCAATCTTCAAAATGATCGATCGCATGTGTGGCATGTATTTGTCCTTAGAACGAAAGAGCGAGAGAAGTTGCGAGTTTATTTGGAGAAACATGGTGTTCAAACAGTAATTCACTATCCGATTCCTCCGCACAAGCAATTAGCTTTTAAGGAGTTAAACGATTGTCAATATCCGATTTCGGAACTTATACATGAGTCGATTATCAGTATTCCTTTAAGTCCTGTATTAACTTTGGAAGAAGTCGATTCCATCATCGAATTATTAAATAATTACTAAGTGACGAAATTATTAAAGTCGTATTTCTTCGTTAAAGTGTTTTATATTTTTTTCGGAGTGTATGTTTTTTCAAGGTTCTCTGCATTGGGAGATTCAGATCGTTATACAACATCTGAAGCTGAACTTTCAGTTGATTCGTTAATCAATAGGACCTCGCTAATTGATTTAATTGCGGGTACAACTACACGATTGTTTAATACACCTTTTGCAAGCCATTTACTTTTTTGTATTCTTTCTTTTTATGGTTTGAATTATTGTTTAAAGAGGTCTGGTATAAGTAAAATGGGAATGTGGGGTGTAATATTTATGTTGAGTCTGCCAGATTTTGCAATGTGGACCTCTGTTTCAGGAAAGGAGTCGTTTAATGTATTTTCGACAGGAATAATATTGGGTGGACTTTTTGAAATATTGTATGAGAAAAAGTTGACAAATCATTTATTAATTGGGATGTGTATACTTCTTTCTCTATTGGTTAGGCCACATTATTCCATAGGATTAATTTCCTTTTTTTGTTTCGTGCTATTTATTCAAAAAGCCTCTTTAAAATCAAAGGGTATACTTATTTTAAATATTTTCTTGCTGGCATGCTTTTCTTATATCGTTTATATGGTAGCATTACCATTTATAAATGATGGTGGGTTTGTCGATATTGCAGAAGCCTATTTTATCGGCTTTGATGATGCTGGTGCATCGCGAAATGCTAATTTTTGGGTAACTAGTTCAGACTATTATGCTAAAATGTTTAGTGGTTCAATCATTGCCTTGATTGGGCCAACGTTCAGTGAGGCTATCAAAAGGCCTATTTATTTCCCTTTCTATTTCGAGAGTTTGATTTTTATAGGATACATACTTTATTATTTGCTAATAGGGATTATCCTTCAAATAAAATTAAAATCAATATCCCAATATTTTTTGTTTATGCTTTTCTATGTGATTGTTTTTACTATGATCATGCATTACCCTTTTGGTGTATTTAATTCTGGTTCCGCTCTTCGATATCGTGCGGCATTTTATCACATATTTATTATACTTCCCGTTTTTATGTATTATTATTTAAAAGCCAGAAGACCTACGATTAAGCCCGAATGAATATCTACATAAAAACGTTTAATCGTCCATTTTATCTAGAACGATGTATTCGTTCCGTACTTTTTAATGTTCGTAATTACGATAAAATTATAATTCTTGACGATGGTACCAAAGAGGAGTACAAGCATAAACTGATTCAATTGTTTCCAGAAATTAGTTGGGTGGCAAATAGCGATGGAGGGAAGTATGATTTAATACGTTCTGGTAATTCGAAAAGGGCTAAGGAACTTTATGGAGATCCTGCAAGTTTTTGGCTTCGTGAAATTTCGAAGGACCCCAATGATTATTTCTTACTTATTGAAGATGATACTTGGTTTGTGCATATGATTGATCTCAAGGACTTTGAATCTGTGTTAGTGAACGAAAATTCTGTTATCTGCAAACTTTTTTGGGGGGAATACAATCCTCTTGAAGAGGATAAATACATAGTTCGGAAATATAAATTATGGAATGATTTGTTCATACATAGAATAAATCCACCCATTCAAAGTGTAGAGGATGCATACAAGATCTATATTGTCGCCATGGCGATATTTCGTAAAGATTATTATGAAAATGCACTTAAAAAAGTCAATCACTTTGCTGATGAAACCACACAAATCACAGAGTCGCTTGATTATTATCATCGTAAGCCTGAAGTTTCTTATTGTAAAACAAGTGAAAGATTCATCTACCAAGGTTGGGCTACAAGTGTTCGGCACGATGATGCAATTACTATTGATGTTGGTATTAACTCCTTTGATTTTGTCGATATTTTAAATGATGCTTGGTTCAGCGGAGCATTGGATGTTATGGCTAATTATCCTTACGATTTTAATATGGATTATTTAGTCAATCTATTTAAAGGATATAAGCTCTCAGCTGAAAAGTTGAAGGTATATGTAGATTGGAGAACGACTCCCCAATTAAATCCTACCACACTTTATTATAATTAATGGTATCCGTAATTATATTTTCAAAAGATAGGCCACTTCAATTAGAAGGTTATCTGACAAGTTTGATGTTTTATTCCGGCATCCGAGAAGAAAATATTCATATTTTATATACTTCAATTCCTGGAATAAGCTACGAAATATTGGTGGAGAAGTATAAACGAATTAATTGGATAAATGAATCAAGTTATTCTGCCGATTTAAATCGTTTAATTCGTGCATCAGAAAATTATATCATGTTCGGTTGTGATGATGTGTTTTTTATTGAAACGATGAACATAAATCATGCATTTGAAGCACTTGAGCAAGATAAATCTATATTTTCGTTTCATTTAAGGCTTGGGTTAAATATCGAGAATCGACCGCAATTGGAACAGCATCCGAAGTATTTGAAGTGGAATTGGACCCAAACTAATTCAATGCATTGGAATTATCCTTGGGAAGTTAGTGCGGCGATTTATCGAAAAAGCGATGTATTATCCATAATTGATCGAATTGATTTTTCGCTGATGAAGTCTCCAAATTATTTTGAAGATTTAATTGTTAAAGGTGTTCGAGAGAGGGAAATTGCAATTCAACCTAATTTGGCGTCGTTTTATAAGGGAAAAGCATTAACATTGACAGTTAACAGGGTACAAGAAGATTATAAAAACCCTTTTGATCAGACTGATTCTACTTCCGTCGAGGATCTATATAATGAATATCTAGCCAATAAATTTTTGGATTGGAGAAAGTTTGAAAATAGTTTGAATACCTATATTCATGTTAACAGCAGCTATTTCAGCTTAACAAATGAAGATCCTGCTAATTATAAAAGACCTACGGCTATTTTGGCAGAACATGAGCAAGAGGCTAATCTTAAGCTATTAGAGATGGGTTTTTGTTTAAAATGGATAATTTTCCGTAATCGCTTAACGAGAAGATTGATTCGATTAGTGAATCTAATCAGCCCCTCATTACTATTGGAAATTAGACGAATTCGTAAGAAAATCCGTGAAATACGATAGGTTGAAAATTTTACATGTTCTACCCACCTTTTGTAAAGGAGGAGGAGAGAAGTTAGTACACGATTTGGCAAATGATCAAGTTGGAAGGGGAAGTTATGTTGATATTTTGTGCTTCTTTAATAATGTAGACCAAGGTGCTTTTTTGAAAAAGTCTCTTAATAATAAAGTTCGGTTAAATTATGTTACCAATATTACTCAGTCCGAATCTCTTGGTAATCGAATGCGGCATGTTTTTCAAAAAATTAAAATTTATATACTTGCATTTCAATGGTTTTTTCGAAACAGAAGTTATGTGTATTCATTTGACTTAATTCATGTGCATTTGACTTACGGGGCATTTTTTGGGACACTCGCCTATCTATTTCGAAATAAATCGTCTCGCGTAAAAATTGTAGAAACAAATCATTCTGATTCTTCTAGTTTACGAGGAATATTAAAATGGTTTTTTGCTATCAATAGGCGCTTTCGAGATGCAATTATTTTCGAGCTAAAGGAGGAAGACTATAGATTTTACAATAAGAAATCTCGTAGTATAGAGTCAATTTTCATTCCTATTGGGTCGAGTTGCCCAGAAATTATTGATGTTGACAATGTGCTAAAACCAATCAGTGGTAAGGTTGCGCTAGGGCAAGTAGGAAGATTGCATATAGCAGATAGGCGAACTGATCAATATATTTTATTGGCATATGAATTGAAGAAAATTTTAGGTAATAAATTTGTTTTCTACATGTTTGGGGATGGTCCTGACTATGAAATTATAGAAAATTTGATTAAAAAATACCAGTTAGAAGAGACGGTCAAACTATTTGGATACACAGATGACCTTGCTGCCGCGTTTAAAAGTTTAGATCTTTATATTACTATCAATGTAGGTGAAAATTGTGGGGTAGGAGGCCTACAGGCCATATGGTCAAAAGTGCCAACTGTTGCGATACAAGTCGATGAAACTTATAATCATGTTGACTTGTATAATGTGATTCCTAATACTTCAAATTTACCTCAATTAGCTAGATTTATTGTTCAAATACTTGATAATTTGGAATTTAAAGAGGCGTTATCCCTGCGTCAGTATAATCATGTGATTAAGTTTCATTCGGTAGAAAGTTACTGCGAAGATAACTTCACTTTTTATCTTAAATTATTTCAAAAATGAACCTATTAAAGAGATTTGCTAATAAGTCGTTTTCGGATATTTATGTGTTTTGCAAGAATCCGGTTATGTCTCGATTTCGATTTGTGAAATTGATTTTACAAGCAAAGTTAAATGGTGCAGAAATTCAGATTGGTAGAAATGTCAAATTCAATCATAAAATTAGCCTTCAAGGTAAGGGAAAACTCGTTGTACATAATAATGTTGTATTTGGTTATCATATGGCAGGGTCAAATGATCAAGGCATAATCTTACAAGTTAGATTTTCCCATAGTCAAATAATAATCGGGGAAAATTCCCAAATTATGAATGGTTGTGAGTTGTTTTCAACGAGTTCAATAAACATTGCTAAAGATGTTTTATTGGGTGCCGGTGTTAAAATAATGGATTCGGATTTTCACGAATTAAACCCTTCGAAAAGACTCAATTCTGGCCCATCGATTCCCATTATTATTCACAATAATTGTTGGGTAGGAATAGATAGTTTGCTGCTTAAGGGAACCGAAATTGGAGAAAATTCCGTTGTAGGAGCCAAATCAGTTGTTAATTCAAACCTTGAGGCGAATTCTGTATATGGGGGAGTACCTGCTAAATTTATTAAATCTTTGTCGTGATAAAGAAACACTTAGCCAGATTAATTGACTCTAAGTTTATTTTAGCAGGTTCTCTAGCTTCTTTTTCTACGCTGGTCAAAATATTAAGTGTCTTTGTAATTACAAAGTACATATCTGTTCAGTTTGGTCCAGAAAAATTGGGGCTCTACGGTCAGACACAAAGTTTCATTAATTTCATTTTGGCATTTTCGACATTTTCATCTGGGGCTGGGATTACCAAGTACCTGTCTGAATATTCCAATAAATCAGTTGTAAGAACAAAAATAGCTTTAGCCGCTTGGGAAATAACATTTGTCTGTTCTACACTAACATCTATACTTGTTATTGTTTTTTCGAAATACATATCTGAAGCATTATTTTTCTCTGAGAAGCATTTCGAATTTGTCATGGTAATAGGATTTTCTACTTTCTTTTTATCAGCATATAAAACTAGAATAGCCATTTTGAATGGGTATTTTAAATTTCAAAATATTGCATTTTGGGAAATAATATTGAATATAATAATTCCGATTATACTTGTTGGTTTATCATTGATCACGCAAGACGCCATACTTATTAGTCTATCTATCAGTCATATCGTCGTTTTCTTTTTCATGAATTCAACCTTACGTATAAATCCCATACACATAATAAGTCGATTTAAATATTTAAAGGATATTCTCATTCCGCTACTAAAGTTTTCTTTTTTGATTCTAATTCAAACAGCGATTGGGTATGGGGTTGAAATTTTGTTAAGGCTTTTTCTGGTTGAGAAATTATCGTTATCAGATCTTGGCTTATATGAGGGGATGAATAAGGTATCTGGAGCGATTTTATTACCTGTATCAAGTATCATTTCTATTTACTTTTTCCCGATTTTTTCGAATAGAGAAAATGGATCTTTTGGTGTTGTGTTAGGTGATTCCATAAATAAAATGATCCCCATTTTACTCGTTTTTTTAGTGATTTTGTACGTTTTTCGTGTACCAATAATTACATTAATTCTTTCTTCGAAATTTGAGGTTTTAGGTGATTATTTTCACCTGCAGCTTTCAGGATTATTGATTTCCGTAATTAATTTGTTGTTTATGAATGCAATGCTAGGTAGGGGGTTAATAAAAGTCGTTTTTGTTCTTACAATTTGTTTTTCGATCTTTTTCTTGGTTTCATCTTATTTTTTAATTAGTTCTAACGGCTTAGCAGGTTCTTTTTATGCCTATACGATTACTGCATTTTTCGGACTTGTCGCTTATACCTTATTTTACTTAACTCAAAAACACAAATTTGTCTAATTATGATAAATAAATTAATGGGTGTGATTTTCAAATTTACACCAAGATTGATTCAACCAAGTTTAATGTCTAAATGGAATGATCTTTCACGAAATAATGCATTTATAAAAAAGTTAATTATTTCAGATTGGGAGAATAATGGTAAACCTTGTCCACCTCCTCATATTATCAAGCAATTAGCCATCGTAAAATTTCAAGAGCAATCAAAATACACCTGCTTAATTGAGACAGGCACTTTTTTAGGTGATATGATCGAAGCACAGAAGGATCGGTTTGAGCGATTATATTCTATTGAACTTAGCAAATCATTATGTTTAAAAGCCCAAAATCGATTCAAGTACTTGGATAGAGTTAAAATATTGAATGGCGATAGTGGAGCTGTATTGGTGGGTTTAATGAATGATGTTAATACACCGAGTATTTTTTGGCTAGATGGACATTATTCTGGTGGATTTACAGCAAAAGGAGAAAAAGATTGTCCTATTCTTGAGGAATTAGATGCGATTTTAATCGGGAGTAATTTTCAGCATATTATTTTGATTGATGATGCCAGGCTATTCATTGGTGAAAATGCATATCCAACAATCCAAGAATTGCGGGATTACTTAACTGTTAAAGCTTTAAATTATAAACTTGAAATAGAAAATGATATTATTTCTTTAACACCCACTTCAATATAGATCATAATTGAAAAAAAATATTCGATGCAAATTAAGAACATAGCTCTACTACCTTCATTAATTAAAGATTATTTGAAATTAGTAAATCAATTAAAATCTAATCCTGATTTTAAGATTACTAAATTATTCCCGATTCTCAGTGATAAAAAAGATAGTGGAGGTCTGATTTCGGGTCATTATTTTCATCAAGATTTAGTTGTTGCTCAAAAAATATATAATTCAAATCCTGAGAAACATGTGGATATAGCATCTCGAGTAGATGGATTTGTAGCGCATGTAGCAGTCTTTAGAGAAATAGAAATATTTGATATACGGCCAATTAATTCGAAGGTTCGTAATATTAAGTTTGTTTTGGCAGACTTAATGGATCAAGGTTCAGCCTATGAAAATTATTGCGATTCTATTTCATGTTTGCATGCCATTGAACATTTTGGTTTAGGTCGTTATAATGACCCTATTGATGCGGATGGTCACTTAAAAGGATTGAAATCAATTTGTAAAATTCTAAAATCAGGAGGTAAATTTTATTTTTCCACTCCCATAGGACCCCAACGAATTGAGTTTAATGCTCACCGCGTCTTTAGCATTCATTATTTGTTGCAATTGTTCAAAGATGATTTTGAATTAATGAGTTTTTCCTATGTAGATGACGCTGGCGATTTACATGAAAATCAAATTCTCACAGAGCAACAAATCAAATCAAATTTCAATTGCCATTATGGTTGTGGGATTTTCGAACTGAAGAAAAAGTAGAATAATATAAGTTGAAGGTATTAACAATCATAACACGGGGAGATACAATAGGTGGAGCTCAAACCCACGTGATTGCTTTAAACACGTTGCTTTTAAAAAATGGCCATGAGGTGCTCATTGCATTTGGAGGTAAAAACCGCGGTGTTTTCGGAGATTGGCTTGCTGATGAATTGATACCCTTTCAGTTAGTTAGGTGTTTGAAGCGAGAAATTTCTCCTTTGTTTGATTTACTAGCATTTATCGAACTTATTTTATTAGTTCGGAAGTATAAACCTCAAGTTATTGCTCTTCATTCAACTAAAGCTGGGATTTTAGGCAGAATGTTGAAGTTGGTATTTAATATCCCCATCATATTAACTGTTCATGGTTGGTCTTTCTCTCCTGGTATTCCTTTGTTTTTAGCGAAAATTTATGAATTTATTGAAAGGTTTTTTGCAAGGCTTTTAGATAAGATAATAGTAGTTTCTGATTTTGATTATAAGCTAGCCGTTCAAAAATCAATTGGTATGCCATCTCAGATCGTCACCATTCACAATGGTATAGATCTATCAAGCGTTTCAAAGAATAAAAGTAATCTTGAGGTTGTTAATTTGGTAATGATTGCTCGCTTTGATGATCAAAAGGATCATGCTACTTTAATACATGCTTGTCAAAGTATAACTGGGATTATGTTACACCTTTTGGGCGATGGTCCAAAATTGCAAGAAACAAAAAGGTTAGTTCGGGATTTAGGGATGAATGAAAAAGTGAATTTTTGGGGGTATACGAAGAATGTATCAAAGGCATTGCAGACAGCGGATATATTTTTACTGATTTCCAATTGGGAAGGTTTTCCTATATCAACCTTAGAAGCAATGAACGCAAGTCTACCACTGCTAGTTTCTGATGTAGGCGGCGCATGTGAAGCTATTATTGAGGGGGAAAACGGTTACAGTATACCACGCGCAAATCGTGAGGTATTGTCTCAGAAGATTATCACGTTGCGAGATGATTTGTCTTTGAGATTAAGTATGGGAGCTCGTTCTAAAGAAATTGTATCAGATAAGTTTTCGCTCGAAAGTATGTATAATGCTACTGTAGATGAATATCAAGTACTGATTAAAGAGAAATGAAAGTTCTATTGACTGGTGCATTTGGATTTTTAGGTCTCACGTTAAGTCGGGAAATCGGTAAATCACATTCCATCATCTCGCTTGGAAGATCAACTCGCAATATAGTTCAACATGATTTGTGCAATACCCTTGAATTTAATGAATCTTTTGATTGTGTAATCCATGCAGCGGGTAAGGCTCATGTTGTATCTAATTCAATCAAGGTTATTCAAGACTTCTGGAATGTAAATGTCCTTGGAACTCAAAACCTACTAAAAGCCCTTGATTTTGAGCCTCCAAAACGATTTGTCTTTATCAGTACGGTAGCCGTTTATGGTAAATCATTTGGTAATTTGATAAATGAAAATACTCCCCTTCATGCCGCTGATCCTTATGGGCAAAGTAAGATTCAAGCCGAAGCCGAAATCACAGAATGGTGCCGGCGCCATGGCGTGATCTGTACAATTCTACGCTTGCCTTTGGTCTGTGGCGAAAATCCGCCTGGGAATTTGAAGGCCATGTGGCAAGGAATCCGGAAAGGCTATTATTTCAATATCGCCGGTGGGAAAGCTCGGAAAAGCATGGTGCGAGCCGAAGATGTCGCACGTTTTATTTTGCCCGCTTCGGAAGTGGGAGGGATTTACCACCTAACCGATGGTGTTCACCCAAGCTTTTACGCATTAAGTCAGATGATGGGAAAGGCTGTAGGGCGAAATTGGATTCCCAACATGCCTCTTTGGGTAGCACGCTTGTTGGCCTCCGTAGGTAATTTGATCGGCCCTGCGTTTCCCTTGAACTCCGATAAACTCATCAAAATTACCTCGGATCTAACCTTCGACGATTCGCTTGCTCGAAAGAATTTTGGCTGGAATCCACAGCCGGTTGTAGATTATTCCACCGTCACCGACTTGGCCAAATTACGTGGTTTATCCACATCCAATCCGCGTAATACCCCTATGTAATAAGACAATAATTGCGTAGGTAGGACGCTAATCAGCGGGGCCAACAACTCATCCAACTCCGGCACAACCATCACATGGTCTGCCATGTCGCGAATCAGCGTATCTCCCTCGGAAATCACCGCAATCACCATGCCTTTACGTGCCTTGATTTCCTGGATATTACTCACAATTTTCTCGTAATAGGCATCTTTGGTCGCGATGAACAAGACCGGTAGGTTTTCATCCACCAAAGCGATCGGACCATGCTTCATCTCCGCAGCCGGATATCCTTCTGCATGGATATAGGAAATCTCTTTCAATTTCAAAGCGCCCTCTAAGGCAACCGGGAAGTTGTATCCTCGCCCCAAGAATAAGAAATCGCGCGCATCAGCGTAATGTTTGGCAACTTCTTTAATGGCTTCATGTGTCGCCAAAGTCGTTTTAACCTTTTCAGGAATCAAAGCTAATTCTGCGATCAAACGATCGTATTCGGCTGTGGCTAGGGTGCCTTTGGCTTTACCTATTTTCATCGCCATCATGGCTAAGACGGTCAATTGGGCCGTAAAGGCTTTCGTACTCGCTACGCCAATTTCCGGTCCGGCATGCGTATAGGCACCCGCGTGTGAAATACGTGCAATCGAAGATCCCACAGCATTTACCACCCCAAAAATAAAGGCTCCTTGTTCTTTCGCGCGTTCGATGGCCACTAAGGTGTCCGCCGTTTCCCCACTTTGGGAGATCGCAATAATGATATCGCCTGGCCCAATCACCGGATTGCGGTAACGGAATTCCGAGGCATATTCCACCTCGACCGGAATGCGGCAAAGGGTCTCAATCATGTATTCGGCGACTAAACCGGCGTGCCAACTGGTTCCGCAGGCTACAATCACGATTCTTTTGGCCTGAGAAAAAACAGATAAATGTTGTTCAACGCCAGCCAAGGTCAACGTCATGTTTTCGCTATCCAAACGGCCGCGCAAACAATCCGTTAATGAGGCTGGTTGGTCGAAAATTTCCTTCAACATGAAATGGTCATAACCGCCCTTTTCGATTTGGGCTAATTCCATGTCTAATTGCTGGATATATGGGGTAATCGGCTCATTTCCCAAATTCTTCAAGATGATTTCATCTTGGGAAATAATGGCCAATTCATAATCATTGACGTAAATTACTTTCTTCGTGTATTCGATAATCGGCGAGGCATCAGATGCTAAAAAGTGTTCGCCATCACCCACACCGATCACCAAGGGACTTCCTTTGCGCGCCGCGATCAGTCGGTCTGGGAATCCTTCTTCCATCACAATGATGACATAAGCTCCTACTACACGTTTCAAAGCGATGCGCATCGCTTCTTCCAAGGAATAATTATTGCTTTGTTGGATTTCCTCAATAAAATTCACCAAAACCTCCGTATCCGTCGCACTCTCAAACGTATAGCCTTTTTGAATCAACTCCTGCTTTAAGGATGCATAGTTTTCGATGATTCCGTTATGGACCAAAGTCAATTTACCCGAATTTGATTTGTGCGGGTGTGCATTCACATCAGACGGTTCGCCATGCGTCGCCCAGCGCGTATGCCCTATCCCCACTGACGCCGTCAGGGTGATTTCGTCTGTCCACGCTTCCAGCTCAGCAACGCGTCCTTTTTTCTTGAAATTGATGATGTTTTTGCCGTAAAGTGCAATTCCTGCGCTGTCGTAACCGCGGTATTCTAAACGCTTAAGACCTTTTAAAATGATGGGATAAGCGGCTTGAGAGCCGATGTAGGCGACGATTCCACACATAGGATATTTGTTTTAGGGCTTTAATTAGTACAAATATCTCGAAATCTACGTGGAAAAGCAAGATGCCGGGGGGTAAACGCTGCCGGGGTCAGAGACCCCGGCAGCGTTACGCAAAGAACCACTTTTTCGCAAGTTTCACTACCTAAAACATGATAATTTTCACATTTTTAGGCCATTTTATGCGCTTTTTTGAGCCTTTTCAGCTAATTTTAGCCCACAGGTTGTTGGGGTCCTGACCCCGACAACCTGAACAAAACCCTCCAGATTCATGAAGAAACTTATATTATTCCTATTTACGGCAATTAGCCTACATGCAATTCAAGCACAAGATTTACGCATCGAACCGCTCAACTGGTGGGTGGGCATGAAAAACCCTAAATTACAGCTCCTGATCCATGGAAAGGACTTAAAAGGCGCTGAGGTCATCGCGAAAAAACCGGGTTTGAAGATTGTAAAAGTGCATACTGCCGACAGCCCGAATTACCTCTTCGTGGATTGTGAAATAGCGAAAAACGCGCTGGCGGGGTCATATCCGATTGATATCAAAAAAGGCAACAAAATACTCCATCACATCGACTACAAACTCGATTCCCGCACGCCTAATTCCGCGAATCGACCTTCATATTCTACCAAAGACGTCATCTACCTCATCACACCCGATCGATTTGCGAATGGCGACCCGAGCAACGATGCTGCTCCTGGCTACCGCGAACCGAATCCCGCGCGCAACGAAATGTACGGTCGGCATGGGGGTGACCTAAAAGGCATCATTGACCGTCTGCCTTACATCCATGACATGGGATTTACAGCGATTTGGAATATGCCGGTTTTGGCCAATGATCAGGCGAAAGAAAGTTACCACGGTTATGCAATCACGGACCATTATTTGATTGATCCGCGTTTTGGTACGAATGCGCAATACAAAGAATTAGCGGAGAAGGCAGGCCAAAAAGGTATTAAGCTCGTGATGGATGTCGTGTTGAATCACTGTGGTGATGGCCACTGGTGGATGAAGGATTTTCCGTTTAAAGATTGGATCAATTTTGATGGCAAGTTTGTGTCGACGACGCACCGCAGAGAAACCGTGCAAGATCCGCACGTGTCACAATTTGATGCCAAAATGCAGACAGAAGGTTGGTTCGTTCCTGCCATGCCGGATTTGAATCAAAAGAATCCATTTATGGCGAATTACTTGATTCAAAATACGATTTGGTGGATTGAATATGCGCATTTGGGCGGTATTCGGATCGATACGTATCCCTATTCTGAGAAGCATTTCGAGGCACGCTGGTCGGATGCTGTATTAGCGGAATATCCGAATCTCAACATGGTAGGCGAGGAGTGGTCATCGAATCCGATCATCACATCGTATTGGCAGAAAGGAAAAATCAACCGTGATGGCTTCAAATCATCTTTACCAGCCTTGATGGATTTTCCTTTGCAAAATGCCATTTCGGAGGCGATGAATGAGAATGATCAAGATTGGGGCAAGGGATTGAACAAGATTTATTCCGTGATTTCGAATGATTTGGTTTACGCGAATCCGGACAATTTGGTGGTTTTTGGTGATAACCATGACATGTCACGTTTCTATTCGCAGGTCAAACATGATCAAGCTTTATTCCGCATGGGAATGACTTATTTGTTGACAACACGCGGCATTCCACAAATTTTTTACGGAACTGAAATCTTGATGTCGAATCCCAAAAGCAATGAACATGGTGAAATCCGCGGGGATTTTTATGGCGGTTGGCCCGGAGATGCCAAAGATGCGGTGACCCAACGCGGTTTTACGGCAGATGAGAAAAGCACGCAAGATTTCTTTAAGAAATTGTTGAATTGGCGGAAGAATAATGCTGTCATTCATGAAGGGAAATTGACGCATTTTGGCCCAGAAAATGGGGTTTATGTGTATTTCCGTTATTCGGAAAAAGGCAAGGTGATGGTGGTGATGAACAAGAACGCCACTGCGAAGACGCTAAGCATGGGAAATTATGCAGAATTAATTAAGCCAGGGGCCAAATTAACGGATGTGTTGAATGACAAGACGCAGGTATTAGGAGTGAGTTTGGAGGTTCCGGCGAAAACGGCGTTGGTGTTTGAGGTAAAATAAATTTAACATTTGATTTTTGATTGGAAGGTCTTAACTTGGGGCTATTAAGCCCTGAAAAGGCCCTAGTTCTAATTGAAATCAAATGAAATTAAGTTGCCTTCCGAAGGCCTTATTATGTCTATTGCTGCTCGTTTCTTTCCGAAGCTGGTCGGACGATTCCTATAATCCCGATAAATTTAAACGCGATCTACGCTACCAAAATCCCCAGTTTATGTGGAAGACCTGGGATCGGATTTTTCGCGTAGATGGGAGTTTTTTTTCGAATGGAAATGTTACGGATTTAGAGCGAATTCTCGAGTCTCAATGGTCGAGTGCTGTTCAACAGCAGAACTTGGACTTAATGGTCAAAGCCGCGATTCCTCTGTCGATGGTCTATCATAATCAGGCCAAATTTTCACATGGATTGCCATTTTTCGAGTTTTTATTTAAACACCAAAAGCAAGTACCCGCTTATTATTGGCGACATATCCTCATTAAATTGGAGGAAGAATACCGCGGAAAAAACGAAATCGAAAAGGCCATTCCGATTCGGCGTTTACGGATCAAACTAGGCTATATCAAGACCTTTTGGGAAATTTACCGGGAGTGTGGACTCTTTGAGGATGCCTTGCGCGATTTTAAGCAGTTTCAGCCAGTACCAGCCCGTGGGGACTATAGTCGGCTGATTTATTTGGAGCGTTTGGGAAGGTTATATGCCGACTTGAAAAATTATAGGAAAGCGAGGGAAGTCTATGCGCAAGGTTATCAGGAAGTGGATGAAGTTCGTCAGGCAGCGAAAGCAATTTATTTGCCACGGGAATTGCGCTATTGGGAGGGCTTGTTCAAGGGTTTAATTGCAAAATGCAATATGGAAATGGGGGATTATCGCTTGGCGATACCCATGTTGCAGTTTGATATTAAAGCGAGTGTTGATAATCCGGATAATCAGATTGCCAAAGAGATTTTACTAGCGCGTGCTTATCTGCATGATAAACGCTGGGGATTAGCGAAGTATTACATGGATCACGCCCGCATTTTGATGGCTCAAAAAGTCCTCGTGCCGGTTAAGCTGATGATGCTGGGCGCTTATGCCGAATATTATGCTGCACAGAATCAATTTGACTCGGCGTATTTCTACAACAAATCGCTGCATGCCTATCAGGATACGGTAAATGCGCATATTAATCGGAATAAGTCTATTTTGCTTTTGGGTCAATTAGAACTTGTAAAACACCGGGAAGAGTCGCTCAAAAATTTGCATCAGGTGGAAGTGTATTCCGAGGCGGCAAAATTGCAAGACTTTAAAATTAAGTTGTTGAGCATTATTCTTGGAACAATACTTTTTGGTTCCATTTTGTTGTATGTCAATTTTCGCCAAAAAGGTTTGCTGACGCAAAATCGGATTCAATTGGATTTAGAACATGAACGGAATGCCGTGTTGCTGAAGGAATTGCATCACCGTGTGAAGAATAATTTGCAAGTGATTTACAGTTTGTTGAATCTTCAGAAGCGTCGGACTAAAAACGAAGAATCGATTGACCTGATAACCGCGCTTCAAAATCGAATTCAGACCATTGCATTGGTGCATAATAATCTATTTCAAACAGATGAAATGGAATATGTAGCCTTGGATAGTTATGTGCGGACCTTGGTAGTGCATTTGCAACAGATGTATGCCCAAGACGAGGTGAATCCTGTAACCATCGATTTTAAGATGCAAGACTTAATCAATTTGCGTTTTGAGCGCATAGGAACGTTGGGGTTGATCATCAATGAAATTGTATCAAATGCATTTAAATATGCCTTTTTGGGGGATTCTCCAGGTGTATTAACAATCGAAATAGAGCAAAAAGACACACAAGTTATTTTATCCATCGAGGACAACGGTCCGGGACGGGTGGAAGAGATTAATCAAAATTCGAATTTAGGGATGCGGCTTATTCGCATATTGAGTGAGCAAATGGGGGCGACCTATACCCTGCATCAAAGCCAAGGCATCAAGCATTTATTAACGTTTACAATTTAAATATGGATCAAAAGCGAATTATAATCTTGGAAGACGAGATAATTGTGGCCTTGGATATCAAGGAGATTTTGGAAGCTTTGGGCTATGCCTGTCAGGTATTTCATGACTTTCATTTGGCATTAAAGGCCCTTGATACATTTAATCCCCATTTAGCTATATGTGACATAAATATTGGCGAAGGCCCGAGTGGAATAGATTTTGTGAAACAAGCATTGCAGTTGAAGCCCCAGCTAGCCATTATCTATTTGACCGCATTTAGTGACCGGAAAATTGTTGAATTAGCTGGTAAAACACATCCAGTCAATTACATCTTAAAGCCCTGGAGTGATCATCAAATTCGGGTTTCGGTGGAGATGGCATTTGATCAGATTTTATCTGTGGCCCAACAAAGTCAAAAGTTGGAGGACCTTACACAATCCGAATTGAAAATTTTGGAATTGATTGCACAGAATAAAAAGAGTAAGGAAATCGCCGACATCCTTTTTATCTCTGAAAAGACAGTTAAAAATCACCGTTACCACATTAGTAAGAAATTAAATCTTTCGACGGAAAACAATTCTTTATTGGCATTTGCCTTAAGTCATTTTGGGTATAAAAATGAGGCCTAGGCCTCATTGTGGGAATCGCAGGAACGATGTTCCTTTGTAGTGTAAATAATTCTAGTTCTAATACATCACGCGATTACCTAACCCTAATACCTTAAATTTATGCGAAGCCCTCTGCTAGGAATAGTGGGGGGCTTTATTTTTGTTTACATGCAAAAAGGACATCTCTTTCGAAATGTCCTTTTTTATTATCCGATCATTAAGTAGCCCCGGAAGGAATCGAACCTTCATCTTAGGTACCGGAAACCTACATTCTATCCATTGAACTACGGAGCCAGGGTTGCAAATTTACGAATACTTCTCCAATTGTCTTACCAAGACATTGAAATC
>Ga0228701_1000941_pt1 | contig 21359 bp, 20 predicted proteins | sample McNCre117_Aug_MG_2_FD_178017 | JGI IMG/M metagenome (GOLD analysis project Ga0228701, IMG submission 178017) | Freshwater microbial communities from McNutts Creek, Athens, Georgia, United States - 11-17_Aug_MG | ecosystem: Environmental > Aquatic > Freshwater > Creek | place: USA: Georgia...
CATGACCTGTTTGACCGCAGCTGGTACAACCGCGCCGGTGTCGAAAAGGTCATGGGCTTTTGCACGGAGGACGAATACGAAGAGTTTTTCCGCTCCGTGCCTGAATTTGAAAAAATGCTGGTACGCAGCGGCATCCAGCTGGTCAAGTACTGGTTTTCAATCACCGATGACGAACAGCACGCCCGATTCTTGGGGCGTATTCACGACCCGCTTAAACAGTGGAAACTCAGCCCGATGGACCTGGAAAGCCGCCGTCGCTGGGAAGACTACACACAGGCCAAGGAAACGATGATCGAGCGCACCCATATCCCGGAGGCACCTTGGTGGGTGGTACAGGCGGTTGACAAGAAAAAGGCCCGGCTGAACTGCATCGACCATCTGTTGAGTCAAGTGCCTTACCACGAGATCGAACACCCCGAAATCACGCTTCCTGGCCGTGTGCGCAACCCGGATTACATCCGCCACCCTGTGCCTCAAGACATGGTGGTGCCTGAAAAATACTGAGCACCGCAGTAGGCTTTTGCAGCGAAGGCCTGCCGAGTCCCCGGAACTTTGCCGCTCAGGTCGTCGGTACTTTGGCGGGGTAACAATCAAAACAGCCAAACATCGGCTTGCCTGCCAACATTCGGTTAGTCCCCTGTGAGCGCGGCTTGTGCTTGCCGCATTTGTAGCAACTCATGATCGCACCTGCGTGGCCCGTCGGGCCAAATGGTGATCCTGACTGGCGCGACTTGTAACGCAAGCCATCGCTGTTGATTTCCGTCTTGATGTACTCGTTCATGCAATGATTTTAGGAACCACAGATGGCAAAGTGATGACTTTGAAAATTCTGGAAATAACGTTTAAAAATTACTTTTGGATTTTCATCAAAGCCTGCCCCATGCGGATATGGGCACCGTTTTCAATGCCATCGGCCCAGTCAAAGCCCGCGGGCATGAACATCAAAATCGTGGAACCGTGCTCAAACCAGCCCATTTCCTGCCCTTTGGCGTAACGGGCATCACACGCCAGCTCATGGGGCCCCCGGTAACGCAGATTCAGCAACACATCCACGGCATGCAGCCGCATGCTGGCCACCAGCACAGCCGCCACGGGCACCATCAGAAACGGGCGGCCATCGGCCAGTTGCATGTGCAAGACAGCCCTCTCGTTTTTGCAAAATAACTGCTCGACCCGCCGCAAAGCGATGGGATTGACGTTCCATGTGTCGCCCGAAATGTACGTCACATGCTGCAGGCAGGCATCGTGGGGCGCATGAAAGCGGTGGTACATGCTGCTGGTCAGCCGCAGTGTTACAAACTTGCCCCCTTCCAGCAGCTCGGGCCAGCGCTGGCATGCCACCGAGTCGCCGAGCAAACTTTGCAAGGTATACGGAAAACCTTTGGCCTGAAACACCAGCCCCTCACGAATTTCGCCACACGCCCCCACGATTGCATCGCAAGGCGAACTGAGCACATCGGTGTGCGGGTCCACCGGACGGGCGCCGGGCACCAGTTCGCGGGTGAAGCAATCGTGCAAGCTGGCAAATTCCTTCTGACGCGCATCGCTCAGATCCAGCTCACTGAACAAACGCCAGACCGCCATGGAACCCCCGACGACCCAGGGGTGACGGATCTGGCTCCACCACCCCATGAAGCGGGTCAGGGTCATGCGCGGGATACGGTTGGTCAGCAAGAAGTTCAGGTCTTCCTGAAGCATCCACTTTTGAAAATGTTGGCGAATCTTCATCGTTTTGTCACCCAAATTGAATAAAAAGAAATTTCTTTGACATCAGGAAATCAACTGTGAACTTCACATGGATCAGTCTGAGCGCGCTGGCCGCATTGGCCCCCGCTGCGTACCGGCGCATACAACTATCCCGCGCCAAACACCGCTCGCTGGCGGGACATTCGCGCATGGCCAAACGCCTGGCACGCTGGTTGCCGGGCTACGCATTCAACGAAACCGAATTCTTTGGTTGCGATGGCGCCCCCACTGATGTCCAGACCTTGAGGCGTCAGAGATTTTTTGAGTTGGCACATACCCTTGAGACACGCCACCAGCTGAGCATCAAAGCCACCGCTACCGCCCGCGAAGACATCTCTGACATGCAATTCATCTCGGCCTATCGAGTGCCGTTTCAGTTCAGCCCTTTGGTTCAGAAATACCTCAAAGTAGGCTCTTTCCTGCAGTCGGCACACGGCGTACAAGTGACCGATTTGGATGGTCAAGTGTTTGACGATCTGACGGGCTCCTATGGTGTGAATGTGTTTGGCGCAGACTTCTACAAGCGAACCATGGCCGAAGGTCTGGCCAGAACCCAGGCTCTCGGCCCCATTCTTGGGGCTTACCACCCGTGTGTGGCCAGCAATGCTGCGCGCCTGAAGCGACTCTCCGGCATGGACGAGGTGTCGTTTCACATGTCGGGCACCGAAGCCGTCATGCAAGCTGTGCGCCTGGCCCGCTACCACACGCGCCGCAAAAACATCGTCCGCTTTTGCGGGGCCTACCACGGCTGGTGGGAAGATGTGCAGCCTGGCCCTGGCAACCCCATGCCACCCCGCGAGACCTACACACTCAGCGACATGAGCGAACGCAGCCTCGACGTGCTGCGCACGCGCAAAGACATCGCCTGTGTGCTGGTCAACCCCCTGCAAGCTTTGCACCCCAACGCCAACGCCCCCGGCGACTCGACCCTGGTGGACAGCAGCCGCCGTGCGGCATTTGACCGCCAGGCATACACCGAATGGCTCAAAGCCCTGCGCCAGGTCTGCACCGAGCGCAGCATCGTGCTGATTTTTGATGAAGTCTTTCTGGGCTTTCGCCTGGCCGCCGGTGGTGCGCAAGCCTACTTTGGCGTGCAAGCCGACATGGTTACTTATGGCAAGACGCTGGGAGGAGGCTTTCCGGTGGGCGTGGTGTGCGGCAAGACAAAATGGATGCGCCGATTCCACCCAGACCGGCCGGCAAACATCTGCTTTGCGCGAGGCACCTTCAACGCCCACCCGGTCGTGATGGGAGCCATGTCCGCATTTCTGGATCAGCTCGAAACGCCTGAAATTCAAGCGCTGTATGACGGACTGGAAGAACGCTGGCTCGCACGCGTACAGATTTTCAACGACTGCATGCAATCCCATGGCATCCCTTTGCAAGCGGCCAGTTTGTCCAGCGTCTGGAGTTTGTTTTACACCACACCCAGCCGCTACAACTGGATGCTGCAGTACTACCTGCGGCTGCATGGGCTGGCTCTGAGCTGGGTGGGAACGGGCCGCCTGATCTTCAGTCTGAATTACAGCGATCAGGACTTTGAGAGGGTGGTTCAAAAATTTGTCCTTGCAGCCAACCAGATGAAGCAAGACGGCTGGTGGTGGCATGCAACGGAGCTGACCAACAAGCACATCCGACGCCAAATTCTGAAAGAAACCTTGTTCTGATGAAAGCGCAGGTGTCAGGCCCATAGTGGACTGACACCTGCGGGGTACCGGCTAAACCGAACGGTACCCGTCAATGCAAAGTGTGGAGTTCCCGGTTTGCAAAACGCTCGCCGCGCAACAGTTGCAAAGGCGCCTTGTGATACAAGTAAATGTCGTGAAACGGATCGGTCAGGATTTTGGTCATCCAAACCAGCCCGGTCTGCACATCACGTAAAAAGAAAAGGTGCACGGTTCTGAACAGCAGTGCCGAAACGCCCAAAAATAACCAAGCCAGACCGACCGCATTCAGGAAACCATTCAGGTCATCATGCGCAGGCAAGAGTCCAAACAAGCCCGGGTTCATGAAGATGGCCAGCGGCAACAAGGCCCAAGCAGTGAGCAGCACGACCTTGCGACGCAAGTTGTAGCCCACCTTGATCTCTTCCTTGAAATCATTCGTGGCTTGATTGACATGGTCATACCCCAGGGGTTCAAAGAAAAAGTGACCTGATTGCCGCGATGTCATGGACACCAGCCAGGCAACCAAAGCCGCCATGGCCGGATCAATGAACAACATTCCGTAAGCCACCACAAAACTCATGGCACTCAGAAAATGCAAAGATTGGTTGATCCGGCAATGGTGGTAATACCGATGATCGTCCCAGCGCTGAACTCGCAAAGCGTCCAAAAAATCTTTCACAGTGTCACCTCGTTGGTTCAAAGTCAACAAATCATGGCCAGATGTTGTGAAAAATCCATGACACGACAGCACGTCATCAAAAAGCCATGATTTTTCCAAAACCAAGGCTTGTGTCATCAAACTTTTAAATCCAGCCACGACCATTTGGGCATGGACATTCAAAACAGTGATCGCCTGCTGGTCGAAAACTACGAACCGAACTCTCCTCCGCTGAGGATCGCGGTCGTCACCGAAACATGGCCCCCGGAAGTGAACGGTGTCGCCGTCACCCTGTCCAAGCTGATCCATCAGCTCAGCCAGAAAAATCACACGATCCAGCTGATCCGTCCCAAACAGGACAAGAGCGACACAGGCATTGCACAATCTGGCTGGAGCGAAATCCTGCTGCGCGGCCTGCCAATACCCCGCTACCCGCAACTGAAGCTGGGACTGCCTGGCAAAAAAGCACTGATCAACGCCTGGAGTCAGAAACGACCGGATCTGGTGCACATCGCCACCGAGGGTCCACTGGGCTGGTCTGCCCTGCAAGCCGCACGTGTGTTGCGCTTGCCGGTTACCTCCGATTTTCGCACCAACTTCCACAGCTACAGCAAGCACTATGGTGTGGGCTGGCTGAGCAAGCCCATCGTGGCTTATCTGCGCAAATTTCACAACCGCACGGCCTGCACCATGGTGCCCACGCGTACGCTCAAAGCCGAGCTTCAAACATCCGGGTTCGAGAACCTGCGGGTCGTCGCACGCGGAGTGGACACTCAACTTTTCTACCCGGGGCAGCGAGACGAGTCCTTGCGGTCCACATGGGGAGCCGATGACCAAAGCATCGTCTTACTTTCAGTGGGCCGGCTCGCGCCCGAAAAAAACCTGGATCTCATCATCACCACATACGACTCGCTGAAAAAAAGCGGCCGTCGGGTCAAACTGGTGCTTGCCGGCGACGGCCCCTATCGCAGTCATTTGAAAACACAATGTCCCGATGCCATTTTTACCGGCATGTGCACCCATGCACAACTGGCCGTCCTTTATGCAAGTGCGGATCTGTTCCTGTTTCCCAGCCTGACCGAAACCTTTGGGAACGTAACACTTGAAGCACTGGCCAGTGGCACTCCGGTCCTGGCGTTTGATTGCGCTGCTGCAGGAGAGCTGATACAAGACGCCAGCAACGGCTGGCTGGTGCAAGGCGACGATGCGCAGCGCTATGTGCTCAAAGCTTTGGAAATCACCCAAAAACGCGAAACACTCAGACAAGCCCGAGCGTTGACCCACACCAGCGTGGCACAACTTGACTGGCAGCAAATCGCCAACCAGGTAGAGGCGATTTTCAGGATGACCATATCGGGCGCTGAAAGCCGCTGATGGCAGACGCATGAACAAGACCACCACACATCAGGCACATCGAAGACCGGGATACCAACGCACGCACAAGGGCAACATGCACGCCAGCAGCAACGTAGACAAAAGCGCCATGATCCAGAACAAAGAAACGCTACCGGCCAGCAAGGCACTGTAAGCCGCCAACATGAGCACCACGCTGAGATTCTCATTGAAGCCTTGCACCGCAATCGACCGACCAGCTGTCAGAATTTTGAAACCCCGATGCTGCAGCAAGGCATTCATGGGCACCAACAACAAGCCACCCGCAATCCCCGCCACAATCAACAACGGGATAGCCAACCACAAATGAGCAGTGATTGCCATCAACGGCATAAGTACAGCCAGTAACACCCCCCAAGGCAAGGCCCTGCGGGCATTGAACACCCGATAAGTCCGGGCAGCCAACACGGCCCCACACACCACACCCAACGCCACCAGAGCCTGCAACAAGGCGCCTTGCTGCAGACTCATGGCCATCGACCCCTGCGCCCAGGCCAGCACCGCAAATTGCAACACCGCCCCCACGCCCCAGTAAAGCGTGGTGACGTACAAGGACACACCACCCAACGGATCTGCCCACAAGCGGCGGTTGCTTTGCCAGAATGCATCCCACTGCACACAGCGCCAAGTGACAGGACGACGAATTCCAGTCTGCCCCATTTTCCGGACACCGGCATTGAGCAAGGCCGACACGCCATAAACCAGCATGACCACGCTGAAGGCCCCCATCAGTTCAGTTGACACCCACCATGATCGCAACCAGTCGGTCAGACGCTCACTGAGCGGCCCCGTCAGGCCATCACAAATGGACCGGAAAAAACCCGTGACTGGCCCGCCAGTCAGCCATCCCCCCAATGCAATCCCCAGCAGCACGGACATCACAACCGAAACTTCCAGCCAGGCATTGGCCTTGACCAGCCCGGACGAGGGAACCGACTCTGTGACCAGTCCATATTTGGCAGGGGCATAGACAGCAGCCGCCAGACCGGTCATGGCAAAAGCCACCATCGGGTGAACGCCTGAAACCAACAGCAGCACACCGACAAGTTTCAGCACATTCATCCAGGCCATCAAGGCACTCTTGGACACGGCATCTGCGATCGGACCTACCACACTGGCCAGGAGCACATAAGCAAGGTTGAAGGAAAATTTCAGCAACGGGGCCCACCAGCCTGGGTAGCCTTGCTCCTGCAAAAAATAGATGCCCAAAATCATGAGGGCGTTGTCAGCCAGACCTGAGGCAAACTGCGCCCCCATCAGAAAATAAAAACCTTCAGGCATGGACCGCGGCGGTGTGGCAAACCGCCGCAGTCTCGCCAAATGACAGCAACTGACTCAAATCATTGCGCCGGCCAATGCCTTGATAAGCAATGCCCAATTCGCTCAGGGCTTCAGGGTTGTACAAATTGCGTCCGTCCAGAATGAAGGGACGGCGCATGACCGCTTTCATGGCTTCAAAATCAGGATTGTGGAAATTTTTCCATTCGGTCAGTACCAGCAAAGCATCAGCTCCCTCCAGGGGTTGCATGTCGCCGGAGGCCAGGGTCAAACCGTTCAGCAGATCCGGTTGATCCTGACAATCGAAGCGCAGGGCCTTCATCGCCTCCGCACCAGCAATCGGATCCCAGGCGCTGACTTGCGCACCCCGCATCAACAAGTTGCGAATCACAACACGGCTGGGTGCCTCGCGCATGTCATCGGTGTTGGGCTTGAAGGCCAGGCCCCAAACGGCGATCTTGCGACCACTCAAATCCTCCCCCATGGCCGTCACCAGCCTGTCCACCAGCACCAGCTTCTGTCGCTCATTGACCTGCTCTGTGGCGCTCACCACGGCCATGGATTGCCCCAAAGCCTGGGCTGTGCGCACCAAAGCCTGCGTGTCTTTGGGAAAGCAACTGCCACCGTAGCCGCAACCGGCGTACAAAAAACTGTAGCCAATCCGGTTATCCGCACCAATACCCCGACGAATGTGGTCCACATCCGCGCCCAGCGCATCGGCCAGGTTGGCGATTTCGTTCATGAATGAGATGCGGGCAGCCAACATGGCATTGGCGGCATACTTGGTCAGTTCTGCACTGCGCACATCCATCCACACCGTGCGTGAATGGTGGCGGTTGAAACTGGCATAAAGATCACTCACCATGCGCTGGGTTTTGGCCTGATGCGGTCCCGCATCGATACCCACGACGATGCGGTCCGGGCGCATGAAATCATCAATGGCTGCGCCCTCTTTCAGGAATTCAGGGTTGGAAATGACATCGAACAAATCCAGCGGCATGCCCCGGTTGGACAACTCGTGCGAGATCGCTGCGCGCACGCGGTCTGCAGTACCAACTGGCACCGTGGACTTGTTGACCACCAGTTTGAAGCCCTTGATGTGCCGCCCGATCATGGAAGCCACAGACAAAACATGGCCCAAATCCGCAGAGCCGTCCTCAGCAGGTGGCGTACCAACGGCGATGAACAAAATATCGCCCTGCTCTACGGCTTCTGCCGCGTCGGTAGTAAAACGGATACGCCCGTCTGCACGGTTGCGAGCCAGCAGTTCTTTGAGGCCCGGCTCATAAATCGGCACATCCCCCTCTTGCAAGGCACGAATTTTGTCATCTTCTTTGTCAAGACAAATGACCTTGAATCCCAAGTCAGACAAGCACGCGCCTGTGACCAACCCCACGTAACCTGAACCAATGACCGTGATCCGCATGTTTCTACCTCCTGGTGGAGATACATGGTTCATTGCCCGGATGAAACGTCAAAGTCAGTTTGAAGAAATTGACGTGACAACGCCTGTAAAACACCCGATCAATGTGTCAGGACATCCAGCCGACTGGCGGGAAAAACAAGCGAGAAGGTCGAACCTTTTCCTTCTTGACTCTGGATACGCAACTCACCGCCATGGCGTTGAACAACATGTTTGGCAATGGCCAGCCCCAGGCCTGTGCCACCGGTCTCACGCGAACGACTGCGATCCACACGGTAAAACCGCTCTGACAAACGCGGCAAATGCTCTGGCGCAATACCCGGTCCGGTGTCCGTCACAGAAAACAAAACGCGCTCACCCTGGCAAGTCCAGGCGACACGAATCTGCCCGCCTGCGGGCGTGTAGCGCACGGCATTGCTCACCAGATTCGACATGGCACTGAACAATTCTGAACGAACACCTAAAAACACCCCATCCAGCGGAGGTTCAAAAATCAGTTCATGCACAGGACCGCGGTCTTCACCATCCTGATCGGACAAGACCGCAGACAACGCCCTCGCGTCCAAGGAGATCCGATCCATGAGCGGCTGAAGAGGTACCCGTTCATGCGTGCCAGGTGGCAAGCTGCCTTCCAGTTGCGATAAGGTCAGCAAATCTGCCACCAGCGTTTGCATGCGTTCGGCCTGTACCGACATCATCTGTAAATAATGTTGCCGCTCTTCCTCTTTCATTGGCAAACTTTGCAAGGTTTCAACAAACCCACTGAGCACAGTCAGGGGTGTGCGGATTTCATGAGACACATTTGCTACAAAGTCACGACGCATGGCATCGGCCAAAGTCAGCGAAGTGATGTCACGCGACAACAACAACTGCTGGCCGTCACCATACGCATGCAATTGAACCGAAAGTTTCAGGCTCTTCGAGACCGAAGCAGAGCGTCCCTCAATCACGACCTCTTTGTCATGGTTACTTTGGGAAAAATAGCGCGAAAAAACAGGATCGCGCACGAGGTGCACCACATGCTGTAGGTGATCGCGTCCCATGTCCAGGCCCAAGTGGGCAGACGCGGCATCGTTGCACCACTCGATCCGACCTTGCGCATCCAGCAAGGTAACCCCATTGGGCGAGGCCTGAATGGCCTGCAAAAAATATTGCATGCGCTGTATGGCTGTAGCCACTTGATTTTCACGCAGACGCAACTGTCGCTGAATCCGTTGTGCCACTTCACCCCATACACCGCGCCATGGCACAGGGGACTGCAAGTCACTTTGAGAAAGCCACCGCTCCAGACGGTATGTCTTCCATAAAACAGCCGCGACACTCAGCCAAAGCGCTGCAACAATGGCCCATGAAGCCTGCAAAGCACCCACAAAAAACCACACAGGCGCAGCCACCAGCAAGCACAGCAGGCCAATCAAAAATAAAGCAAGCAGCATCCAAAAAAATTCCTCAGGCTGCAGGCGAAGCGGTCAGCCGGTAGCCCGCGCCCCGCACGGTCTCCACCATGCTGCCGGCATCTCCCAAGGATTCGCGCAGTCGCTTGACATGCACATCCACTGTGCGCTCCTCGATGTAAACATGGTCGCCCCAGATTTTGTCAAGCAACATGCCCCGGGTATGCACTCGCTCAGGGTGACGCATCAGGTATTGCAACAACTTGAACTCGGTCGGCCCCACCTTGAGGGGCTTGTCATGCCAGCTCACCCGGTAGGTGTCAGAATCCAGCTGCAAATCAGCCACTTTGACCAATCCACCCGCCGATTCGGGGACACGGCGACGCAACACGGCGCGAATCCGGGCCAACAATTCACGAGGCGAGAACGGCTTGACAATGTAATCGTCCGCGCCCGCATCGAGACCAGCCACACGGTCAGACTCATCACCGCGTGCTGTCAGCATCAGGATCGGCACGGCCTTGGTACGGGCCGAAGTGCGCCAGCGGCGTGCCAGAGCCAGACCACTTTCTCCGGGCAACATCCAGTCGAGCAAGATCACATCGGGCAGGATCTCATCAAGTTCACGCTGTGCCGACTCAGCATCCATGGCCCAAACCGGCTGAAAACCGTTGTGACGCAAATTCACAGAAATCAGTTCTGCAATCGCCGACTCATCCTCAACGATCAGGATTCTGGGCAGGCTTCTCATTGGACCGCTTTTTCAATGTCTGTCAGGGCCGTGTGGCGCACGTCCGCGCCCTTGACCACGTAAATCACAAATTCCGCGATGTTCTTGGCATGGTCACCAATGCGTTCAATCGCCTTGGCCACAAACAACAGGTCCAGACTGGCGGAAATGGTTCGCGGGTCTTCCATCATGTAGGTGACCAACTTGCGCACAAAACCATTGAACTCGGCATCGATCAGGTCATCTTCCTTCAAGATGGTCAAAGCCGTATTCACATCCAGACGGGCAAACGCGTCAAGTGATTTGCGCAGCAGGCCAGAAGCCAAATCAGAAGCGACACGCAACTCTGACGAAGGCAGGTTGCGGGGGCTGCCCTGCTCCAGAATCAGTTTGACCATGCGGGCAATGCGCTCGGCCTCATCACCCACACGTTCCAGGTTGCCGGTGATCTTGGAGATCGCCATCAGCAAGCGCAGATCGCGTGCGGTGGGCTGTCGACGGGCAATGATGGAAGCCAATTCAGCATCGATTTCCACCTCCATCGTGTTGACCTGTTTTTCTGTGGCAATAACCTGCCCCGCCACTTCGGCATTGAACTGAGACAGCGCATACACCGCATGGCGGGTCTGCGACTCCACCAGACCACCCAGCTCCAGAACGCGGGAGGAAACGTTGGTCAGGTCAGCATCAAATTGACTCGAAATGTGTTTTTCCATGGTGCTCTCCTGTTCAGCCGAAACGGCCGGTGATGTAGTCTTCTGTCTCTTGACGGGCGGGTTTCATGAAAATTTGTTCTGTCTGACCGAATTCGACCAGCTCACCCAGATACATGTACGCCGTAAAGTCCGACACACGCGCCGCTTGCTGCATGTTGTGGGTCACAATGGCCACGGTATGGTCTTTCTTCAACTCACTGACCAGCTCTTCGACTTTGGCAGTCGAAATCGGGTCCAGTGCAGAGGTGGGCTCGTCCAGCAAAATCACCGAAGGTTTGACCGCTACGGTGCGGGCGATGCACAAGCGTTGCTGCTGACCGCCCGACAGGGACAGACCACTCTGGCCCAACTTGTCCTTGACCTCGTTCCAGATAGCCGCCTTAGACAACGCCCACTCCACGCGCTCGTCCATGTCAGCCCGACTGAGGTTCTCATACAGGCGGATACCAAATGCAATGTTGTCGTAGATCGACATTGGGAAGGGTGTAGGTTTTTGGAACACCATGCCGACCCGTGCACGCAGCAAATTCAAATCCTGCTTGGGGTCAAGCACGTTCTGGCCATGCAGATTGATCTCACCTTCGGCACGTTGGCCAGGGTAGAGGCTGTACATGCGGTTGAGCGTACGCAGCAAAGTCGACTTGCCGCAGCCCGAAGGACCGATGAACGCAGTCACCTTGTTTTCGGCAATGTCGAGATTGACGTTTTTGAGGCCCTTGAAAGTGCCATAGTAAAAGTTGAGATTGCGAATTTCAATCGCATTCTTCAGAGGCAATGTATTGGTTGCTGGCATGTGGTTTCCCATCCATTCAAAAAATCAGCCTTGGGCTTTGTCGCGGAAAAACACGCGAGCCAGGACATTCAAAATCAACACGGTCAGGGTGATCAGCAAAGCACCACCCCAGGCCAGCCGAACCCAGTTGTCATAAGGGCTCATGGCAAACTGGAAGATCACCACCGGCAAATTCGCCATGGGGGCATTCATGTCGGTCGAGAAAAACTGGTTGTTCAACGCCGTGAAGAGCAAAGGCGCTGTCTCACCGCTGATGCGTGCCAAGGCCAGCAGCAAGCCCGTCATGACACCCGACTTGGCCGCACGCAACGTGATGAAAGTGGCCACTTTCCAACGGGGTGCACCCAATGCAAAGGCCGCTTCACGCAGACTGCCCGGCACCAGGCGCAACATGTTTTCAGTGGTACGAACCACCACGGGTACCGCGATCAGAGACAAGGCAACAGAGCCGGCCCAACCGGAAAAGTGCTGCACTTGCGCCACCAAAATCGCGTAAACAAACAAGCCCAGCACGATCGAAGGAGCCGACAACATGATGTCGGTCACAAAGCGGGTCAACTCAGCTGTTTTGCTCTGGTCACCATATTCAGCCAGATACACGCCAGCAAAAATGCCGACAGGCGTGCTCACAAAGGCGGTGACCAGCACCATCAGCAGACTGCCCACAATCGCATTGGCCAAGCCACCGCCTTCCGAGCCGGGCGCAGGGGTCGACTGGGTGAACATGGCCCAATCCAGTGCAGCCAGACCGTTGGAGAGCAGTACGAACAAAATCCAGAGCAGAACAAAAAGCCCAAGGCCCATCGCCATCATGGACAAGGTCAGGCCAACCCGGTTGGTCAGCTGCCTGCGTTTGTAAATATTCAAATCCATCAAATTTCTCCGGTGCGTTGCTTCAGTTTCGAGTGCCTTTGGCTTTTTCAGCCCGGATCAACATGATCTTGGCAATGCTCAAGACAATGAAAGTGATCACGAACAACAAGAAACCCAATGCAAACAGGGTCGACAGGTGGAAGTCGGCCGCCTCACCAAATTCATTGGCCAGCGTCGAAGCAATGGTGGTGCCGGGCGAAAACAGCGAAGCGCTGAGGCGTTGCGAATTGCCGATCACAAAAGTCACGGCCATGGTCTCACCCAATGCGCGACCCAGACCCAGCATGACACCGCCAATCACGCCTTTTTGGGTATAGGGCAGCACAATGCTGCGCACCACTTCCCATGTGGTGCAACCCAGGCCATAAGCCGACTCACGCAAAATGGGCGGCACGATTTCAAACACATCGCGCATCACGGCCGCGATGAACGGCACGATCATGAACGCCAGCACAATGCCGGCAGCGAGAATGCCCACGCCGTTCATGGCCCCGCCAAACAGGCTGCCAATGAGGGGCATCTGCCCCAGTGTGGACTGCAAGGCAGGTTGCCCGTATTCAGCAAACAATGGCGCAAAAACAAACAAACCAAACATGCCATAAATGATGGACGGTACCGCTGCCAGCAACTCAATGGCCGTGCCCAACGGACGGCGCAAATAGGTGGGGCATGTTTCCGTCAGAAACAAGGCGATACCAAACGACAAAGGCACAGCAATCACCAGCGCAATCATCGCACTGACCAGCGTACCAAAGATGGCAATCGCTGCACCGAACTCATCATTGACGATGTCCCATTCAACGCGCCAGATGAACTGGAAACCAAACTTCGACAACGAAGGCCAGGCATTGATGAGCAAAGAAATGATGATGCCCAGAAGGGCAAACAAAACCAGCAGGGAAAATCCCAACGTGATTTTGTGAAAGAAGAAATCCTGAATACGCTGCCGCTTCACAACGGACAGCATGTTGTGATCGGGCACCTGACTGGCCTGTTCGATCGAGCCCATAGTTATTCCTTGTGACAACTGCATTGCAAATACCACTGTTTCAAAAAAAGCCTCTCACCCACATGAGCAAGAGGCCTGCGAAGCCTGTACAAACAGACTTCGGATCGGTTTACTTGATCTCGGACCAGACTTTGGCGCGGATCTGGCTGGTCAGTGCATCCGGCAGCGGCACATAGTCCATGTCAGCGGCCATTTTCTTGCCATTTTTGAACGACCAGTCAAAGAACTTCAGGACTTCATCAGAAGCTGCTTTGTCAGCGGGTTTTTTGTACATCAAGATGAAAGATGCGGTGCTAATGGGCCAGCTCTCGTTGCCCTTGGCGTTGACCATGGACACGCCCATGCCGGGCACACTGAACCAATCGGCGCTTGCGGCAGCAGCAGCAAATGTCAGGTCATCAGGGCTCACAAATTTTCCTGCCGCGTTTTGCAGCTGCAGGAAATTCATGTTGTTTTTCTTGACGTAGGCATATTCCACATAACCCACAGCGCCCTTGACGCGGTTCACGTTGGCAGCCACGCCTTCGTTGCCTTTACCACCCACAGACGAATCTGCAGGCCACTTGACAGCAGCACCCTTGCCCACTTTGTCAGCCCAGTCTTTGCTGATGGCACTCAGGTAGTCGGTGAAGTTGAATGTGGTGCCCGAACCGTCTGCGCGGTGCACCACCGTGATGGCTTGGTCTGGCAATTTTTTACCGGGATTGAGCGCAGCCAGTTTGGCGTCATTCCATTTGGTGATGGCCCCCATGTACACCTCAGCCAGGACAGGACCTGTGATGCGCAACTCGCCGGGCTTGAAGCCTTCCAGGTTCACCACCGGCACTGTGCCACCCACAATGGCAGGAAACTGCACCATGCCGTCTTTTTCCAGATCTGCGCCCGAGACAGGCGCATCTGACGCACCAAAGCTCACGGTCTTGGCACGGATTTGCTTGAGGCCACCCGACGATCCAATCGACTGGTAATTCAAGCCCACACCGGTGGCGGCCTTGTAAGCCTCTGCCCACTTGGCATAAATGGGATAAGGGAAAGTAGCGCCAGCACCGGTGATGTCGGCGGCCCAGGTGGTGGCAGCGATGGCGCTCAGACCGATGGCGACCATCAGAGATTTCATTTTCAACATTTCAACTCCGGTTCAGGGTGATAAAAATCGGCGTTGTCAGCTTTTTCGACAACTGTTACGAATTTATCTCCCAATTGTGACAAATGCATGTCAAAAACCAAAGTGCGACACCAAAATGCCCCGATAAGACGCACACAAAACGCCTGCTTTTGGGCTGAATCAACCTATCGGCACCACCCCACAACGAAGATGCCATCATCGGGCCGCCAGGCTCTAGCCCCATTGAATATGCCTCTTTCTTCAACATCCCCGGAGTTATTTCAACTGTCTGTGGCGCTCGGTCTCGGCCTGCTGATCGGGGCCGAACGGGAGCGCAGAAAAGGCGAAGGCCCGCATCGCAGTTTTGCCGGCATTCGCACTTTTGCAGTGACCGCGCTGCTGGGCGCGGTCGCCCAATTACTGGCGAATCCCTGGCTGCTGGTCGCCACCTTGCTGATTTTGGGCGGTCTGACCCTGATTTCCCACGCCAGGGGACAAGCACACAATCCGGGCATGACCACCGAAATGGCGCTGCTGGTGACCTGTATGCTGGGGGCATTGGCCATACCCGCCCCTGCACTGGCCGGCGCCATGGGCATATCGCTGGCGGGTTTACTGGCTGCCAAAGACCAGATGCACGGGTTTGTGCGGCGTGGCTTATCAGAACAGGAGCTGCAGGACATTCTGATTTTTGGTGCGGTCACCCTGATCGTGCTGCCTCTGGCGCCCGACCGGTTCATGGGGCCTTTTCGCGCCATCAACCCTCATGATCTGGCCCGCTTTGTGGTGCTGCTCATGGGCATCAGCGCCCTGGGCCATGTGGCCAAAAGATTGCTGGGTGCCCGGGGCGGCATGGCGCTGGCCGGTTTCACGGGCGGCTTCATCTCCAGCACCGCCACCATCTGGGCCATGGGCAAGCAAGCCCGTGCCGAACCAGACACCTGTGCCAGCGCCACCGTGGGCAGCATGCTGTCCACGGTGGCGACCCTGGTGCAACTGATGCTGCTGAGCTCGGTCATGCTGCCGGACGTGGTGCGTCTGATGGCTCTGCCCGTGGGGCTGGGCTGTGGGGTGGCGTTGGCGTATTCGGCTTGTTTTTCGCTGCGCAACACCGCCACAGCCAGCACACAGGTGGTCCCGCTGCAAGGCCATGTGTTCGAACTCAAAGCCACCTTGCTGGTGACTGCCGCCGTGGCCACCGTGGCCTTGGCCGGGCAGGCCATGAACACCTGGCTGGGGGCCAGCGGGGTCATCTGGGGCGCGCTGGCCACCGGACTGATGGATGCGCACGCCACTGTGGCATCAGCCAGCGGCATGCACAACCAGAACCAACTTACCGCCAGCCAGGCGCTGACGGTGATTCTGGCAGCCCTGAGCACCAACACCCTGAGCAAATCCATCGTGTCGATGGTGGCAGGTGGAGCTTCGTATGCCCGCCGCCTGGTGCCGGGTCTCATACTGACGCTGTCAGCGGTTTGGCTTGGCACCCTCTGACGACCCGGCAAATCGGTCATCAATATCCCGCAAGGCCATCAGCAAGGCCTGACCCGCCTGCTCCAGGCTCTCGTTGTTATGGATATCGATCAGACGGCAGCCTGCAGGCCAGGTCAGATCAACCACACGGGACAACCGAACCTCAAGCGCCTCAGCGGCCTCGCGCCCACGTCCGAGCAAGCGTTGCCGCAACACCTGCGGATCGGCAGTGATGTGTAACACGGTCAGACCTGGGTACTGCTGCACAGCCCGATGCAAATGAGCTCGCGAACCGTTGAGCATCACCCAATGCCCCTGCCTCAAAGTGGCCAATTGACTGGCGCGAATGCCGTAGCGCAACCCGTTCGCATCCCAATGCAACGCGAAGATCTGGTTTTGAACCATGGTTTCAAAATCAGCCTCTGTCACGGCCTCATGGTCTTCACCCCCCGCATTCGATGGGCGGGTGATGGTGCGCTGCACCCAATGAACCGGCACCGAAGACGGCCAGCGCGCACTCAACCAGGTCAGCAAACTGTCTTTACCGGCCCCCGAAGGCCCCACCACGTACACCAGTCCAGGATTCATCCGAGCAGCTCCACATGGTCGATGAGTTGAAAATCCGCGCCTTTTTCTGCTTCGGCAAACACGGCGATCTGCCAAAAATGCAGGGCAGGCAACGCATGAAACTTTACCTCAGCCGCTTGCACCAAAGCCAGACGAACATCGTCTGGAAGGTTGTTCAGCGGACCGGTCAGGGACAGGTGAAACTGAAAATGATCCAGCACCCAGGGATAGCCCCACTCGCACAGCAGCGCGTCTTGCGCAGGCGTCAAAGGTACCCGGCGGCGGCGGGCCAGTTCAGCCTCGTCCAAAGGCATCGCCAGGGTGTGCAAACGCTGCACACAAGCGGCGGCTGTGGACTGGATCTGCGTGGCATCACCTTCGGGCCGCAGTGCCAGAAAGCCCCCCAGAGTGCTGACCCGCAATGGTGGCATCACAAATGCAGGCAGCGTGGCCGCCAGCTCACGCAAAGCCGTCAGTAGCGTCACCACATCCACACCCGGGACCAGTCTGAATGGGGCTTTGAGCGTGGCGTGCCAGCCGTAGCGGCGGGGCTCTGCGGTACATGCAGCCAACTCCGCAGCCGTCACCCCGACCAGTGCAGGCTGGGTGAGCGGCTCACCTGTGGCCGCACACCGCCCCAGCCAATGGCTGCCTGCCTGCCACCAGTCGCTGTGCAGGGCGGGCACAAAATAAACCGCGCAGCGGTAAGGGGTCGTATGCTGGTCAGAGTTCATCATGGCTCACCGTCAATGCCACGCGGTCACCCGCAAACCAGGCTCGGGCGTATTCAATCGGCACCCCCTGTGGGTCCACGTTCACGCTGCTCACCAGCAGCACAGGCCGGCTGACAGGCTGGCCCAACCATTCGGCCACCTCCGTGTCGGGTAAGCGGGCGCTGATGCGGCTTTCCTGCCGCACGTAATCGGTCACACCATGCTGCACAAAGGCTTCGGTGATCGATCCACTGGCTTGCACCCCGTCAGCCAACCGCGCAAAACGTGGCAACGGAAAGTACCGTTCACTCACATGCAGCGCTTGTCCGGCCCCCACGCCCAGCACCCGCAAGTGCAATAGCGCAGCACCGGGCGGCACGGCCAGAGCCTGCGCCTGATCGTCATCGGCCAGCACGGTGTCAGACGCAAGCACCTGCAAGCCACCCCGCACCCCTGCCTGCGACAGGCTTTGGCGGTGCCGTGTGCGTTTGCCCAGCACCAAGTCCACCGCAAACGCTTCGACAAACGTGCCCAGCCCCTGCGTGGAGCGCACCAGGCCACGCTGGCCCAGACTGGCCAGTGAACGCCGGATGGTGTGGCGGTTCACGCCAAATTGCCCGGCCAGCGCGTGCTCGGAGGGCAGGCGTTCACCGGGCGCATAAATGCCCTGACCAATCGCATCAGCCAGCTCTTGCGCAATGCGCGACCAGAAGCTGCCGGGCACTTGCGGGTCTTTCGCGTCTTGCGGCGCGAGCACCAAAGAAGAAGTCATCTCTGTCATGAAAGCTACACACGGTTTGCCTAAGCTGGCACCCATGTTTGAGTTGTATAGACAAGTGACAGGGTGCCACAACGATGTTTCACGCATTTGACAACGCCGGCCCGAACCGGCAAATTTCTCGCCCCGAATGGATGGCCCTGCTGGCCAGAGCGCCACAGGACTTGCTGGACGGTGCTCTGGCGGCGCACGTGGACATGCCGCCCCTGTGGTTGCGCAAACCCGAAACCGGTTTGATGATGGTGCAAGGCCGCGCGGGCGGCACCGGTGAGCGTTTCAACCTCGGTGAAATCACCGTCACCCGCTGCGCATTGCGCCTGGCCGCAGATACCCCGGTGGGTGTGGCCTGGGTGCTGGGCCGCAGCCACCGGCAGGCACAAATGGCCGCTGTGGCCGATGCTTTGCTGCAAGACCCGGCCCAGCGCGAGCGGCTTGAAACCCAACTGCTCATGCCTGTGCGCCAGCACCTGCAAGACCTGAAAGCCCAACGCCACGCACGCGCCCAGACCACCAAAGTGGACTTTCTGACCGTAGCCCGCGAAGCGGGTGGCGACGACGAAGGAGATGAAGCATGAATGCCCCTGACCTGCGCAACATCGTCGCCGGATTCGACAACGAGGCCTTTGGCAGCCAGGCTGTGTTTCGCGCCGCGCTAGATGCCTTGTCGCACCCCGGCCGCCCGCTCGACATGCCATTGAACACCGCACTGCCCCGTCAGGGCCACTGCGCCGCCGCGGCCTTATTGCTGGGCTTGCTGGATGCCGACACCCCTCTTTGGTTGTCACCCCTGCTGGCGGACAGCGATGCCGCAGGCTGGCTGCGCTTTCATACTGGTTGCCCCATCGTGGCCGATCCAGCTGCAGCCCAATTTCTATGGGTCGCGCAAGGCGATGAGATGCCCGCGCTCAGCAGCCTGAGCCTGGGCAGCGATGCCTGCCCGGACCAGTCGGCCACTTGCGTGCTCGAAGTCAACAGCTTGCAAGCGGACATCGCAGGCTGGCGCTTGCAAGGCCCCGGTATTGCCGGTGAACGCCACCTGCGTGTGAAACGCCTGCCCCAGGACTTTGTGGCGCAGTGGCACGCCAACCATGCCGGGTTTCCGCGTGGCGTGGACGTGTTCCTGTGCACGGCCACCCAGATCGCGGGACTGCCGCGCACCACCCGCATCTTGCCCGCACAGGAGTCCTGACATGTACGTTGCCGTCAAAGGCGGGGAAACCGCCATCCTCAACAGTTACCAGCTGCTCGCCGCCCAGCGCCGGGGCGATACCGCCCAGCCTGAACTCACTGTGGCGCAAATCCGCGAGCAGCTCAAACTGTCGGTAGACCGCGTCATGACCGAAGGCTCGGTGTACGACCCGGAGCTGGCCGCGCTGGCCATCAAGCAAGCCAGCGGCGATTTGGTCGAGGCCATCTTTTTGCTGCGTGCTTACCGCGCCACCTTGCCGCGCCTGGGCAGCACCTGCGCGCTCGACACCGCCCACATGCAGCTGGACCGCCGCATCTCGGCCACCTTCAAGGACTTGCCCGGTGGGCAGGTGCTGGGCCCGACCTACGACTACACCCAGCGCTTGCTCGACTTCAGCTTGCTGGCCAACGCACAAGGCATGGCCGAGTCTGATGCGACAGCCCCCACAGCGACCCCGACGGCCCCTGAAGCCGTGCCTCGCGTGGTGGACCTGCTCAACCAGGAAGGCCTCATCGAAAGCTTCGCCCCGGCTGCAGGCGACCCGGCACCGCCCGACCTGACACGCGAGCCGCTGCGCTTTCCGGCAGGCCGCGCCATCCGACTGCAAAACTTGGCACGCGGCGACGAAGGCTTTTTGCTGGCCATGGCGTATTCCACCCAGCGCGGCTATTCGCACACCCATCCCTTTGTGGGCGAGGTTCGCTTGGGCCAGGTCGCGGTGGAGATTGAGCCCGAAGAGTTGGGCTTTGCCATCTCGATCGGCGACATCGAAATCACCGAGTGCGAAATGGTCAACCAATTTGGTGGCAGCAAAACTGAACCGCCCAAATTCACACGCGGCTATGGCCTGGCCTTTGGCCACAGCGAACGCAAAGCCATGGCCATGAGTCTGGTGGACCGCGCCTTGCGTACCGACGAGCTGGGTGAAGCCATTCAGTCGCCTGCGCAGATGCAGGAGTTTGTGCTGTCGCACAGCGACAGCCTGGAGGCCTCGGGCTTTGTCCAGCACCTGAAGCTGCCGCACTACGTGGACTTCCAGTCCGAGCTGGAGCTGGTGCGCAAGATGCGTGCGCAGGCCGCCAGCGCCCCCGAACAATCCGAGGAAAACCCATGAACGCCCCCCGCGACATCCCCGCCTGGACTGAGCCAGACGTGGCAGCCCACAGTGCCCCTGAGGTCAACTTTGCCTATCTGGACGAACGCACCAAACGCATGATCCGCCGCGCCATCCTCAAGGCCGTGGCCATCCCCGGCTACCAGGTGCCCTTTGGCTCGCGTGAAATGCCTTTGCCCTATGGCTGGGGCACCGGCGGCATCCAAGTCACCGCCTCGGTGATTGGCCCACAGGACACCCTCAAGGTGATCGATCAGGGTTCGGATGACACGGTCAACGCGGTCAACATCCGCCGCTTTTTTGAACGTACGGCCGGGGTGCAGACCACCACCCGCACCCACGAGGCCACGCTGATCCAGACGCGTCACCGCATTCCGGAAAAGCCGCTGACTGAGGGCCAGATCATCGTGTACCAGGTGCCGGTGCCCGAGCCCATGCAGCGCCTGGAACCACGCGAGACCGAAACACGCACCCTGCACGGCCTGGCCGAATACGGGCTGATGCATGTGAAGCTCTACGAAGACATCTCACGCTATGGCCACATCGCCACCACCTACGACTACCCGGTCATGGTGAACCAGCGCTACATCATGTCGCCCTCGCCGATTCCGAAGTTCGACAACCCCAAGATGCACATGAACCCGGCGCTGCAACTGTTTGGCGCGGGCCGTGAAAAACGCATTTATGCGGTGCCGCCTTACACACCTGTCGAGAGCCTGGCCTTTGAAGACCACCCGTTTG
>Ga0228701_1000944_pt1 | contig 21324 bp, 18 predicted proteins | sample McNCre117_Aug_MG_2_FD_178017 | JGI IMG/M metagenome (GOLD analysis project Ga0228701, IMG submission 178017) | Freshwater microbial communities from McNutts Creek, Athens, Georgia, United States - 11-17_Aug_MG | ecosystem: Environmental > Aquatic > Freshwater > Creek | place: USA: Georgia...
GAAATAAAAAGTTCGCTTGCTGTGGATGACGATGATGCTAAACACCTTCGTTGGCTTCAGAAAGAATATCCTGAGAGAGTAAAAGCAGCGGTGGTGCTTTATGCCGGGAAGTACCCGGTCAAGCTTAAGGATGGTGTTATAGCTCTGCCAATTTCGGCGCTTTGGCAGAACTAAGTGCTCGTTAAATAACTAACGAAGTGCCGCCAAAACCTCTTCATCTTCAACCTGCTCAAAGCTCTCATACCAACGGCCCACACCGCCAAGACCCATCACCTCGAGCGGGCAGATGAACTCGTCAACAAGCCCGGCAAACTCTCCGCGAGAATCTGCTGGCGCAACCGGCACAGCCAGCACCACGCGCCCGGGTTTCAAACCCCGCAGTACTTTAAGTGCCGCCTTCATCGATGCCCCGGTGGCAATGCCATCATCAACCACCACAACGGTTCGGCCGGCAACATTCAAAGGCGCCCGCCCTGCACGATACTTGGCCTCACGCCTAGCCAGTTCGGCGCGCTCAAGCTCAACAATCGCATCGATCTGCTCTTGCGATAACCCAACTCGGTCAACCAGCTGCCTGTCAATAAACATGGCATCACCGGCACCGATGGCGCCAAAAGCATATTCAGAGTCAAACGGCATGCCCAGCTTGCGCACAATTAGAAGATCCAATTCCCCACCGATGGCCTTCGCCACCTCAGCACCAACCGGCACCCCGCCCCTAGGCAGCGCAAGCACTATTGGGTGGTCAGCTGCTGTCACTCTGCTGGCAACCACCTTGCCCAGCCTTTGCCCGGCATCGAAGCGGTTGAGGTATTTGTTCATGGTTTGAGCCTAGAGGTGTGCCTTGCCGGTGGGTAGGCCTGGGTAACAACCGGCACCTGAAATCTCAATGCCGGCAAATTCAATATCCCGGTTCGTACAAAATTCGTTCAGATCCAAACAGCTAAACTCCAAGCCGTCTGGGCCTATCGGGATGAACTGACTTTCGTCAATTGGCCGCTACTCGTCCTCGCTCATAACATTTGCCGCTAGGTCATCTTCGCCGAATTTGTCGTCGTCAAAAGCAAGCCCTTGCTCGGTGAAACGCACGCCTTCGGCCTCTAGAACTTCCCGCAGTTCTTTTCCCTGGTTTGGTGAATTGGCCGCCCACTTGAACCCAGGAGCGATTTCGCCATTCGCCCTTAGCACCCGCCAAGCGCCCTCCTGCGAACCTCTCGTAATGCGATTGCCTACGACCTGGCTAGCGGTCCCCAAGACGTTAGCAATTGCCCCATAAGAGGTCCACTTGCCTCTTGGTATAGACTCAATCAACTCGTCAATGCGATCGCCAACAGTTGCAGGCTCAAGTTCCAAAAGCGCTTCGTCAGGCCCGGCCCAAAGGCGACAAATGTCCTGAGCGAGTTTCAGGGATCGCTGCCTGATCTGTTCTGGTCCCCAGACCTCACTTGCTGCTATTTCCTGGTTTGCCAACACGCCGGTCTTCAATAATCTCTCAGAACGCTTGACGCTAAATGCGTTGTTGCTCAACTCGCTGTTGTAGTTGGTTAAGGTCAAGTTGCCAAGCGTGTGCACTAGCTGCTCATGAAGCTCGGACGGGTCTTCACCCTCATGAAGGGTCGAAGCGAACTCGGCTCTAGCCTCCCCTGTGAGAGTCTGTGGAAGTACATGCTCGATAGTCATGGACGAGAATTCGATAGAGTCCTTACCCTGCTCGGATTGTAACAACCACGAAAGTATTTGCTTCATCTGCTTGGCACGACCACCGGAATAAACCATCTGAGTCGGCGCACTTGCAAGAATCGTAGAGTCCTTTTGGTAACTTCTGCGACCAGTAGAAAGCAGCTTATGGACCTCTTTAGCTGCATCACCATGAAGCGAACTAGCAACATAGGCTGCGATTTTGCTCAAGTTTGACACGGGAACAAGCATGATGACACGTCTGACCATATAGCTTTCAATGATGGCCAAGGCGCTCGCCGCATCTTCCGACGAAATGACCTCTTTGTTCCTCAGGTAGAGGATTCGCGTAATCAGAACAAGCAAACCAGGATATTCGAGTGATGCCAGTCGAGCCAGATGGAGCCTAACTTCCTGGTCTGTTTCAGGAACAGTCAAGCGTGCCAAACGGATGGCGTCGGCAATAGCTAGGGCGTTTTCCAGATACGAAATCAACTGCTCGGTATTGAAGTTCTTTATGTGACTCTTCTGGTCTTCATAGATGTCAAGTTTTCGGACGAGAGGGTTACGCCACTGAGCTTCAATCCAGAACAGATTTTCAATGTCCTCGGCACTTAAGTCTTTCTGGATGGCATTCCATAATGTGGTATGGATACGCTCGCTGTCAGAACCAAGCTCCATAAATACTAGGTTTTTGATCAGATCCGCTTGGCTTAGAGCAACACCAGTGTTGTTGATTGATTCAAAAATCCTGTAGACGTTGTCGTCGTTTTTGGCAGTAATCGAGACAAACTTGAGACCCAACTGGACTGCATTCTCAATGTCGCTGAGAGTGACACCTGGCTCAAGATTTTTGACCTGTTTATCGAAGAAGAAGTAAGCATCATCGATGAAGGAGTTGGACGACTTGATCGGCTTGCCCTCAACGACGCTTCGGTACATTTCTTCGTCGAAGTTGGCTGGTCTCAATCTGTAGCGTGCATCAGTTGTTACTGCAAAAGCATTGACGAGAACCTGCTCCCTGATGCGTTTTGCGGCGATAGTCTCACCTAAGCGCTCCCACTCGTTGGCGATTGCAGCTAACAGAGTGCTTAGTGTCGTAAGACGCTGTTGACCATCAACAACAAGCAGCTGGGTGGATTCAGTAGTTACTGCACCTATGTCCAGAACTAGGGTTCCGGTGAAGTGTGAGGCCTCAGGATTCGTTTTGCGCAAAACAACTAGGTCCGCGATGTCGTCCCAGAGTTTCCGAAGGTTAGCCTTTTTCCAGGCGTATGGCCGCTGATATAAGGGAACGCGATACTGCTTCGATCCCTCAAGAATTGCTTTCAGCGTAGATTCAGCTACGTCCATAACCCCAGATTCCCCCTTTTTGAATACTCATCCAAGCCTAATGACGATTGAGCCCTAGGCGCTTAATAGACGGCATCAGATATCTGGCGATATGATCCTTCAAAACTCACATAATGATGTCTCTAAGACGTCTTCAAAGACGTTCTAGATATATGTCTGCACTCGGCGGTCGCAAAAATATCCGAGGTCGCGGGTAGCCTTGAATTTAGAAACAGGATGCGGGACAGCCGCGAGGGGAAAATGGCAGAACAAAACAACGCAGCATTCATATGGTCAATAGGCAAACTGCTCAGAGGGCCATACAAACAGGCGGACTACGGGAAAGTCGTTTTGCCCTTTACAGTGCTTAGGAGACTCGATTGCGCTCTTCAGAGTACTAAGACTGCTGTTCTCGACACTTTTGAAATGTATAAAGACAAGTCTGGTCTTGATTTTCGCTTACGACAGGCTTCGGGATATTCCTTCTACAATACGTCACGCTTCACCATGAAAACCCTACTCGGCGATCCCGCGAATTTGAGAGCGAACATTGCCGACTACGTCGAAGGTTTCTCGAGTAATGCCAGACGTATTTTCGAACTCTACGAATTTGAAAAGCAACTAACAAAACTTGATGAGAAGGACCTTCTTTATCTTATTACCGAACGATTTTGCGCAGTTGACTTAGGGCCAAGCGCACTAACCAACCGCGATATGGGTCTGATATTCGAGGAACTAATCCGCCAGTTTGCCGAAACGTCAAACGAAACTGCGGGAGAGCATTTCACGCCGCGAGATGTAGTGAAACTGGCTGTAGCGATGCTTTTTGCCAACGACGATGAGGCTCTAGCATCACCAGGCACTGTTCGAAGCATTTACGATCCAACGGCCGGAACAGGAGGAATGCTCTCAACAGCTGATGAGTACATACGAAATCTCAACCGGGAATCAACACTTGCGCTTTATGGACAAGAGCTCAACGACGAGTCTTACGCTATTGCCACAGCAGACATGTTAATCAAAGGGCAAGAAGTTGAAAATCTGATTCATGGAAACACTCTCACAGCGGATGGGCACGCTCAGAAGCAATTTGACTATTGCATAGCCAATCCACCTTTTGGAACAAATTGGGAGGCTGAACGCTCTTTTGTTCTTTCTGAAAAAAACAACCTGGGCTTTGACGGCCGGTTCGGCGCTGGTGTGCCAGATGTGTCGGATGGCTCGCTGCTATTCGTCCAACACATGCTCAAGAAACTTAGAGCACCGGAAGAAGGTGGTGGCCGCATTGCGGTCATTCTAAGCAGCTCGGCTTTCTACAACGGTGACGCCGGCTCCGGTTACTCGGAAATTCGGCGCTATCTTCTCGAAAATGACTTGGTTGAGACGATTGTTGGACTTCCCGACTCTCTCTTTTACAACACAGGGATCCCGATTTACTTATGGATCATTGACAACAACAAGCCCGTAGAGCGCAGGGGGAAAGTACAGCTCATCGACGCGAGTAGTCAATATGAGCGTGTGCGTCAGGCATTAGGTCAGAAACGCAAGGAAATTTCGGACATAAACCTTGGAAACATCTTGCACCTACATGACAAATTTGAGCAATCTGCTGAAAGTAGAATCTTCAAAAATACCGATTTTGCCTATGAGACTAGGAAATATAGGACGCCTTTGAGGGGCTTCGTGACCGAGAGTTTTATGAACTCTATTTCTGGATTCTCTCAAGAATCTAAAAAGGTTTTAACGCTGGGGGAAGCGCAACGTCATTTGTTGGATGAAGCTAAACTTCGAAACCAAAAGTTATCAAAGAAACAAGCCTTGGATCTAGCGCTCCAAAGAGTCGAGTTGAATCCGAGTGCGCCCGTCTTGACTGACATCGACGGGAAAAAGATTTATCCAAAATCTGGAGACTTTGAGGAATCTGCGCCAATTGGGACGGATTGGGCAAGATATACAATCCACCAAGTCGCACCATTCGTGCCAGATGCAGAACTGATTGACGAAGAGATCAAGGTTGGATATGAGGTTCTGTGGGCAAGAATTTTTGCCCGGAAGAAAAAAGAACGGTCACTTGAAAGTCTCGTCTCAGAAATGACCAATCTTTCAAACTCATTGATGACGCTTTTGGAGTCTGACGATGTTCGATAACTGGTGGCTTGACAATGTAAGTGCCGATTCGAAGATAATGAAATTCAAACATCTCTTTGAATACCAAAAAAACACCTCGGCGGAACCGGATCCTACTGTCCTTTCACTCACGTTGAAAGGGGTGAAAATACGCGACATAAGCAACAACGAGGGTCAACTTGCGGCGTCCTACGAGGACTATGCACTTGTCCAACCCGGAGATTTCGTTTTAAACCCAATGGATCTAGTTTCTGGATCTGTGGCAATTTCGCCTTATAGAGGAGTTGCGAGCAAGGCGTACTTCATTTTCAAGATTCGCCCTGAATGCGAGGACCTGCTTGATCCCGCTTATGCAGAGTATTTCTTGTGGACTTGCTTCAAAGAGAACATTTTCTTCCCATTTGGGAAAGGGCTAGGACGGCCAGAACAAGGCGGCGGCCGGTGGACTCTAAATAGAGAAACGTTAAAAGAATTTCCGATAATTGTGCCCCCTATTGAGGTGCAGAGATCTATCACTCAAAGCCTCAGGTCTGAGATTTCAAAGATTGATGAGGAAATCGAACTGCTTGAGAAAATGCTTGAAAATTCCAAGATTAGAAGAAACAAAGTAATTGCAGTCGACCTGGGAATTTTGGAGAAAACCGATGGCGAGTGATCACAAGGAACAGAAGTTTGAAGATGAGCTTTGTAATGCCCTTGCCGAATCTGGTTGGATCTACTCCTCGGATGACGCGGGTTACGACAAAACGCATGCACTTTTCCCTTCGGATGTGCACGCTTGGCTAGGAAACACCCAACCTGTTGAGCTTGCGAAACTCATAAAGGAAAATGACCCTGAAGATACAAAAGAAAGGGCTAAAACTGCATTAATTCAGCGACTAGCCAAGTCTCTGGACCGTCCCCTTTCTCAAGGTGGTGGCACACTCAGCGTTCTACGAAAGGGATTCAAGGACGGCGCTGCAACGTTTGACATGTGCCAGTTCAAGCCAGCAGAGAGCCTGAACACAACAACGCTTGAGAAGTACGCAAAGATACGGCTACGTGTAATGCGTCAAGTGCACTATTCTGCCAAAAATCGCAACAGCCTTGACCTAGTTTTCTTTGTAAACGGCATCCCTGTAGCCACACTGGAACTTAAGACCGACTTCACTCAAAACGTTGAAGATGCTAAAACTCAGTACAAGAAGGACCGTAATCCAAAGGGTGAACCACTTCTGACGTTCGGTCACCGAGCCCTGGTGCACTTCGCCGTGTCCAACGAAGAGGTCTACATGACCACCAAACTGGCTGGTGACGAGACTTACTTCTTGCCGTTCAACAAGGGCGACGACGGACGAGCAGGCAACCCAATAAATCCTGAAGGATCAAAAACTTCATACCTCTGGGAAACCGTGTTCCAGAAGGACAACTGGCTGCAGATCCTGGGGCGTTTCATGCACCTCAGCATCGAGAACCTTATTGACCCCGTAACTGGCGAACAGAGTAAACGCGAAAGCCTCCTATTCCCCCGTTACCACCAATGGGAATCGGTCAACAAACTCATTGAGACTGCAAAACAAGAAGGTCCGGGTCACAAATACCTAATCCAGCACTCTGCAGGCTCTGGTAAGACTAACTCCATCGCGTGGACCGCACACCAACTATCAACCCTCCACAATGACGAGGGCAAAAAGGTTTTTGACTCAGTAATCGTCGTAACAGACCGTACCGTTCTAGATGATCAGCTCAGCTCAGCCATTCAGCAGATCGACCACAAGACTGGTGTAGTTGCAGCCATCGACAACAAACAGGGCTCTAAGTCAACAGCGCTCGCCGACGCCCTAAGTGCAAATAAGCCGATCATCGTTGTCACCATGCAAACTTTCCCCTTCATCCTGGGGCAGATTCAGGAATCATCGGCAGCAAGAGGCAAGAACTTTGCAATCATCGCCGATGAGGCACACTCATCGCAGACGGGAAACACAGCGAGCACACTAAAGAAAGTGCTGTCAGATGAGGATTGGAACTCTCTACAAGATGGCGGGGAGATTGATGTTGAAGACCTGCTGGCAGCAGAAATGGCTAACCGTGCTGAGCCAGGCAACATCAGTTTCTTCGCTTATACGGCAACGCCAAAGGCTAAGACCATGGAGCTGTTTGGCCGCGAAGGACTCTCGGGCAAACCGGAACCATTCCACATCTACACAATGCAACAGGCAATCGAAGAAGGATTCATCCTCGACGTTTTGCAGAACTATACGCCATACAAGCTTGCTTTCAAGTTGACTCATAATGGGCAAGACTACGACTCTGAAGGGCCGCAGGTGGCTCAGAATGAGGCTCTCAAAGAGTTGATGTTCTGGGTACGGTTGCACCCGACAAACATCGCTGCCAAGGTCTCAATTATCATCGAGCATTTCCGTGAGAACGTTGCTTGGCGTTTAGATGGCAAAGCCAAGGCAATGGTCGTGACTGGGTCACGCAAGGAAGCAGTGCGCTACAAACTCGCTTTCGACAACTACATCAAGCAGCATGGCTATGCCGATGTGAAGGCTATGGTTGCTTTCTCTGGTGAGGTCGAAGATGCCGAGAATAGTCCAATGCCCTTCAATGAGGCAAACATGAACCCAGACCTGCGTGGACGAAAGTTGGCTGAGGCTTTCAAGACGGATGAGTTCCAGGTCATGTTGGTAGCCAACAAGTTCCAGACCGGCTTCGATCAGCCACTTTTGGTTTCTATGTATGTAGACAAGAAGCTCTCTGGTGTTACTGCGGTTCAGACACTGTCCCGTCTGAACCGTACCGCTCGCGGAAAGGACACTACCTTTGTCCTTGACTTCGTAAACGAGCCGAATGACATTTTGGAAGCATTCGAACCATACTTCCGTGATGCTCGATTGGCGGACGTGACCGATCCGAACCTTGTGCACGACATCGCTAACAAGCTTGATCACAGTGGCATCTATGACCGATCTGAGGTCGAGGCAGTTGCGAAGGCATTTGTTGAAAAGCGAGGCAATAACAAGCTTTCAGCTTCACTTGCTCAAGCAAAGGACCGATTCTGGAAGAAGTACGAAGCCGCGGAGCGTGCAAACGATCAACTAGAAATTGACCGCCTTGAGGACTTCCGTAAGAGCTTGGATGCGTTTACCAAAACCTACGATTTCCTCTCCCAGCTCTACAACTACGGAGACACAGATCTGGAAAAGAAGGCGATTTTCTGCCGCCTTCTCGCTAGAGAAGTTCGACCTACAAATCGAAACGATTCGATTGACCTCAGCGGCGTTGAGCTTACGAAACTTGGCTTCAAGAAGAACGAATCCATTTCACTGAATCTGACAGGTGAATCTGCCGAACTCAAACCCCTGACTGATGTTGGTTCAGGTAAAGCTCATGATCCTTTGATGGCCTCACTTCGCGAGGCAATTGAAAAGATGAATACATTGTTCGACGGGGACTTCACTCCTGGAGATTACGAAGTGCTAGTAAACGCGGTTACCACAAAGGCCGCCGAGGATGACAAAATCAAGAAACAAGCGACCTCTGGAAATACTCTTGAACAGTTCCTGGAGAGTCCAGACCTAAAGACAGTTCTGCTCACGGCGCTACTTACTTCTAGCGACAACCTCAAGGCAATGGGTGACGAAGTGCTGGGCGACGACCAGAAGCTGGCTCGCCTTGTAAAGATTATTGGCACTGTGCTCCACACTAAGTTGGCAGCCTGATGTCTCTTAGTGGTTGATGGAACATGGGTAATCAAGCCTTCGATGAACCTTCCTGGCCAGAGCCACATTTTGGGTTCGCAACAGGTACACATGCCTTCATTAAACACAGCCATCATCCAATGGCCGAATTAGCTCGTAAGCGAGTCAATTACTGGTATCAACAATGGCAAGTTAAACCGGACAAAGAACTGCTTGGTCGTTTGCATTCTGAGGATGAAACTCACTTTTTAGCCGCGGTTTGGGAACTTTGCGTAAATGCCATGCTTATGCAAATGGGCGCTTCTGTTGAGCGTATAACCCAACCCAATTCGGGCAAAATACCGGATTTTCTAGTAACTGCTGGGAGTTTTTCGTTTTACGTTGAAGCAACAATGATCGAGGATTCAGCGGGAACGACTGAGGAAAAGCACTGGAAACGCATTATTCACGCATTCGAGATGATCGACGACGCTGAGCATCACATAACTATCCGACCAGAACGCATGTCAGCTGCCGCACCTTCTATAAGTGCTCTAGTGGCTCAAACCCGAAGTTTTCTTTCCAAACTAAGTCCCAACGCACACCAGGGCGAAGAACTCTGGGAAGAAGGCATGATTTCGGACGATAACTGGACCATCAATGTACTTGCCTTCCCTAAAGGCAACGACGGAAAAAGTAACCGTACGCTTGCGGGAGTGAGTTCTGGACGATCCGCCCAAATTACTGATGATCTTGACCTGAAAAAGAAGATTCAGAGGAAACGAAAGCGATACAAAAACCTTGATTATCCGCTAGTACTAGCAATTCTCGAAAATAGTTTTGTTGCAAGCAACGACAATTGGCATCGTATGAATGCGCTTTACGGAGCTATGGCGATGCAAATTAGCGCAGATGGGACCGCGGTTGACATACGGCTACCGGGCGGACTGTGGGACCTGGAGAATGGTGAAACCAATGTAAGCGCTCTGATCCTTCAGGACCGACTTTGGCTTAGCCTTCAAGACTTAACCACCCCTACACTTTGGCTAAACCCAAACCTGCCGTCCACAGGCCCGCTCGCAGAGTCAATTCCCATTGGAAGATACGAGGTTCAAGGTGATGATGTTCAGTTCGTCCCAGGGGCTTTTATGTGGAAGGAAGATCTTTAGTTTTAGCAATTGCGACTGCAAAATCACTTGTTTCAAAGCGTTGGTTGCACGTAGATCGCACGAAAATGTCCAGGGCGTGCGATATCCTTGATTTATCAAGGGGTTTAGGGGTGTTGTAAAGAGCTCGGAAGGCTCTTGCTCCCTATCCAAAGAGCGAAAAGCCAAACTTATTTAGCCAAAAAGTTCAGCCAAAGTGCCCTTGTGGGCACCAGCCAAGTCAGCCAGGTTCCAGTTCGCAATGTCCTGGATTTCTAGGTGGCCTGAGTTGTCGGTGACTCCGATGCGTAGCACTGGAATTCCGCGGGCTTCGCAGAGGCCGACAAACTTCACGTCATCCTCGCGGCCAACAGAAACCAGCACGCGGCCGGTTGACTCTGAGAACAGAGCAGCGGTGCGGTCAACGCCATCGCGCTCACAAATCTCACCAAGCCAGATGCGGGCACCCATTCCAAAACGAAGTGAACATTCAACAACTGCCTGAGCCAAACCGGCCTCAGATAGGTCGTGAGCCGAGGCGATTAGGCCTTGCTCGCTACCGGCGGCGATGGCCTCGGCAAGCTGCTTCTCAAAAGCAAGGTTCACAACTGGTGGGCGGCCGCCAAGGTGGCCGTGAATGACCTCAGACCAAACTGAGCCATCGAGTTCATCCTTGGTGACACCAAGAAGATAGATGTTGTTGCCCTCGTCTTGCCAACCCGAAGGGATGCGGCGGGCAACGTCATCGATGACACCGAGAACGCCAACCACTGGGGTTGGGTGAATGGCAACATCGCCGGTTTGGTTATAGAACGAAACGTTTCCACCGGTCACCGGGATGCCAAGTTCGAGGCAGCCATCGGCAAGACCTGCGGTTGCCTGCTTGAACTGCCACATGACCTCTGGGTTCTCAGGTGAACCAAAGTTGAGGCAGTTAGTGACGGCCATAGGCTTAGCTCCGCCAACAGCAACGTTGCGGTATGCCTCGGCAAGGGCAAGCTTTGCACCCTCGTATGGGTCAAGGTAGCAGTAGCGGCCGTTGGCGTCGGTGGCCAAGGCGATGCCCAGACCCGACTTCTCGTCAACGCGAATCATGCCCGAGTCATCTGGCTGAGCCAGCGCGGTGTTGCCACCGACATAGCGGTCATACTGGTCGGTGATCCAAGACTTGTCAGCCTGGTTTGGGCTTGACACAATCTGCACAACCTGGGCGGCAAGCTCTGAGCCGTTGTCGTTGTGGCGGTGCAGGCCGTGGCCGTGCGCTGCAACGTGAACGTTGTTGGCGTTTAGAGCATCCTGGTATGCCGGGTAGGCAACTGGGCGCTCATAAACTGGGCCGTCGTGAGCCACGGTGCGCGGTGGAACGTTGACGATCTCTTCCTCGCCCCAGTTGATGTATAGGCGGTCCTCGTTGATAACCTCACCGATAACCGAATACTCAACCTCCCACTTGTTCACGATTGCCTCGAAAGCCTTTAGGTGCTTCTTTGGCACAATGCCCATCATGCGCTCTTGTGACTCAGACATCAGAATCTCTTCTGGGGTCAGGGTCTCGTCACGCTTTAGAACGTGCTGAAGCTGAACGCGCATACCGGCGCCACCGTTTGAGGCAAGCTCTGAGGTTGCGCAAGAAATGCCCGCGCCACCAAGGTCTTGAATGCCGGCAACAACCTGTGCGTGATAAAGCTCAAGGCAGCACTCGATGAGCACCTTCTCAGCAAATGGGTCACCAACCTGAACGGCTGGGCGGCGGCTTGGGCCGGTTGAATCGAAAGTCTCAGAGGCCAAAACGCTCACGCCACCGATGCCGTCGGCGCCGGTGCGAGCACCAAACAAGATCACAAGGTCGCCAGGGTTTGAGGCCTTGGCAAGCTTTAGGTCTTCGTGGCGCAGGGCGCCAACTGATAGGGCGTTGACCAGTGGGTTGCCCTGATAAACCTTGTCAAAAACGGTCTCGCCACCGATGTTTGGCAGACCCAGGCAGTTGCCATAGAAGCTGATGCCGTCAACCACACCGTGAACCACACGAGCGGTGTCTGGGTTTTCAGGTGCACCAAAACGCAGCTGATCCATCACGGCGATTGGGCGTGCGCCCATGGTCAAAATGTCACGAACGATTCCGCCGACGCCGGTTGCGGCGCCCTGGAAAGGCTCGATGTATGAAGGGTGGTTGTGTGATTCAACCTTGAAAGTGACGGCCCAGCCCTCACCAATGTCAACCACACCGGCGTTCTCGCCCATGCCAACCATCAGGTCTTTCTTCATCTCATCGGTGACCTTTTCACCAAACTGACGAAGGTAAATCTTTGAAGACTTGTATGAGCAGTGCTCTGACCACATCACCGAATACATGGCAAGCTCTGATGCGGTTGGGCGGCGGCCCAGGATGTCAACGATGCGGGCGAACTCGTCATCCTTGAGGCCAAGCTGCGCGTATGGCAAGGCCTTGTCTGGCGTGACTGCTGCGTTTGCGGTGGTGTCGACGCCAGAAGGGACGAATTCTGGTTTCTTCTTTTTGAACAATGCCATTGGGTTCGCCTTTATGCGTTGACTAGTGAGTTGAGAACTGAGGTGAAGAACTTGAGGCCGTCGACGCCTGAGCGCATGGTGCCTGGCATGTCTGGGCCGAAACCGGCTTCAACCGCGTGTTCTGGGTGAGGCATTAGGCCAACAACGTTGCCGCGCTCGTTGCGCAGGCCGGCGATGTCGTGCATTGAGCCGTTTGGGTTTACATCCTTGTAGCGGAACGCAATTAGACCTTCGCCCTCGAGCTTCTTCAGGGTCTCTTCGGTGGCGATGTAGCCGCCCTCGCCGTTCTTCAACGGGATGACGATCTCTTGGTTTAGTTCAAACTGGTTGGTCCAAGGGGTGTTGACGTTTTCAACAACCAGGGTCTGGTCACGGCAGATGAAGTGCTGCTTCTCGTTGCGAATTAGACCACCAGGAAGAAGGTGTGATTCGACTAGGACCTGGAAACCGTTGCAGATGCCAAGCACCGGTAGGCCGCCGTTGGCTGCTTTGATGATGCTCTCCATGACCGGGGCCTGTGCTGCGATGGCGCCACAGCGAAGGTAGTCACCGTATGAAAAACCGCCAGGAAGGATTACGGCGTCAACCTTGTGCAGGTTTTCGTCTGCGTGCCAAAGGGCAACGGCTTCGCCGCCGGCGATGCGAACTGCGCGCTGTGCGTCACGGTCATCCAGGGTTCCCGGGAAGGTGACAACACCAATTTTGAAAGTCATGGGTGTGTTCGCTTTCGCTTAGTTTTGAACGGTTACCGAGACAACGTCTTCGATAACTGCGTTGCTCAGGAAGTTCTCGCCAATCTTCTGTGCTTCGGCAAGATCTGCGTCGGTCACTTGGCGGTCAAAGTGCAGCTCAATTCGCTTGCCGATTCGCACGGCGGTGATGTCTTTGTGTCCTGAGCGGTGAAGTGCGTTGTTTACAGACTTGCCGGCTGGGTCAAGAAGAACCTCTTTTGGCATTACTTCAACGATGATTTTTGGCACAGGAACTCCTGATTTTTAGGCGGCAGGTGGGCGCGCGAACGGGCGTCTTTGGCTGGGCGAACCCTTCCATTTTAGCGGGTTTCGGTTTGCGCCGGGGCCCGAATAAATGTCCATGGCCGTTGCTTCAATTTGTAAATGGAAAAGAAAATCATTGTCTATGTCGACGAATCGGGCGAGTCCAGCGCTCACGCGGTTGATAACGCTTATCCCGTCTTCGTTCTTGCATGTTGCGTATTTGAAGTTGAAACGTACATACGCGAGGTTGTGCCAGCATTTCAAAAACTCAAATTTGATTGGTTTGGCCATGATCAAGTGGTCTTTCACTCGAGTGATATTCGCCGTCGTCGTGGTGATTTCAAGTTCCTTCTTGACCCCGAGAAGGAAGCTAAATTTGCTGAGGATTTGACTTCATTTGTTAGCAATGCGGAATTTGAAATTTACGCGGAATGCGTGAGCAAAGTAGAAATCATTGACGGGTCGCAAGTCGACTTCTATCCCGGCGCAGTAATTTCCAGCCTGACCAAAATTCGGGAAAACGAATCGAATGGGCACCGGGCTGGCGCAGAGCACGCAGTCGTCTTTGAAAGCCGGGGCCGTCAACAAGATGACATAGTAAGAAATGCTTTGGCCAGCATGAATTGGCGTGGGCCATCCTGGTTTTCATCTAAACAAGCACTAAGCACTGGCCTGCAAATTGCTGATTTAGTAGCGAGGCCCATTGGGATTAACGCTTTGGGGCGAATCAATGGCAACGCCCCATTCGACGCAATCTATAAAAAACTTCGTTAAGCGAAAAATCCCCTCATGAGAGGGGATTTTTCGCAATTGGGACGCCCAACCTGAAGCCCAGGAGAACCTGTGCCGACCGGGCCAACCCCGATCCATTTAACTAAATTCTAAAGTCAGGCTAGGACAAAATCAATGACGAAGCCGGCTCTGTTACTTAGCTGGCTTTGATCAGACCCATCATGCCGGCGTCTTCGTGGTCAAGAATGTGACAGTGATAGACAGCGGTGCCCTTGTGGTTTTCGAAAGCCACGCGCACCACGGTGGTGCTCTTTGCAGGCACGTTGACCACGTCTTGCCACTGGGGGTCGGCGATAGTTTGGTTGCCAATTTTGAGAATTTGCATTGGCCAAACGTGCAGATGAAACGGGTGATTCATGGTGGTGGTGTTGGTGATAGTCCACTCTTCGATGGTGCCCATCGCCACGGTGGTGTTGATTTTGTTCATGTCAAAGGCTTCGCCATTGATGGTGAACCCGGCCATGGTGTGGTTCATGCCGCCCATGCCATCCATGCTTCCCATCCCGCCGTTCATATTGCTCATGTTGCCCATTGCTGGCATGGCAAGGGTGAAGTTGCGCTTGGTGGTGATGGTGCTTTTGCGAATGTCACGAGGGGTTGGCATTTTTGGCAGTGGGGCCAGGCTTGGGGTGGTCGTCGGGCTTGACGTTGTCGTGGATTGAGCAGTTGCCCCGGCAGCTGCCATCGGCATAAAGGTGGCCAAAAGTTGTTCGCTGATTGGCGCGTTATTCGAATCGAGGTGCGCCACCGAGTCAAAACGAAGGGTGGCCGCCAAGCTGCGCAGGGTGATTATGACGTCGGCGCGGTTACCCGGGGCGATCAAGATTTCTTTGACGTCCTTCGGCGTGCCATAACGGCCTGAGTCCATGCCCAGCAGTTGAACATCGGCGTGATCGATGTGCAAGACCATGTATCGCGAGGTGCAGGCGTTGACGATGTGTAGGCGCTCGCGGCCGTTCGCGGTCGAATCAAACGTTGGGGTGATGTGTCCGTTGACCAGCACCTGGCCGCCCTCGCGGCCCATCATTTTGTCCATCATTGTTGCCTGGGCAATTTCGCCATCGCTGGCAACAGCGATGTCTGAAATCACAAGCACTCGGTCTGCCGTGGTTTCGATTGGGTTGGCGTCTTCAATGATGATCGCGCCATAAAGCCCAGCAAAAACCTGGTCGGCCGCTTTGCCGTGGTGGTGTGGGTGATACCAATAGGTGCCCGATGGGTGATCTGCGGCCAGCTGGTATTCATAGGTGAAGGTTTCACCGTCTTTGATTTCGAGCATCACGTTGTCTGAATTGCCCTCGGGTGAAACATGAAAACCGTGGGTGTGCAGATTGGTAATTTCGCCGAGTTTATTTGTGAAGTTGACGGTGATTTTGTCGCCTGGTTTTGCCATCCAGGTTGGGCCGGGCAGGGTGCCGTTATAGGTCATTGCGTTCACCGGGTGGCCATCGATGTTGATCGAGGTGTGCTGGGCAACTAGATCGATGCTTAAGTGTCCACCGCTACTTTTGAGGATATTTGGCTCGGTTCCTGCCGCGTTAGGCACCACTTTCACCGAATTCTGCTCTGGCAAAACGCCGCATGCTGCCAGGGTCAAAGTGCCCGCCGCAGCAGTCGCGCCGGCCAAGATGGTTCGTCTAGTGATTGTCTTCGAGCCCATCATTTTCATTCCTTTATGCTCTCATCAAAATTGCGCGTTTTGCTGGGGTAATTCTGAGCGAATCCGGTGAGAAACCCTCGTGGTTTCCGCCATTTTTGCCAATTTTTGAAGGGTTTTTCTTAAGCGGTCATAGGGAAAGTTAAAGTGCCGCGTGACCGGCAGACCAGGTTAGGTATCCCCCGTCTAGGTTACGCACATTGGCCCCATTGGCTTTCAGAATTTGGGTGGCGATGTGCCCGCGCTGGCCAACCTGGCAATAAACCACCACGTCTTCGAGCTGCACTTCATCCAAGCGGTCACGCAGTTCATCAACCGGGATGCTCAAGGTGCCCGGGATGTGCCCGGCGCCGTGCTCATGCGGTGAACGCACATCGATCACCTGGGCCCCAGCCGAACGCGCAAGTTCAAGCTCGTGCCACTGCAGAGTTGGGGTGGTGCCGTTGAACACATTGTTGCCCACATAACCGGCGATGTTGATGGCGTCTTTTGCCGAACCAAACTGCGGGGCATAGGCCAATTCAAGATCCATCAGGTCATCGATGGTCAGGTTGCCGTGCATTGCGGTGGCAATCACATCGATGCGCTTATCAACGCCGTCTTCACCGTTGGCTTGAGCGCCAAGAATCTGGCCGGTCTCAGGGTCAAACAAGACCTTCATCGATAGACGCTTTGCGCCTGGGTAGTAACCCGCGTGATTGTTTGGGTGCACGTGAATCACCCGGTGCTTGATGCCCGCTTTCAAAGCCGCGCGCTCGCTGAGCCCGGTAATTCCGACGGCAAAACCAAACGCCCCAAGAATTACAGTGCCGGTTGCCGCATGGGCACGGACCTCGCGGCCAGCAATCACATCGGCTACCAAGCGGCCGTGACGATTTGCCAAGTTGGCCAGGGGAATAAGAGTTTGCCCGCCGGTCAGTTGACCGTTCTTCTCGACCGCATCGCCGGCCGCAAAAATGTTTTGGTCGCTGGTGCGCTGCTGATCGTCAACCCACAGGCCGCCGGTGACACCAATCTTCAGGCCAGCCTCGCGTGCCAGCGCGTTATCTGGGTCAACGCCTGCCGCGGTGAAAACCAAGCCGGCATCAATCTTTCGACCATCGGCAAGAATCACCTTGGTGTCAGTGATTTCGGCCGCCTGAGCGTTCAACTCAATTCGCACGCCATGCTTTTCCAAACGCTCTTGCAGCGGCTGAACCATCTCAGGGTCAAACTGCCCAAGGATGCTGTTGCTGCGCTGAACAATAGTCACCGGGATGCCCATGTGACGAATGTTCTCGGCCAATTCAATGCCAATGAAACCTGCGCCAAGAATTGCCACACTCTGTTCTTTGGCGTTTAGCAGCGCCGCCTTCACCTCATCGGCATCGGTCACATTGCGCAACCACAGGGCTCGATCGATTCCAGGCACATCGAGTTTTCTTGGCCGGGCGCCGGTTGAAATAACCAATTTGTCATAGGTGTCTTCAAAAATTTCACCGGTGGCCAGGTTCTTGACTGTTACAGTTTTCGCTTCGCGATTAATCGACGTCACCTTCGATTGAACTTTGGCCTTGATCCGAAATCGACTCCAAAGCGCCTCTGGGGTTTGAAGCAAAAGTGCGTCGCGCTTCGAAATCACATCGCTGACAAAATAAGGCAAACCGCAGTTTGCATAGCTCACGTTTTCACTCATCTCATAGACGGTGATTTCAGCCTTTTCGTCAAGGCGACGAAGACGAGCCGCCGCCGACATTCCCCCGGCCACTCCGCCGATGATTACAACCTTCATGATTTTCTCCTAAGCCAACGACATGAAGGCTTTTTCGAGAGCCTTCTGTTCTGGGTCACCATCGGGGTTCAGGGCACAGGCCTTCATGCCCGCCGAAAGAATTGTGAAGCCGGCACGGCTAAGAGCGGTGCTGGCGGCAGCAAGTTGGTTGAGAAGTTCGGTGCAGTCGCGACCCTCATCGATCATTTTGACAATGCCACCGATTTGCCCCTGCACCCGCATCAGGCGGTCTCGAGCTGCCTTTAGTTCTGACGGTTCAAGTTGCATCTTCTTCTCCTTGACTGTTGCATTAAGTACAAATCTAACATACCCTAGGGGGTATACAAAAGAGATTCGAAAGGCGTTAAGAAATGTCGCGGTTTTTCAAGTTTGTGGCAGCTGCCCTAATAGCTGTCTTTGCAGTTGGCGCACTGGCCGCTTGTTCAAGCAGTCCATCAATCGATGTCAAGCAAGCTGCAGCAGTGATTGACGTGCGCACCCCAGAAGAATTCTCAGCGGGTCACCTTATGGGTGCGATTAACGTGAATGTTGAGGGCGCAGACTTCGCCACGCAGATGGAACAATTCGACAAATCAAAGAACTACATCGTCTACTGTCACTCTGGCCGCCGTGCCGAAATCGCAATTGACTGGATGAAGCAGAACGGCTTCACAGGAAACCTAATCAACGCCGGCGGCATCGCCGACGCGACAGGATCAACCGGACTTGCAATAGTGCAATAAGCAGGGAAACAAGTTCCACCATCAAACAAAGGAAGCAAATATGTGTCAGCGAACCACCTGCCGCAAGTGCGGCAAAGCATCATGGTCTGGCTGCGGCCAGCACGTTAATGAAGTCATGCGCGGAATCCCAAAGTCGCAGCAATGCCAGGGCCACGCGAATGACCCGAAAGAACCAGGCTTCTTCGCCAAACTATTCGGCGGCAAGAAATAGGCAATCAGCAATAAATAAGCAATAAGCAATAAGCAATAAGAGATTAAGGAGTAAGGAAATATGTGTTCACCAGCAATATGTTCAAACTGCAATAAAGTCACCTGGACTGGATGTGGCCAGCACATTGAAGAGGCGCTCGAAGGCATCACACAAGATCAGCGTTGCACCTGCAACGACTAATCAAAGGGGATAAAAATGGGACTTATCAAATTTCTAGGATCAACGGCCGGAAGAGTAACCCGCGCAGTTGCTGGCATCTTGCTAATTATCTGGGGAGCTTCTGCGAACCTTTGGGTTCTAATTGCGGTTGGAATCGTCTTTATCGCAGCAGGTCTTTTTGACTTCTGCCTATTGGCACCACTTTTCAAAAAGCCATTCAATGGCAAGAAATTGCGCGACTCGTTCAAATAAAAGAACGAACACTAACCCCGTCTGCTCTATTCGAGTGGGCGGGGTTTCGGCTTAAGCAACTTCGCTGGTTAGACGCTCAACAAGCTCTGAATAGCGGTCGGCGGTCTGAGCAACAATCTCGGCAGGCAGGGCCGGCGGGGTGCCGTGCTTGTCCCAGTTTTCGGCCAACCAGTTGCGCACAATCTGCTTGTCAAAAGACTCTTTGCGCTCGCCGCGATCCCACGCAGACTTGCTCCAGAAACGGCTTGAGTCTGGAGTCAAAACCTCGTCACCGAGGGTGATGGTGCCGGTGACTCCGTTGAACTCAGTCACGTCATCGCGGTTCCAAGGGTCGATGCCAAATTCAAATTTGGTGTCGGCCAGAATCAAACCGGCATGCTCAGCCAAAGCGCTGGCCTGCTTGAAAACCTTGAGGCTCAGGTCACGAATCTTGGCCGCGTTCTCGGTACCAACCAGTTCGACCACACGCTCGAAGGTGATGTTCTCGTCGTGCTCACCCATCGGTGCCTTCCAGGCCGGGGTGAAAATAGGCTCAGGCAACTTGCCACCGAAGGTCAAACCCTCAGGCAATGCGATGCCACAAATCGTGCCACTCGCCTGATACTCCTGCCAGCCCGAGCCGCTGATATAACCGCGAACCACGCACTCAACCGGGAACATCTCGAGTTTGTTGGCGATGGTGGCGCGGCCGGCAACCTCGGCCGGAACCGGAACCTCGGCAGACAGGTGGTTTGGCACATCGAGGCGGTCAAACCACCAGTTGGTCAAGGCAGTCAAGTGCTTGCCCTTGCCCGGGATCGCCGGTTCAAGAATGTGATCGAAAGCACTCACGCGGTCAGATGCGACCACCAAAATCAGGTGAGACAAGCCCGGCTCGACGCTCTCATAGAGGTCACGAACCTTGCCCGAATAAACGTGAACCCAGCCAGGAATTGAGACCGCGCCGGCTGGCTGCCCCTCGGCGGCTGGCAAGTTAGCTGCGCTCATTAGTTGGCCACCTTTGCGGCGATGTCTTTGCGATAGTGCGAACCCTCGAGGTGAATCTTGGCCATCGCCTCATAGGCGTGGTGGCGGGCGTGAGCAAAAGTCTGGTTCATGGCCACCACGCTGAGCACGCGGCCACCGGTTGAAACCAAGTGTTCCTTGCCGGTCTCAGGGTTGATAACCATCGCCGTTGCAGCGTGGCAAATCTCAACGTGCGGGTCACTCTCGGCCTCAGCCAGGTGCCTGATTGGGCGGCTTGGCGCCGATGAAGTTGGATAGCCCTCGCTGGCAAGCACCACGGTGATGGCAACATCCTTGGTGAAATCTGGGCTGGTGGCGCCATTCAGGTCACCGGTTGCCGCCTTATATAGAAGGTTGCTCAGCGAGCTGGTGAGGCGACGAAGCACAACCTGAGTCTCAGGGTCACCAAAGCGGGCGTTGAACTCAATCACGCGAATGCCGCGCTCGGTCAAAATCAGGCCGCAATAAAGCAGTCCAACAAATGGTGTGCCAAGGTTTGCCATTTCATCGATGGTTGGCTGGGCAACCTCACGCTGAACCTCTTCAACAAAGCCCTCTGGCAACCAAGGCAGCGGGCTATAGGCACCCATGCCACCCGTGTTTGGGCCCTCATCGTTGTCAAAAGCGCGCTTGAAATCTTGAGCCGGGCTCAACGGCACAACCGTCTTGCCGTCAGCCAAGAAGAATAGGCTCACCTCTTGGCCGGCCAAATACTCCTCAACCAAGATTCCAATGTCCATAAAGGTTTTGGCGTGCTCAATCGCAGCATCGCGGTCGTTGGTGACGATAACCCCCTTGCCCGCTGCCAAGCCATCGGCCTTGATCACATATGGGGCGCCAAACTCATCCATGGCATCAATGACCTCATCGAGGTTGGTGCACTGGCGGGCCATGCCGGTTGGAACACCTGCGGCGGCCATCACCTGCTTGGCAAAAGACTTTGAACCCTCAAGCTCGGCCGCCTTCTGGCTTGGGCCAAAAACAGCGATGCCCTCAGAGCGAAGCGCGTCTGAAACGCCGGCAACCAGTGGTGCCTCTGGGCCGATGATGGCCATCTCGATGCCGTGCTCTAGAGCGAATTTGCTTACTTCGAGCGGTGAGTTGGCGTCCAGACCTGGCACGCAGTGTGCATCTTGAGCGATGCCGGCATTGCCCGGGGCCACGGTGATGTCGGCCTTTGGTGTGCCGGTGCGCACAAGCGCCTTAACAATTGCGTGCTCACGAGCGCCTGCGCCCAAAACTAGAATCTTCACCCCTAAAGTTTAGCCGAGCCTCGATGTGCCAAACT